>Ga0209780_1004428_pt1 | contig 10813 bp, 8 predicted proteins | sample WorMetexBAHAMAS2_FD_187384 | JGI IMG/M metagenome (GOLD analysis project Ga0209780, IMG submission 187384) | Marine gutless worms symbiont microbial communities from Max Planck institute for Marine Microbiology, Germany - Inanidrilus exumae... | ecosystem: Host-associated > Annelida > Digestive...
ATTTGGCAATTAGGATTATTTTTTTCATAAAATACATGGGTATCTAAATCTAAAATAAAGATTTTATCTTTTAGTTCATTATCAACAATATTAACATTAGCACTACCTAATACAGACAAATTAACTAATCCCCATGGCTCATAAACAACAAGAGGTGATAAATTTAAGCGGTTCAAATCCCAAGAAGAAGATGTATTTAGCAATTTTTTCAATTTATGCGAAAAACTATTATTGGTTGCAAATATCGCTCTCATTTCCCCCTGAACCCCAGCACCAAAATTTTTGTCTAATAAAATATTTCTGATATTCATCCATCCTGTTGTTTGAACAATATCAAATAAGTTTGATGCAGATAAATTTAAGAGTTCATTTAAGTTAATTCCAACAATTTTCAAACGTTCTTGTACTTTAGAAAAAGTTTGGTAATCAAATGGAAGTTTTGGAGCACAAGGATTTCTTAAATATTGGGCTGATTTTCCAGGATAAATCACAATGTCACTGTCATCAGAAGATTTTGAGGTTGTGCCTCCTCTGACATATTCCGCTTGAACAGCTGTAGCAAGTTCGGCTAACTCTTGATAAGGAACAATACCACGTAGTTTACTTATCTGTAATAAAGTGATATGTCTATTGAATAAATTATTGGACTGCATATCTTCAACTAATTTCTTTATATGATGTGCATTATGAAGTTTGTTAGTAGCAAATTGTTGAGACAAATAACGATCAATATTACTTAATGCGCTATTCATTTGCACATTAGCTGTTCTATATATTGTCCATTGCGGAGGGGTTATATTACACCACCTTTTTTTTAATTTCTCTATTTCAGCATTTCTTTTTCGAGTCAAAATTTTACCGTTAGTTCCATAGAATTTTTCTATTGTCTCAAAAACATAATCAATTGGAAAAACTGGCAATGATTTTGTTGCGCTTGTCCATAATTTTCCACTTTGAACAAATGGAGACATTATTTCAAATGCAGGTAATGTCAGACGATGCTCAATAATATTCCGAATATGTATTATAACTGTGTCGTAAAATAAACAAGCAAATTTTAAGTCCCTAATTAAACGAAAGAAATATTCTGATGAATCATTGCTAATAGAACCACTGTATGGCTCTAGTTCACTATATAGACAAATGGATTTTTTTTGCATAATAGATTTTTGCGAACAGAAGTAAGATGTAAATGATTTTTCTGGACATATATAATATTCCACAATTAATTAAGAAGCAACGTTGAAATCCCAAATGTTTTGCATTGTATTTGCGTCAATAAATTTTGGCGAACAAAGGTAAGATGCAAATTATTTTTTTTGAGATACAATGTTCTCCAACAAAAGCATTTGAGGTAATTTGAATTGCTTTTAATTAATATAAGTTAGTTTGTTTTCTTTATTAAGTGGGGGTTTAGAAAAATCCCGAACACCTATGGATGAAAAATACAATGTTAGATAAGTTTTTAAAAATTTATTTTTTGAGCATTTATTTATTTCCTTTAAATGTGTTAGCTGATTTACCACTTGCTATTGAAGACTTGCTAACTTATGAAAATCGTTACCGTTTAGAGTTAGGGGTTGTTTTTGCCAATAAAGATAATCGCAATGTAAATTCTTATTTTGATATGGTCCAAATTGGAGCAGAACAATTTATTATGTTGCCAGTGGGCATTGGTGAAGAACGACGTAATACTGATTTTTTAGCGTTAGCATTAGGATTGCGTTATGGTCTCACTAAAAAGACGGAAATATTAAGTCGTATGACTGCTGTTGCTGAGGAAGTAAGAATAAGGCAGGATAATATCTTTTTTGAAAGTCATTACAATCAGCGTTTCAGTGATATTGTATTTGGTATTAACCATCAATTTTCAGAAGATAATGACACACCTGCATTATTAGGTTTTACGGAATTAACCATGGCAGAAAATACGGCAACCAATGAGTTAGATTTGACTTATGGTAAGTCTTTATTACTAGGATTTACAACTTATAGGGCTATTGATCCATTGGTATTATCACTTACGGTCGGTTATCGCTATGCAGGGAAACGAGATGTTGATGAATTTGCAGTTGATCCTGGGGATTTATTATTTATTAATCCGAGCGTAGGGTTTGCTGTGAATAGTCAAGTTACATTGACTGGTGGTTTTCAACTTCGTTTTCGTGGTAAAGATGAAATAGATAGTGAACGTGAAGGTATTCGTACTAGCAACATTGGTTTATATTTTGGACTTGGTTATGCGTTTAGTAAGCGTTTAAGTCTACATGTTAGCACTAAGGCTAATGTTAGCGGTGACAATAGTGCGGAGGTTGGTTTTAATATTTTGTATAAGTTTGGTGATTTGCCCAAAATAAATCTTAATCAGCTAGAAAATAAGTAGCTGCAAAAGACTCTAAATTTTTTTTTGTAAATTAATTGTAAACTAACTGTGGGGTATTATTTTATGAAGTACTTGAAACATTTGTTGGCTGCGTTGATGGTGGCTTTGCTTGCTGCTCAACCTGTGTTAGCAGAAAAACTGGATGCCAATGATTTGGCGTTTGCTTTCTCAGATGTTCCTGCGTTGGCGGAATTGGGAGATTCGGCTTTCTTGTCTGATGCTGAAATGGCTGAAACGGAAGGCAAGATTGCTCCTCTGATTTATGCTGCCGCATTGGTGGGCGGCCGTTTGATATTAACGCGGGTAATTAGTCGTAGAGCAGCTGTAAGTATAGTCAAACGGGGAGGCAACGTTTATACCATAAATTCTGCACAAGCTAAAAATATTGCTAGACAGGCATACGGTAGCAGAAATGTAATGAGGCATGGTCCAAATGGTCATAAAAGATCTCCAGTTCATTTTTCCCATTATCAAGCTTCATCAGGATATAGAGGTAGTCATGTTATGTATGGCAGACCACACACTTCTGTTGGAGGACGTTGGTAATTTATAAAAATCTTCTTGCTGTGGGTTTTTCTGCGATAGAATCCAATCTTTAGCTTGAATAAACTAAAATTTGTATTCCTACTATCACAGAATTATTTACAGCAAGGAATCTTGCGTAACAGAAAATTATCAATCATATTATGTGGTATACAATTTCATTTTTTAACAACAAATTAAAGTGTCCTGAAATAGGTAAATATAGATTTCAGATTCAAGATTTTCCTGTCAAACAATCATATGTTCGTGTTTATGATTCTCATCTACCTCTTATAGAATTAGCTTTTGTAAGAGCAGATGGAAGTATATTAATGCTGGAACAAGATAACTATAAGGAATACAGTACTATACTAAAACAATATCACAAATCATGTTTTAATGGAAAAAAGTTTTCATTACCTAACATTAATGTACTATCTGAACTTGGTTCAAAAGTATTAAATGATATTTTTCTAAAATGTGGAAGTTATATTTTTTGTCTAATTGAAGCAGGTGATCCAAATGAATCACCAACTTTATCCTTGCCTGTATCAAATTTGAAACGAGGTACAGAAATTAAATTTGAAAGAAACTATAAAATTCATACTGATTAATATGAAAATATTAAATATATATAACTATTTTATATTATTCATTGTATTATATAATTTTGGTTCTGCTGTAAACGCCTCACAAGTTACCTTTTCAACCTCAACATTAAAAGGTACTATTCCAATTAAAACATGGAAAGAACTTAGGGACGATAAGATAACTAAGCAAGATTTAGACTATTCTTGTGGTGCAGCTTCAGTATCAACTATTTTAAGTGAGTTTTATGGTATTCGGGTCACAGAAAAAGAGATTTTAGCAAAAATGAAAAAAGATTTTGCAGCATCATTCTTAGATATGGTTCAAGTAGTAAAAGAATATGGTTTCAAAGGAGGGAGTTTAGCACTTGATTTTGAAAGGCTAAGTATTCTAAAAATTCCCGCTATTATTTACCTAACTTACCGTGGAGAAGGTCATTTTTCTGTGTTGCGAGGAATTAATAAAAATGGCTTAGTATGGCTAGGTGACCCATCTTGGGGTAATCGTAAATTTACTAAACACCAATTTCTTAAAATGTGGGAAACTCGTGAAGATGAAGACTTAAAAGGTAAGATACTTTTGATTTTACCAAAAGATAAAGATACTACACCTATTGATAGAACATTTTTTAATACTCCTGAAAATAATAGGATTTTATTTGAGAGACTTATTTTACGTAATAATAATTGATTCTATAAATTATTTTATAATAAATAAAAGATGTTAAAATATTGTAAATAAAGTCTTTTTTTATTTGTCATCATCATCCGCGACAAACAAACCCGCCGGTTCACTAGACTTCATTTCCTACGCTTCGTCCAAATCACTTCGGGCGGTCGTCGCCCAGGACAACAACTTGTTGGAACGGACCAATCAGTGTCAAATAAACTTGGTTACAGTTGTTTCGGGAAACCGCTTCGCTCCATTCCCGAAACAACTGTTAACGCTATAGAGAATTGATATAAAGTACTGATTTAATTTAAATTATATAGAAGAGAATGGCAACCAGTGCGAGGGGTGCCGGTATTTTTTGGGAATGCGTCCATAACATCAAAAATATCAACTGGACTGTCAGCGAACCACGGAGCTGTAAGGTCAACGAATTTTTTTGTTTGGATGAAATAACGAATAAGCCACCGGAACGAGTAGCAAGGTAATCAAGGTAGAGCCAGCTAAGCCGCCGAGCACAGTTCGTGCTAATGGGGCTTGGGCATCTGCACCTTCACCTATACCTAAGGCTAAAGGTAAAAGTGCCAGGATAGTAGTGAGAGTGGTCATCAGGATGGGGCGCAGCCGTCGCCGTCCAGCTTCAGTCAACGCCGTGTGGGGATCCATTCCGGCGCGGCGTAATTGCCCCGCTTGATCTACCAAAAGGATAGCATTGTTGACGACGATGCCGCCCAACATGATGCAGCCAATGGCAGATTGTAAATTGAAAGTGGTTTCGGTGATAAACAGAGTCAGCAGTACGCCAATCGCAGCCAAGGGAACAGATAGCATGACCACAAGCGGATCGCGCAAAGATTCATATTGCGAAGCCAATACCATATACACCAGCAATATGGCTAGAATAAGAGATACCATCAACTCATAAAAAGCTTTTTGTTGTTCTTCAAAATTTCCCGCGATCAGCAAATCATAGCCCAACGGACGCGGTATCTCATCTAAACGAGTTTGAATATCTGCTGCAACCGAGCCTAAATCACGCCCAGACACGTTAGCCGTCACTGTTACCAAGCGTTGCTGGTCCTTACGTTCTACCGTGACTGGACCATAACCAGGCTGAGTTGTCACCAAATTACGCAGTGCCACTTGATCACCAAGCGGCGTTCGCAAAGTCAGATCAAGAATTTCCTCAATCGATCTTTTTTCGGCATCCTCCAATTGCACTAAAATGCGGTAAGAATTACCTGCGACTCGATATTCTCCAGCTTGAGAACCCGCCACTGCAATTTGGACGAGCCTAGAAACGTCACGTACACTCAGCCCCAAATCCGCTATTTTGGCACGATCAATGTAAATTTCTTCTTGTGGAATGCCTACTTGACGACTGAGTTCCACATCTGTGATCCCCGATATATCAGCAATATTATCCGCCACTTGGCGAGCCAAAGCATCCAAGGTATCCAGCTCAAAGCCGCGTATTTCCACGGTAACGCCCTCTACGTTTGCAAGCAGGCGCTCTAACAAAAATTGTCCCTGAGGCGCACGAATACGGATTTTCATTCCAGGAATTTTGCCCTCCAAATGGCGACGCAAGTCCCCTGCGATTTGCTTGTTGGAACGTTGGCGTTTTGCCACCGGCACTAAGGACAGGCGAATTTGTCCTCGTGCCCTGGCGCTGCCGCGAGTACCAGAAGTAGTCACGCTAACCACCGAAGATACAGCCTCTGGCACAGCCGAATAAACGAGTTGTTCCATCAATTGAGTTTGTAAATCAATGATATCCAAACGACTCCCCACTTCCATTTCACCACTTATTCGTACTTCACCCTCGTCACTGGGAGGTAAAAACTCGGTACCAATGCGCGGTATCAGAAACAAACTTGCAGCAAATATCAGCATGGAGACAATTACGGTAAGCCAGCGATAATTAAGAACAGTATGCAATAAATCACGGTAGCCATTTTCTAATGCGGTGAACACTGTCCAATTTTCACTATTTTGACTTTTGAGGAGTTTTGAGGCGAGCATAGGCACCAAACTCAGTGCCACCAATAGGGCACAAAACAGAGAAAACATGATCACATAGGCGAGTTCATGGAATAATACACCAGATACGCCTTGCAAAAATATCAGCGGCAAAAAAATAACCAAAGTGGTGACTGTACCAGCAACAACTGCCGAACTTACCTCATTGGCTCCAGTCACAGCAGCTTCAGCGGGTAATTCACCCAATTCCTGATGACGACGGAAAATATTTTCTAGCACCACCACCGAACTATCCACCATCATGCCAATTCCCAATGCTAAACCGCCCAAAGTCATCAAATTAAGCGTAAAACCGTTAAAGTATAACAAAGCAAAAGTGGCGATTAGGGAAATGGGAATGGCGAGAGAAATAACCAAAGTGCTGCGTAAGTTACGTAAAAAAAACAACAATACCAACATTGCCAGCGAACCGCCATAAAGTATTGATTGTGCAACATTAGCGATGGAGCGTTCGATAAAATTTCCCTGATTAATCACCGGAACGATTTTTATCTGTGGAAAAGTACGATTTATTGCTTCTACTTCAGCCAGTATCCGCTTAGAAACTTCAACAGTATTCGCATTAGCCTGTTTGCGGATAGCGACACGCAATCCTTGTTCACCATTAACACGGATGACACGAGTTTGCTTTTCGTAAGTATCCTTAACTTTAGCCAACTGTCTCAGTGTCACCACCCTATCATCACGACGCACAATCACCGTATTGCGAATTTGTTCCAAATCAGTAAATTCGGCAGGTGTACGCAAAGTGACTTCGTAACGCCCCTGCTCAATTTTGCCAGCCGGTAAATCTAAATTTGCATCGCGTATCGCATTAAAAATATCATCCAAAGCTAAATTGAGGGCAGTGATTTTGATTGGATCCAATTCTATTCGCACTTCACGATTAAAACCGCCCCAAGGATCTACCTGAGCCACTCCAGCAATTCTAGCGAAACGATAACGAATCTGATCTTCTACTAATTGCGTGAATTCTACCGGATCCAATTTGCTAGAAATACCGAGTAACACTACCGGAAAGCTATCAATGTCGAACTTGCTAATGCGTGGTCTAACAATATCATCGGGCAACTCACTGATTTCGTCTTCAATCGTAGCTTGCACATCCAAAGCGGCGGCATTAATATCTGTCCCCCACGCAAAACTGACTCGAATACGACTATTACCTTCATAAGACTGCGAACTGATTTCTTCCACTTCGGGCACTGTGGCAACGATTTCCTCAATGATTTGTGTCACCAGGCGCTCCATAACAATGGGATCCGCCCCTTGATATTGAGTGCGAACAGTAAGAGTGGGCAATTCAATGCTGGGCAACAAATCAATTTGTAAACGACTAAGCGCCATGGTCCCAAGAACAACCACCATTAAGGTTATCATTGTGGTAAACACCGGGCGATGTACGCTGGCATAAGCGAGATTCATAGTGGTTTCCTATAATCTACTGAGGGACTATCCAATATTTAAACAAACTTCATTAAATCCAAGCTTACTTATTAGGCTATAACCAAATTGACTCTCCCACCAACATTTTCCCCTTATGCTCTTCACACCATTTTTTTGATATACCCATTTGATACTTGATAGTTGCTTTGGGAGAAACTCCGAAAACATCCATTATTTGAGCACCACTCAGAATAATAAGTGTGACCACTTTATAAGTAGGTGGGGGTGCTAGGGCAATAAGATAACGCACCTGATTAACTTTAATCTGTAATGTTTGATTCCACGTTTCATTAATAACCTCTTCTGATCCCGGATGATAACGACCAAAATCAACCGTAATACTTTTTCCCGTGTGATGTTTGATTTCCAAAACTTGATGACGAATATCAGGAAATAAGCCGGATGAAGGTGGGTAGTTATATCCCAAACGTTTAGCAACCTCAAATTCAAACCAATGCCCTTTTGGTCTAACTTCTAAAAGTCTGCCATTGCTATCTCGTGGCGCGTCAATTCCCATCAGTTCTTCTGTCAATACCGCTATTTCTTCTATCGTGTAGAAGAGAGAATTTTCTAGGGCAGCTTGACTCGCCAATACATTGCCATCTTCTAAATCCTTTTGGTAAATCAATTTCTTTTTATGCTGTGCAGATTGTAAAATGTTTTGTTTCTGCATGTTGCGATACCTTATGCTTTGTGTAACCGTAAAAATTTTTCAATTTCCTTAATATCATCATCGACTAAACCAAACCACCGATAAATGAGTTGATCATTATTTTGTTCAATCATTTTTTGTTCTTTTTTATCAGTGGTTTGTAAAAGTAGGCGTGTATTTGCTATCAATTGGTTTACAGTTGTCTTGGCCTGTCGAAAGTCCGGTATTGGATAAGATTTTAGATAAGAAGTCCAATAACGAAACCGTTTAGAATAAAGTGTATTACCACTGGTGACTTTATGAAAAAACTCCAAAACACTAGAATTTAATAAAGATAACACTACCAAGTAATGTTCAAGTGACACTTCTTTAAGCAAAATATAAAAACAAGTACCATTGACAAATAACCCCTTATCATCCAAAGCAAAACAATTGTGGGTTGAAATGTCCGGCGTAACGATTTTAAGTGATTTAAAATCCGCTGGTGATTTATGTACCCAAATCTCGTACCATTGTCGTCCACTTTTTTTGAGATAAGTACGTGCTTCAAGTTGTTTTTGATGGGAAAGTAAATATTGTTTTGTGTTTGGGTATAAATTTAAATCAATCGGCAATAGCTTATTATTTTGATATTGATAAGGATATAAAACATAAAGATCGCGTTTTTCCTGCCAGTCACAATGCCATTTAAAAACATTATGGCTTTCCAAAAGCGGAAAAACCACCGTTGATTCTAAATGGAGATGATTAATAAAATCAAGTGTCATAGGCTTAATGAAAACTTTATCAGCTGTCGTTTTGAGTCCAACACTGATTTTTTTACTGATATCGCCTAAAGTGCAAAGAGCATTCTTTTTCAGTTTTTCAATGAGTTGATGTTCTTTAGGTGCGTGAAATGTCCACACTGATTGATTCATGCTTGGTAAAGCTGTTTCAAATTGTTCAATCTGAAAATAACGTTGTTGCCATTTTATACTACATTCGCAACGGCTTTGTTGATTCAACAAATCAAATAAATCATCAACTTTAACATGGGTATTGGGTGCTGTTCTCATTTCTTGAATGGAAGTGTAAAGAAATGAGTTTGAAGCACTGACTGGTTTTTCCATGATTAATATCATAGGCAAAATCGCGGCTTCAAATAATTTAGTATCAGTCAGATTAACAATTTCAATGATATTATAATGTTCTAAAATGTAAGCTCTTAATGCTTTTGCGCCTTGAGTCGTTAAGAGTTTATTAGAGGTGATATAGCCTAATTGCCCTTCTGGCTTTAGCAAATAATGCCCTAATTCAATAAATAGTCCCGCTAAATCAAACCGTCCACGCGCTGTCTGATATCGTTCTACGTATTGAACACGGCGTTGTACATGTTGAATCCGAATATAAGGCGGATTACCGATAATACAATCAAATCCGCCCTGAGCAAAAACAGTGGCAAAGTTTTCTTGCCAATTGAATGTGTTATCAGATAGCAAGTTAATTTGATGATGAGCAAAGGAGTGAAGTAAAGCATCACCTTGTTGAATAGAAAGTCTCGCCCCTTTAACACCGACTAACACGCCCTTTTTTTCCAATTGTTGTTTGGCTTCATGTATTGCGTTATGTTCAATATCAACGCCATACAAATTATTTTCCAAAATATAGCGAATATCGTTAGCGTTTAATTTGCCAAACTGCTGTTGCCACAATGAACAAAGTAAATCAAAAGCTTTGAGCAGAAATAGCCCTGAACCACAAGCAGGATCAAGTATTTTGATTTTACGCAACGGCACAAATTTATTTTTTTCCAAATAAGATAAGATCGTGTGACGGACAATATAATCAATCACACTATCTGGCGTATAATGAATACCCAATAATTTACGTTGTTGTTCAGAATATTGGGTTTGATGATGACGGGCAGATTGTTCTATTTTCATTATGTTAATTGATTTTGCTGTTGCGATTCTGATGATTAAATTGTAAAATTATTGATGTGTTGGCTCACTTACACTGTAGGCGATGTACGCTGGCATAAGCGAGATTCATAGTGGTTTCCTATAAGTCAACAACGGTAATCGATATCAGGATGTGTTCAAATAACAATTCGGCCATGAAAAATAGGATCGCGCAAAGATTCATATTGCGAAGCGAGTACCATATACGCCAGCAATATGGCTAAGCAAATCATAACCCAACGGACGCGATATCGAGAAGTCCTTATTAAGAAACTGGAAAAAGATCGCAGCTATGAAACACAACGCGGTGGTAAACCCCTGAACTTTCAAGCCCAAGTGATAGAAAATCGTGCCCCTCGCGCTAGGATAACGTTAATTCCCGTTAAAAATTCGATTCTCTTTTTTGAAAAAATAGAATTTTTTTCATAAAAATATCAGCAAAGAAACCCCCGAATCTCTAGCTCAGAGGAAGAATTGCCGATCCTCCCTAATTAATTAAAATAATTATAACCGTCAACGGCTTGGATTCGTTGGCAATATTTCCAACTAATCCCCTGTGTTGTCCCATTT
>Ga0209780_1004429_pt1 | contig 10812 bp, 8 predicted proteins | sample WorMetexBAHAMAS2_FD_187384 | JGI IMG/M metagenome (GOLD analysis project Ga0209780, IMG submission 187384) | Marine gutless worms symbiont microbial communities from Max Planck institute for Marine Microbiology, Germany - Inanidrilus exumae... | ecosystem: Host-associated > Annelida > Digestive...
ATTTGTACCCCTTAGAGTTTACCTACAATAGGCAGCCAGCTTTGATGATCCATGGATTTTCTGGCTGCCTGTGTTGTATTTATATTTTGTTCCGTTTATTGGTTTTCAAATTAAATATGATGATGATGATGATAATGCATGTTTTATTATGTAACGAAAATCGTGATGTGACAACGAAAACTCTGATGTAATTACACATACATGTACCGTTTAATGGCCATTTTTCATACGTGAACCTTGGTAACTCCTTGATACTGTTCCTCTGTTTGTTCCGACAGTCTTTTGCTTTTCCTTAGCAAGAGCTGCAGCAACTGCTATGACGGCCTGCCGAGGAAGTCTAACAGCCCACCTCCGGGAGGTTCTCGTGGGCGACTCCGGACCCCAGCTAGTAGAAAGTAGCTGTCTTCTGTGGTAACCCTCACACCACAGACCACTCGATCCGTCAAGGCGTTAGCCACTATACACGAGCGTCACACACACACACACACAACCCAGAGGATAAACCGAACCGAATTACCACGGTTGGCTAAACAGCAGGACGTGAAGTGTTGATCATCCTGTAGCTTGTGTTCGAAGCGTTCGTTGATTTTGAGTCAGCTAAGAGAATAAGAATAAATGTATGGGAGAATTTTAGTAACATTAGCATCAACAAATACTCTAGGATTTAAAGTCTTTTTATGACGGTCGCGTCCGTCTGTGTGTCTGTATGTCCATCGTCGTATACTCAACGTGACTCATTAGGGGACAGCACGCGACGTGGCCAGCGTACATTTTCGTCCGAGTATATCGCGGACGGACATACTTTTTAAGACTGAAAGATTGCACTACAGACATTTATATCAACCAAATTCGGCGTGAACACGAGGAAAGCAATTTTACTGCCTTTTGAATCGAGTTTTGGGCAGACAAGTTTAGGGATGTATGGTTTGGTCTGAAAAGTGAGGTGTTCATTGAAAATAAAGCCATTAAGGTTGCAAGAAGAGTAACGGAGAATTAGGCCTATTTCTGTGTCACTTCATCGTCGAACTTGGCTGGGCTGATATAAATGTCTATAAATGAAATAGGCTTAGAGGTGTAAAAACGGCACAGACTTCCTCTATCATCAAGCCTCGAGTATGATGGGGCAAGCGTGGACTTCGCGTGCCGACAGGGAAGGGCAAAACGACCGATATGTTTTGTACGTCACTCTTGAACTGTAAAGTTTGTGAAGGCGAGATTGCCGCCATTTAAAGCGTTGGAACTCGTAATTAAACGATTGATGCTTTTGGATATTGGAATGTTTTCTCATATTAAGAATTCGCATTTATTGGACGAGCGTCAGTGCATTATTGCATATGGAATGTTGAAAGGAAGGGGTTGCTTTGAAAGGGGAGGGGTGGCCCCATTTCTGAAATTCGAAATAGGCCGCTGATGATATTGAAAGTGGCAGAGAGCCCGGGAGAGGTGAGAAGGCAGATTTAATGCATTTTGTAATCAAACAGCGTGAATGAGATGGTCGTGAGTGTGTAGCAGAGGTGTTTTGATTATTTGCAGTAAACAGAACAGATATAATCGCAACAGATTGCGTACAGATGTATGCGAAACCATCTAATAAACATACAGTTCCTGGTAGTGGCGCAGCCATGCAGTAGGCCTACTGTACGTGGAATAGGCCTATGCTAAATGGAGCTACTTCGGGCTCTCAAATGACTAGGCCTATATACTTCACTCCATCGTCGATCCATTCCCGTTGTTACTGTACATCGTGCGGAAAACATCGGTTACGCAAATGTAAGGGCCCATTGTGAACTTTCGTCAATTAATTTCCATCGGTCCTATAGCACAGCTTCGTCTGTTTGCTGCGGTCTGTTAGCCGCTGCAGCTGGGATGATGCTGCTGCTAAAAATACGATGTCGGGCGCTGAGCGGCGCGGCGGGCCGACGCCGACACCATCCACGGCGTAGATGAACTGCTGGGCACGTACTTAGAGCTTCCGTGCATGGAGTCGAATGCGAATATTGTGGCAGCAAAAACATGCTACAGTTCCAGCATCATCCAGACATCCACTTCAGTCTTCAAGTTCAGTGTCGCAAACGCCAGCAGACAATCATCATACAAAGACATTTAATCATCATCATCATCTTTATTATACGCTCAAGGCAGAGTAAAAAACTAAAACACGCATCAAATTTCACTTGTCGGCGCAGTACACACGCATGCTTATCAATATCAAAGGAGACGTCTATATGTGCCATTTTATGTGGCCTATAAAGTACAGGAAATTAGAACTGATATTATGAATTGTCACGGAAATGCCGATAACACTGTTGTTCTTCATTTAACACGGCAATGCTTAATCGTGTCACTTCAGTATCAGAATCAAAAGGTAATCGGTGTCGCGGATGTCGGAGTTCGCATTGAGTGAGCATTTTACCGGCCATTATCGGTGCGACCTCAGTGTTATCGCAGCCAGCAAGTCGAACGAACGCCTTGCAGCAGCGTGGAGCTGCTGCGGAATATAGCAGCTGCGGCATCCAACGAGCGGCTGCTGAAACTGACAGAAGCTTCGCAACGGACGATGATCGGGGCCCGCGCCGGGCGCGTTCATCTTCTTCATCGAATCGGCCCATGTCCGCGTTTCATTCGCAGTTTATTCAACTATAGTTGATCGGTTAGTCGCGTGTGCGTCATGGCCAATACGTTTCAAGTACAGCTGAGACGGATGGAGACTTCACAGCCATGGGGCTTTCGTCTACGCGGAGGAATCGACCAAGGCATGCCACTGTTCGTCGAACACGTACGTATATACACACTGACCGTCATCTACATTCCAATGATATGATTACGGAGCCAAAATTTAACAAGTGTCGAAATCCTAATGGGCGTGGTGACCCATTTTTTAATTTTGCCCCAATCATGTGTCATGTCTTTAATTGGAACTGATGAAGCTATAGGCACTTCACTATCGAGAAAGTCGTCGACGTCAGGCTCTCTGCGCACATAAGCAGCGGCCGTCTACTCCCGCTGTTTCAATCTGCCTACCGACCGTATCACTCTACTGAGACAGCCGTCATCCGCATTCTCAATGACATGATCGGAGTCATCGACCAAGGCCGCGCCGGTGCTCTTATGTTATTAGACCTGTCCGCGGCCTTCGACACGGTCGACCATTGTGTCCTCATATAGAGGTGATGAAGGCACAGTTCGGAGTAGAGGGAAATACTCTCGGTATCCCCGAAAGGGATGTGTTCAGAGTCGCGTGACCTCTTTTAATTTTTGGGAAATAAGTGATAATATCTAGTTAACGGTGCAATATAGAGACATAGTTGCAATGGAACACTAATAAGAAATCGTATGTGGCCTACTGAATGGCACCGTTGTCAAAGCCCTTAAATGACCTTCAAGGTCACTTTTGCTATTTAAAATCTTTCTAACTCCGTGAAACATCGCACGAATTTACTAACATAGCGCGTCGCATGGTCCCTCTGCGGTAGCTGAGCTTCTTGTGGTTAACGTCGACCGTCTGTTGAATACACAAATTAGCCATTCAACAGTCAAAAACTCAAAATACATAAATCCTATTTAAGCGGAAGGACGTTCGAATGCACTGATAGGCCGTGAAGTACAGGCCGACAGCATTGTACGTAGATGGTAGCGCACACACCAGGTGGTCAACAATAATTGGTCGGTAACAATAGATGGTATCTATAATTACGTTGTACTGCGCTGTAGTCTAAGAATAATTGCAGCATATCTAGACTCTTAGACTGGTTTCCATGCTTATAAATTATCGTCGTACGGTGAGTTGAGTTGCGAGTTTGCTGCTGCCGCTGCTGCACGCAGATAATGCTCGTATCGAATTCCGGAATGCCGCACCCAGAATGCCCGTACGGGCTGCCAGAATCGACACCGAGTGCCAGTGATAAAACAAGGAGCAAGAGCTGACTGTAATGAGACGAAATTAAAGATCATTACGTCGTCTTTGTTCATTTATAAGAATGAAGGATTAGCTGCCGTATAGAGAAACCACTTGACGCTCTGTCGGGCTATGTGATCGTTTGAAAATTTCTCTAATTTGATCGACCTGACAGTTTATAGCGATATATACATGTAGTCGGTGCACTTGTTGCAATTATCGTCACCCTTAGCGATAGTGACAGTCGAGTGCTGTAAAATAAGTGGGAGGTGTACTCGGTAGTCAGTATCAACAACTTGCGACGGTCGCACGACCGACAAAAACTACGTTGCGATGACGATGAGACAGCAAACAGTCACAATTCATAAAAATTTCAATTAACGAGCGCTTATTTTTGAAATTATATTCCAAGTTACTGGGGTTCAATTTGATACGTCACATTTCAGCGATAAAATGAGTTAGGGTCACACCCTGGCCCCCTGGGCCCCGAACAAAGCCCCCAACTCGTTGAATTTTATATAGCATAATGGTTCATTTACATAATTATTACATAACGGCGCCGGGGTGGTCAGATGATGATAATGTTATATGAAGTGGGGCTGGGTTCGATGTGTAGCAACGTAATGCATGGCAATGTTGACGGATGAAATAATTCAATAGTGCGCACTTTATCCGTCACATTTAAGTGAAATGCTAAACACTGCTTCTGTTAATGTTTTTGGCGAGTTTCGTTAATGACATCCGCTAGAAACAGTCGACGATATTTTTGTCTACGACTGGTCATTCAGTGAGTGTGGATGGTATACACGTAGATTTGTAAAATAAAAAGAAATTGAATAAGGCAAATTTTCAGACCGACGGGTAGGAGTGGGTGTTAATTTGTTAGGCCTGTGACATTTTAATACAGGTGTAGGTCACCAAAGTGATAGGAGTATGCGGTACAGAGTGGGACCACAATACGAAATTTTAGCGTACGTTATTATAACATGAACAACCCGTAGTTGCAGTCTAACACGGCGTCGCCGTACGTCTAAAAAGTGGGTGGACAAAGTGTAAAATATGCGGAGTGAAAATGGGCTGGAGGGTGTGCGGAGAGACTCCCCTCCACATTAGCGATGGGATATGGGAAGCATCTCTGGGTCCCGCTGACCAGGAGATCCGGGTCACCGAGTCGATGATTTTGGCCGTGTCTGATCGGGTCACGGGTTACTATGTCGGAGCCGGTTTGAGTTTTAACAGCTGGGTCGGGTCGGGTCACAACCGGGTCAAAAGTTCAGACCCGGTTCCATCTCTGAACTGGGGGGAGGAAAACCAATTCCAGCATGTCAACAGACGGCCACATTAGGATCAGTGTATGGAAATAGCAAGCTTAATGCTTGACCCGTCCTGCTTGCCGATGTAAACTCGCCGGATCTGCCTCAATCCCAGGAACGTCCTCTGCCAAAAGTGGGGTGAACAACGATGATGACCCCCGTCTGCACCCCGTGGCGACGCCGCTGGTCTAACCCGAAAGTTGCAGTTTTTGCAGTTGCGTCTGCAACTTGGTGCGAAGTCGACGACGACGATGATGAAGTGGTATTTGTTTAATTGTTTCCACGACTGGCGTTCGTTGTTTGCTGCAGGTGCAGCCGAAAGGGCGAGCGTCGGCGCAAGGAATCGAGGCAGGTGATCGCATCGTTGCTATCTGCGGCATTCCGACGCACGACAAATCGCACGCAGAAATCAAGAGCGAAATGCTGAGGGCTGGAAACGATCTCGACCTCACCGTACTTAGGTACTGTATTCAAGCATTGAACGACACGGCGATCTGCGCTGTATACAATCCACAAGCCTATACTGTCAATGAGTAGCCGAACGTGATAACCGATTGTCAAGCTACTGCCGAAGCACGTCGATTAGCCTTCCCTTAGGCCTAGGCTTCGTTCGAACTTGCGTATAGTACTTCGTTGGGATATGATCAAAGCGTCTAGGCAGCTGGTGAACTCCTAGCTAGCTAAGCACAGACCTCGGTGTCCCTTTCGTTAAATCTAATAGTGAATTGCCGAAGCATCCGAACCCAACGAATAGACGTCTTCTCATTAAAATACCGAAGCAGCGAAGCAGTTAGGTGCAGTTCTGACTCCTTCGGTGACTGATCCACGACTCTAAACTATGGGAAACGAACACACTAGCCGAATCGTCCAGGCGCCGGGCATGGGAACGAATCAGTACGAATCAGCTAAGCCTCCCATAGTGAGATTTAAGTTTGGGGACAATATAGACACAGCGTTCTTTAGCGAAAAACGAAAACATGATAATGCCGTACTGAATGCTGCCAACCTCGTCATTGTTAATCCCAGCTGCCAACGAACGATCCAGCGTAGCGAGTTTCCATATTCTGCCACCGAAGCAGGCAGAGGTCTTCGGATCCACAAAGAATCTTACAAATACACTGGTAATATTATGACAAATAATTTGCAGCAGGAAAATACACTCGCAAGTAGGCTGTTAGTAGCACTGGTTATGTGTCGTATAGAGACGGTTCACTGACGGCGCCTGGCGGCCCGACGACTGTCCCAGCGGAAGAAAGTCGCTCACAGATCGACGAAGAGCCGATACCGAAGCTCGGAGGACCGACGTACAAGCAGGTCAAACCGAAGACTTATCAGGTGCTAGAAGAACAGCTACAGAGTTCGGAGGATGCCAGCACGGCAGCTGCTAGCGGTACGCCAATAGACCTAGCTCTGTGTATTTAAGCCCCTTTCATGCGACATCATCTATACAGACGACGTCGTGTTAATTCGCTATCAACATGTCAACAACAAAACCACTCAACACAGAGCGTCCAGTCCTGTTCGGTGTTAAGTAGCGTTCTCACTGACGCCGTCGACGACGTTCGAATGTTCGTCGACGGAGGCCGACCGCGGTTGACGGCGTCAGTGAGAATGCCACTGAAATCTAGCAATGCCAGAGATTTTGGAGACCCGTCCCCCCGCGTTCGCACGCCGTCGACGACAATGAAATGCCATCGAGGACGCTCGAAAGTCGTCGACGGCGTCAGTGAAAACGCTAAATTAATTACGTTGACACCGGATGCGTTGCGGTGCGGCAACGCCTGAAAACTCCCATTTAATGCGGCACTGCTGCAACGCTGCAACGCAGCGCGTCCGGTGTGAACGAACCGTAAACTGCGTTTATACACCGTATCCGCGCGCAATCGTTCGGCATGATGCGTTGTTTTCGCCGCAACGTCGACCTAACTGCCAATGGGACATCGCCCGTCGTGTATGTGGTCAGATTTGCATATGACATGAGAAATGGATAGTAATAATTAGTTTAAATAACTTCTTGCAATTAGCATTTGCCATTCACTGGCTATATCTGTGCACCAGCAGGTGGCAGCAATCGAGTCACACGTCTATATGTATAAAGTTGTCGCGTCTGTCTGTCTGTCTTCCGGATTTCTCAAAAACGTGCGGACCGATTTCCATGAAACTTTTCACGGTTCATAGGGGTCATAGGTAGACGTGAACGGATAAAAAATCCGGAAAATTTCGACCCTTAATGTGTAAACATTGAAAAAGTTTAACCTGTTGACTGTTATATCCGTTGAACCATATCAACAACTGCTTCAATGAAATTTGCCGAATACGTTCTGTGTATACGATAGTATATAGTTTGAAAGTTTGGCTGAAATGATAAAATCCGTACTACCATTGCTCAAATACAAACTGAGTAGGCCTAGTTTCTAGGGGATTGTTTTTATTGGCGCATCGCACACCCTGTAGGCCCAACTCTGATGTAACCAGTCTTGACTCGGTAGTTGCCCGACAGTCTCGTCAATTTTGTAATAGTCAAGATGAAGTAAACTAATAGACTTTTACACTGCAACTTGTGCACTTTCAGAAGCCGGCGCCAGCAAGCCGTCGTCGATTTTTGATCGTAAGAGAGATGACCGCTCGGAGTATCTGAAAGCAAAGAGCAAAACCATACAGAAAGCATACGGCGAAAGACCATAACCTTGTACTACGACGTGCTCACGTCTGATTGGACTTTTCTGGCGGATCGTTTAACAAGCTGGTGCAGCACTCGCTGTATCTTACTGTTATCAACTTTCTTTCTCGTTGACTAGTTGTTTTTGTATTTATACCGTTGCCGATGTTCCTTGCATTACTCTGTCGTTATCTATTTTTGTTGCTGAACATGGTTAACAGACTACGGTAGAAGTACCATTAAAATGATCATCATTAAAAACTAATGTAGGCTAACAGCCGTCACTAGAATGCACATCAGGGGCTAATATTCCGTGCCCACAGGCACGGATATGCTTCGCGATCAGAAATCCGTGCCTGAAAATTTGGAAACACGTGCTTGAAATTTTGGCAATGTTTCATCATTGCTGTGAGTCAGAGCCGCAATGAACGTAAAATCGATGCTGACAACAGAAAATAAACAAGTTATGACACAAACAGACACATCAGTAGTAATAACTGGCACATGGCTGGCCAAATTTTAATGACATTGCTGCGACCAGATTGCATATTTTAATGTTAAAATGCACTAAATTCGATTTCGGTTGGGGCTCTGCCCCTATCCCGCTGTGGAAGCTTATAGGGCTCCTTAAATGGGCTCCTATAAGCTCCTTATAGGGCTCCCCCAGACTCCCTAGCTGGATCATACTGCATATCGTCGTGCATCACTCATCGACCTCTACCTACAAGCCAAATTTAATTGAAATCGAGGAAACTTTTCGTGGACTGACGGACGTACGGACATTTGAGACCACAAGATGAATGGTAATGGCAGTGGGTGACATTAGACTGATAAGCACAGTAAAGATTTGCTGCAACGCAGGAGGTAATAGTTTGCTAGGAATTTGGAAAGTAAAAATTAGATTGTTAGCGGAGATTTCAATATCTAGCTGAGCTACTTCTATAAAATACTAACACGCCCACCGACATAAAGAACTGTATGTATAAACACGGCATAGAGCAGAGTATACATGTCGCATACCTAATAGGCCTACAGCTGCAACACAATGCACATAAAACCTAAAAATGTCAATTAGTCATTGGAGTTCGTCAAACGCGGATGAAATCATTACACTGGTGGACCGAACTCGTGAAGTGTCTGAAGCACAAGTATGACATGGTCAAGGAATCCATTGATGCATACTCGCAATTTTCTCGCTTCATCAGCTTTCCAGTGTCTGCACAAACACACAGCAAATATAACAAGAAATAAGCAGGCAAATTTGTTGGTATCCAAATTCGAATTAAAGTCTGATGCAAGCTAAAGTACAATTCCAATTCATAAGTAAATCATAAAAACACTCCAATCCAATCCAATGAGTTCAGATAGATGCAGGTAATCCTCTATGCCCGCATCTCGATAAGAAGACATTTATATACAAACTGGCTGACCTCCAGTTCCAGTCAGGTCAACGTTAAAATCAAACAAAACCTCTTGAACCAATGCTTATCAAGTCTATTCTTAAAGGTATTAATAGAATCACTCTCCAGTCTCCACCACCCCATTTGGTAAACTATTCCACATATTAACAATTCTAGTGCAAAATGCAAATTTTCTTAAGTTATAATGAAATGCAAATTTCTGCAATTTACATATTTCCTCGAATAGTACTACTAGTATTAAAGTTCATCTTTATTGCAGCCTGTCGATCATAATAATTGTGAACTAATTTAAAAACTTCAATCATGTCTGCACGCAAGCGTCTGTATTTCAACGTAGGAAGCTTAAGTATTTTTAATCTTTCCACATATGAAAAAGATATAAAATGATCAGCAAATTCAAATTTACACGGTCAACTTTGTATCATGATAAGTCATGCTCCTTGTAATGCCACTCCGACTTGGCTCAGCATCAACTGACAATGATCTAAATGCAATTTCTGCTTCCCGTGGAGTTGGAAATGGAATGCATAAGTCTCTAAAAACAAAACATGGACATAAGTTACGCTAATTTCTTCACACCTTAGGAGTTAAAACTGCTTAGTTTTCAATGTCCTAAGTGAATGACAGACAGATCAGACACAACAACTCACTTTAAAAAATCACGTTCTTTGTTGCCAAATCAGCCTTGTGGCAATTTCTTTGCTTTCAAATAAAAGCGACTGTCTCAATGTTTCTTGATAATGTGTTATATGTCTCAGTGCTTTTGAGATATTTTACATAATAGACGCTATATAATAACCAATACAAACAGTGGCATCAACATGTCGTGCGCTAGATTAAGCTGGTCGTACCATCAGCTTTTGAACACACATAAGTTGAACACACACACTGTATCGTATCGTATCATATATTAGTGATGCATATAAGATACTGAGAATGACCGAAAACTGCTATATTTACTACTACTGCTACTACTACTGCTACTACTACTACTACTACTACTACTACTGCTAAGATGTCCTTACTGCCACCCAACCATCAGTGTTAATGTTAAAGCACTGAAGGAAACATAAAGCAGTAGTCTTAACCAGCAGCCTGGCCTTATCTTTCATTATCCGCAACCGGACTCATGCTCCCTGCTAGCTTGCCAACACCAGGTGCCATTCTCTGACACCAGTACTGCTTTATTTACTAATGAAAATTTTAAGACATTGCATACTTTTCAAACTATGAGCTTGTGTATATACAGCTATTTTACTGTTCAGACTAGTAATCTGTATCTCTAAGGTGGATTGCAATATCACTAGAAAAAAAAACTCCAAAAGTTTGCATAAAACCAGTAGCATACGCTTCCAGCTGACTGGACATCACAACTGACTGCACAGCTTCAGCAGCATATCTCTGAAACAGATTAATAATTAACTAGAAATACGTTCTGTGGAACATGGTATCTGCCCCATAGCCGAGTTCACAAGTCCATGATTGAACTGTGCGCATAGTAACAGAATACCGTATCCTCTATTC
>Ga0209780_1004430_pt1 | contig 10811 bp, 11 predicted proteins | sample WorMetexBAHAMAS2_FD_187384 | JGI IMG/M metagenome (GOLD analysis project Ga0209780, IMG submission 187384) | Marine gutless worms symbiont microbial communities from Max Planck institute for Marine Microbiology, Germany - Inanidrilus exumae... | ecosystem: Host-associated > Annelida > Digestive...
TCGGCAACCGATTCCACACACGGGGTGCAGCGACAGAGAACGCACGGTCTCCGAATCGCCGCTCCGTCCGTGGAAGAAAAAGGTTTATGCCGTTGCTGGAGGCGCGCAGCGACGATGAGTGTGTTGGCATGTCGGCGACCGGTGTGAGCAGGTCGGAGATGTAGTCTGGTGTGTGGCCGACGAAGAGTTTATTAAATTTTGGAAGGTCAGGGCAAAGCTATTAAATATTCTAAGATATTTAATAGCTTTGGTTACGGTTACGGTTAGGGTTAGTGTTAGGATTATCGCACCTGCTGCTCGCAGGCGTGGCGTGGCTGAGGTGTGCTGTATAAACCAAATGCCCTATAGTTAGGCCTACACTAGTATGAATACGCTCATGAAGTGACGGCGAAGAACACAGAGGACAATCTGATAACCACCAGGTCTTGTTTCTTCAATACAGCAAATATCAACATTTTTGCCGCAAACGTAACACACCGAAGTTAGCTATTATATTTATGTTAGTCAGCGGCCGGTCGTAAATGCAAAAGCTATCTTATGCGATTAGAATTTGCGGATTGCTGTTTAAAAGCGAGGGCTTTTACACGAAAGAGAAACTGAAGACAGTTTCGCTTTTAAAAATAATTTTTGCGGTTTTATTAGGTAAATGAAAACTGTAGGCCTAGTGTATGAGCTGGCATAGTGAAATTCACTGGGGCAATGTATGTCACCGCGCCATATTTCATGGAGATCGCCGTCTAATCATACTATAGTCTATATGAAATGACTGTGAAATACACTGATGACAGTATGATGACGACCTGTTTCTTAGTTCGTCATCTTCACCATTTCAAGTGCTGCAGCGTTATATTTCAGCTGCCGGGCGGTACAGTAGTCTAAGAGGCTATATCTGTTTAGCTTTTTATCTCTCAGTGTAAAATTAGTCGTATCATGTACCGTAGTAGCACGGCGATATATCGAAAACAGTATCACAAAACTCAGTTGTGAGAGTGAAACTGCGCATTCGTACAGTGAACTTTGTAAATGCCTGAGGTTTGATCGTTGTGATCTTCTGTCACTTAGGTCCAGAGTTTATAGTAAGAAATACATTTTCGGTCATATTTATTACTGGCCCGCCTTCACATAATGTAGTGTAGTGAAGTGATGCTCTCTGGCGTCTGTTGTCGCCTGTATAACATTCTACGGCAGCGCAACATAACTCACCAGGGGGCAGCACGCGACGGTGGGCCAGTAGTGTTACCTTCCGTTAGGGAGACACCTTGTCATTATCGATATCGCTTTGAGTAGTCAAAGTGAAGGCAGAAGTTAGGATGACCATGAAGTATAGAGTTAAGTAACTCAAGTGATAGGTTTAGGGTAGGGACTTAAGGTTGGAGACAGTGGTTGAAGTGATGGGCGTAAGGGAGCTGATCCCACACTTCGCTTTTTAGCCCCACCTCCATGTGTATCCCCTCCACATGACAGCCAGTTAACCATAAAATAGTATACAAAGTGCACAAGAATGCTATGCCCCCTAGCCTCCTCCCCAAACCTCACGTCAACCGGAGAGGGGACACCCATCCCCACCTCCTTTGTAGCTGAAGTCAATTACCTATTACTGACTCAGCCCCACCTTTGGCTCAACACTTTAAGCACTGATTGGAGATTTCTGTACTCGTTGTGACCAAGAAAGACAGCGACGATACCGAATTGTGGGCCTACAATCGTCAGGCATCGATCGATCATCGTTCAGACAAACCTCTCGGAGACGTACGGTACTGTTCGACCGCGGTGCACGCAGTCACTCGCACATGCAACCACGGCGACGCCGTCGACGCCCGCAGAGATGCTCTGCCGACCGCGGCACGGCGCCGTCACGTCGACCACTGGCTCCAGCGTCTTCGCCGGCAGCCGCGGGCGTTGCCTACACGTCGCCAGATTTTGTTACGTAAAAAGACAATTGAATCAGCCGTCGCTGGAAGCAGAGATGCCCGTATCGTGGTGGCTGTGATCTTCTCGGACTTGCAGTGTCGGAAATCAGCATACACACGCAAACGACACTACGATCGGGAAACTGCATGCACGCATCTGCCTCAGCCAGAATTAGCTTGTAGAAAAGACTCCGTACAAGACAAAGATCTGCCTGATTTGACTGAACATCGCGTCAGGAACTACTAAGTATGTCTACTTTGTCGTCGACCGCAGGTTTACGTGAAGTAGCAGTGAACTTGTTTTTAATGAGTTTGTAAAGAAAGTTTTGACCCCTTAGTATGCCAGTGTTCTGCTTACTAACTGTTGTCGCGGTGTTTATTTCTGTATGTCTGTCTATTAGTCATTTTTATTCACCAAGTTAATTGGCAGCAAACAAGAAACGAATAAACACAATAAATAAAAAGAAAAGAAAAAATAATGTCTAAATTGACACTCTCAACATGAGCGAACAGTTGACATAATACGTTGTCAGACTGAACATATTTGGCCATAAACCACTGCTTACGCTTGCAATCAGCAACTTTATTTCCGGTAGGCCAAACCAATGTCAACACTCTGTATTGCAGTTCAGTTGTTTCTTCCACTCTTGTGGTGTAGATCGACAGAATAACAACGCTATAATCGGTTTGTTTTGATAATCTTTATTCGACGTGTAGACAGCCAACAAACAGAACTACTGTAGTTCTGTTTGTTGGCTGTCTACACGGCGAATAAAGTGTTATAAAAATAAACCGATTATAGCATTGTTATTCTGTTCGGTTCTTTAGCCGTCCTCGATCCGAGGGTTGGCCATACCGTGGACGTACTTTCTCCATTTATCTCTGTCCTCTGTCATTTTTATTGAGTTTTTTTGGTGGGATCGTTGTAGCTGTAAAACATGAGACGAACGCCACGGCGTATAAATGCATCACGTTTTGCCTGTCAGACACAGCAGTGAATCCCCAGCAAGGCGACCTTGGCTGTTTGTCTGACCACAGCCTTGTAGTTAACATTCAAGGCATCGTCACACATACCATGGCTGCGTAGGATTTTGAGTGTTTGGAGCGACTGAGCACATTTTGTAATAACTCCACTGACATGTTCGCTAATCGAGAGATGGTTAGTAATGGTAGCGCCAAGTATTATAGTGATTGTTGTCGAGCGTTTGATGCCAGGTAACTCGGGCGGGTTACACTTAGAACGGTGTCTAGCAAACACTGCTGCTGTCAGTGTCAAGACTCGCATGACGGCCAGCGTTCAGATGATCAGTGGAGACTACGAAGTCTATGATGGCATCTCTTGTAGGCACTTGACCGATCAAGTGTCACATGTTGCCTATTGGGACGAAATGGATCTGTAGGTAACTTAGATATCGGTGGTTTGCCCTGCGGGCAATAATTCTAACCAGGTCAGACAGGAACCGTGCAATATTGATAGCATGTCACCCGTCGCACACTGCTAGCGAGCAATGGTATGGTATGCAATATCGCAGTTCTGGCGCGTGCAAGATGATGCGTATTTTCCCACGCCGGCGGTATAACCGCCGGCGTGGGTAAGGCGTTCAATCGCGTCTGTCTGTTTGTCTATTTGTTTGTCTGTTTGTCCGCGCTCTAAAAGAAAAACGGCTTGAGTTATCAGCACCAAAGTCGGTAGACATGTAGTCCATGACAGGATCTCGGCATGCAGTGACCCTGAGGTCAGAAGGTGAAAGGTCAAACCCTAAGCCTCGGTTTAGGGTTTTAACCTTCGAGATGGGAATGGACCGGGATACGGAGCAACGTGAGTGTACATGTCGATTCGACTGCACATTTTTCTAGTTTGTATTAATCATGCGTGACATAACATACGGTCGGCAAACTGGAGCCATTTATTATTTTAACCCCGTCAGGGATGCGAAGTATTGTGTGTCAGCCTGTCTGCATGTCTGTTTGTCTGGCTGTCTGTCCGCTCGCATATCTCAAAAACCGCAGTCCAAATTTCACCAAATGTTCTATGCATGTTACCGTGGCCGTGGCTCGGTTCTCCTCTTACAGCATTGCGATACGTTATGTACTTCCTGTTTTGTGGATGACGTCATGTTTCACATAATGGAGGAAAAAGGCCAGAATCAAAGACGACGCGTATGTTTCGTCCAGTTCGGCTGGCAGCAACAATACGACGTCAGATGTTGTTTGCTCGAGATCGCCAGGTGGCGGCACCGAGGGCAAAGTCTGCTCTTTCCGACTGCAGATGCGTGGCCGGCCATGGTGTATCGATCGATAACGTGTTACCGTCGTGCTCAAACTCCATTACTTCATTACTCACTACGTTGTTCAACAAGTTGCACAACAAGTCGATGTCATGGAGTTTGACCATAGATAACCTGGTGGATTGCGCTGCGACAGAACTCAAAGTACAGATGTCGAGCAACGTGTTCGGCGAGGACCTGCACAACACACGCCACCTCGAGACGACCTACTACGTGACGGACACCACTCAGGCGTACGACTTCTACTGGGACCGCGAGTCCGGACTGCGCGTCAACATTGGCATCCTCGACGTCCATCTGATTCCCGAGTACGAGGACGTCGACCACGCGGCGGACGGCGACAACGAGTTCATGATGGCAAACCCGCACGACAGCGACGAGAAAATCCGCTTCCAGCGAGTCATCAGAAACTACTGCAGGTCTCTACCGCGCCAGGCCGGATTTAGGCCAGGTCTTTGGGGCATAGGCACCGCAGATTTGGGGCCCTTCCAGCCGGGATTGTAAGCAGCTCGCGCTGCAGTCCCGAATGCAACGAATGAATGAGTGAATGAAAAAGTGAAAACTAAGACGCATTAGCTTCAAGCCAATGTTTCTGCTTTTATTATTGACGAATAAAGACTCGTATAATACACAAATTATGCAATACGTTAACGACACAATATTAAGAAAACGGTTCCGGGTACCCGCGGTCTTGGAACCGGTTCTGAAACTTTAGAACCGGTTCCTTGGAACCGGTTCCTACGTCATATCACTAGCAACAAGTAAGCTAATCTTAAGCCTAACCCCAATCCTCAATCTTAATCGTATTCTTCCAAAATTTAGTCAACTTTTTCTCACTGATTCCCCAAATTTCATAAAAATCCACCTATCACTTTTCGCGTTATCGATCTGACAAGCAAACAGACTAACAGACATCCGGCTGTCGAAGCAGATGCCCGCCAAAAGCGGTGGAGGTATCATAGCGATGGCATACCGTTAACTCGCATGAATTGTACGACTGCCTATAAATACTCGGTTATTGCACCGCACGCTTTCACACGAAACCGCAATGACACGTAATGCGTCCTATTCGCATTTCAGTCACGTATGTTAGGGTGGCGCCGTGGTGACGCAACGGGCTGGGCGTCGATCAGACTTGCGACCAAAAAGGTCGCAGGTTCGACTTCCGGTTTGGGGCGCGGCCCGCGTAACGACTCTCGACAGGTTGTTTACACTCCACCGCGTCTGTCATCAGGCAGTATAATTTGATAGCGGTGTAAAACTGGTAAAATGTCAGCACGTCATGGAGTTGATGTGGTCTATCTTCCATAACACTGTCAGTTTAATGTCCTGGCAACGTAGATGTATGTTTCAGCGTTGTGTGTGCGGCGATGCTGAGTGTATACGTGTGACCATTTCGTCTTTTGTCCTTACTACCCACGCCTACGACTTTCGTGTCGTGTGGGTAGGGTTTCATCGATTTTTTCTGCTTTTTTGCAGATGATATCTCGAAAACCGACGCAAATAGGATCACAAAACTTGACATACGAATGTTCCACGATGAGTCATGATAAGCCATTTTTTGGAGTCAAAAGGTCAAAGATCAAGGTCACAACGTCTGTGTCGATCTTCGGACAGAACGCAACATTGCCGCTGCTGCGTACGTTAGCCACGCTGGGTTTCCCCTGCTGTAATACCCCGCCGGCCACACAAGCAATGCTAGCTACACTGGGTTGTACCTGCCGCTGGACGCTGGATTTTCCCCGACGTGGTGTTTTGCACTCTTGTGACCATTGGCGTCGCCAGCAATGGGGCACTGAGGCACGTGCCCCCTCGATTTGGAGCAATTTTCAGTGTACTTTGACCTATACAAAGTCTGACAGCGACTGTATGTCGACAGTCGTGTAAAACACTCAGTAACTTTTATTCGATTGTGCCATACTGGCACCAAATCCTGGCGACGTCACTTCTTGCGAGTACTGGCTTCTAGACACTAGCATTGCCTTATTATACCGCTGTGGTAGTGACTTTTCACGTATACTCGGTTCAGTATACGTGAGTGTATATATACGTGTGCAGATATCCTCTGCCGAATCACTACACGATTACTCTAGAAGTGGCGCGTAATCGCACGACAACTGCGTACTATTCCGTCTGCGACTCGACTAATCCGGACAAGCCGAAGTGTCCGCCGCCACTGAAGGACGGCGACACTTATCTCTACAGAACAATCAACGAGTCGTGCCACAAAATGGTCTGTACGAGACTGTCTAGAAGACGTTTCACTGCTGCTTGCACGACAGATACTTATCAGCGGTTAGCATTAAGCTGTCAAATAGGCATAACGGGAGTAGTTACATACGTTGCAGATAAGAATAACTGTTTACCGGAAATGGACCGATGGTAATGTTCATCATTTCACTTAAGTGTATGCTCGTTCCGATAGCGTCTGTTAACTTTTTTATTATAGGTATGCAGTAATCCTGTCGCTCCTTTGCGTCGTGGTGGGACACTGCCGAGATATTTTCGTGCAAAATCGCATTTGTTTTTCTATCAATCTCACTACTATTCGGTGTTCACCTTGGCCTCAGCCTCGGCCTTCCTTCGCCAGTCATTACCGTGACAGTAACTGTCGGACGGAAACCGCGACTGCAGAGTAAAGCATACGTCGATTTGTATAGCAAAGCGCCTCAAATGCGCTCAGACATGGATCACACAGTTTTACCTGCAAATTACACCATGCCTGCCTTTACTCTCCAGCCGCAGAACGTCACCGCCCTTTGACTGGTACTCATTTTACCGTCCGACGGAGGGTAGAAGACTGAGTCGACCTGGGTGGTTGGTTACATACCGAAATAAAGTGCCGCCTCCGGGAGTCGAACCCTGACATGGTCACCCATCCCAGTACTAACCGGGCTCAGCGTAAGTTAACTTCGTTGATCTAGACCAACGACGCTTACACTACGCCACGCCACCACACCAGAGATGAACGTCAGGCTTTTGCCACGATGTCTGTCGTGAGAAAACTAGAAATATGCTACTGCTGCGTAGCGAAAACTGTTTGATGGCGCTTAGACATTTCCATGCTTGTGAGTGACACAGCGGTCAGCGATAGACGGCATTTAATTGCCGTGTGTAGCCTACAGTGCCTCGCATAGCGTCGCGCGGTAAAATAGTGTCGTGTAGTGTATAGTTTACAGGTTATAGAGGTCTGCACGGCCTGTAGGCCCGGCCCGGCACGGCTCGTACGGGCCGGGATTTCAAACGGGCCGGACCGGGTCCGGGCCGGGCCTGACAGTGTCGGACCGTTTCTTCTTAGCTGCTCGATTTTTGTTTTTAGTTTTTCCTTATTTTTGTTTCGTTTTTGTGCCATGCGCTAGATTAGGCTGGCCATCTTTTTTCTAGCTTTTGAGCACACGTAAATATGCTGTGTCGTATCGTATCGTATCGTATCGTATGGCCCGTTGCCGTATTGATGTCGTTCGTGTAGCTGCTGACAGATTTCGTTCTGTCATTCTGTCGAGTTTCGTACAGAACAGTAGTAAATTTCGTCGACATTATTGTCGATGCATCATCGCAGACGACTGACTGGAGGTCTCTTTGTGTCAGTATAAGCGTCATGTCTGATTCTTTTACGACCGCGCCGTCCTGCATAGTCGCTCGTTTGCATCGCCGACTCAGACACAACTGAAGTGAACACGAGGCGTTGTCAAAAGGCTTTTAGCGGCATGCAGGGATGTAATTGTAAGTAGACAATGGACAATGGGGTAATGATTCAGCAGCAGCGTTGGAGCTTGGAAATGTGAGTCCGATTTACGTACGGTACTCGCCGGTGATCAGACAACCGGAAGTCCCTACAGGGTGTGGGGTAGATAGAACCTAGGCTTATATTTCAAAGTCAGGTAGGCTGAGGCTTGAACGTCACTACAGCAATGAGTCTCCGACCCTCTACGACCATAACGACGTCAACATGTTGTCTCCATCATACGAACGAACCGTTTCTTCTTAGCTACTCGGTTTTTACCGCTCGACGCTATGCTAGCGCGCTTATATATTGTCGTCGTGTGTCCGTCCATCTGTCCGACCGTCTGTCCATCACAAGCCGGCACTATACCAAAACTGCTAAACGTAGGATAACGTAAACAACGCCAGGAACTCTAGTTTTCTGTTGCCGAAAAATCTGCGCGAAATTCCAACAAGATCACCCCCTACGACGGCGCCAAAATTAGAAGTGGGGTAGGTTGCAATTGGCGATTTTCGACCAACATCTCGCTATATCTCGGAAAAAGTGCAAGATAGTGACATAGTTACTATGCAACACTAATACGAACTCATATGCGCTCTATCGATTGACGCTATTTCCAGTGACCTTGAGTGACTCCTAACTACCACAAACCACCCAATGTTCGATTTTTTGTATCGCATTTCGTATTTTCTAGTGGGTAGAGATAGAGACTTCAAATTTGATAGACAGGTTGATCATAGCAAGTGCTAGCTCATTGACGGCAAACTATCCCTGAAAAGAGCGTGATGAGGTCAAGTGAAACATTTAAATTTTGGTGAATTTTGGTGAGCACCAACCATCTCCGGAACGGCTGAAGCTAGAGTGGTCAAATATTACACGCATGTAGGCTATGTCAAGTCCCAGCATAAAGATGACAAATCACCCTTAAAAGGGGCGTGGTCAGGGTCACGTGATCCACTTCAAATTTTGACGCCCCCAGTTATATCTCTGTTACGGCTGAAACTAGAATCGTCAAATTTTGCATGCAAGTTGACTGTATCAAATCCTAGCCTACGGTGACAAACCACCCCTAAAAGGGCCGTGACCAGAGTGAAATTCTGTCCCAATCATATCTTTGTAATTGGTGAAGCTAGGCACTTCAAGTTTCGTGTACTGATTGATACAGAGGATTACAAGTGCAGACGTGATATATTACCCCCAAAAGGGATGTGTTCAGAATCACGTGACCGTTTTAAATTTTGGGAAATAAATGATAATATCTCGGGAACGGTGCAAGATAGAGACATAGTTGCAATAGAAGACTAATAGGAAATCGTATATTGCCTATCGAATGGCACCATTGCCAGTGCCCTTGAATGACCTTGAAGGTCAATTTTGCTGTTTGAAATTTTTATAATTTCCATAGCTCGTGAAACATAGCACGAATTTACTGACATAGCGCGTCGCGCGGTTTCTCTGCGGTAGCCGAGCGTCTTGCGCATTTTTCACAGAAGACGGCCAATGTCACGAAAACGTCTCGGCCGTGAAGTCACGAACTACGTTGGTCCCTACCTATAAGACGGGATACATCCCTCCCGTGGGTGTTCAGCGGGGCTGGACCGGGCCGGTCAGAGTGGGACCTGGAAATATCGGCCCCTGCAGACCTCTAACATGTTACGGCGTGATTGTGAAACCAGTGAAATTCGTACTTAATTTCGAGAATTCACTGGTTTTTTTCAATTTCGTTAACCTTACTTCTAACCCAAACTCAAACCCAAACTCTAATACTAGATCTAACACGCTAACCTAACTTAACATAAACATAAAAGCTACCCATAACCGCAACTCTAACCCTAACCATTACTTTACCTCAACTCTTAAATGCAATCGATGATAGGAGACTTCGCTTATGTGCAGGAGACTTCGCTCCTGTGCGTTCGGGGCGGACGCCGACTAATGCCGCCACCTAGCGTACTGGACCAAACATAAAGTCATTTTGCCCAACCAGACGGCGTGTGAATGACGGTCGAGCCTGACAATGGACGGTATACACCCACTATGTGAAAATATAACAAAACCGAAAGTACATAACATATTGCATTGTCATCAGACGATAACCGAGCCATCACGGCACAGCCACAGATAATAACACAAGATTTCGTGAAGAGGTTTTATATGAGATTTGCACATGTGGTTTTTAGATATGCGAGCGGACAGACACGTACATAAGTTATCAGACAGACACACATACTCGCTGATCGCAATACTCCACACCCCTCCTGGAGCAAAGTAAAAAAATTTCCAGTGATTTAGTAATATCGTGAAATAGTAATTTTACGTCTTGCGGCGACATATCCGCGGTGACTGTATGGACTGTTCATCGATGTCGCAGAACGAGCAGGCAGAACGGCTGCGACCGGCGGCCAACAGCATCGTCTGCACGGACGACGCTCATCAGCTGCTGCAACTGTTCAATCAACAGCGCCCGGCCGACGCTCGTCCGCTTCAGTTCCCCTCCAGACGCTGTTCGCTGTCGCAGGCGCGTTGTGCAAGGTGCCTTAATCAGACGCGCTGCCGAACTCGAGGTAGATAGATGGCTGTTGCACGTCGGAGACCGTTCTGACCATTTCGGCTACGAAACTCAAATAAATTTACTTACTTGCTTACCTACCTACTTACATGTAGGCCTACTGACTAACTAGCCTGTGGAATTGGCCCTTTACCTGGAAGACTATCATCTTTCGGTGCTATTACACTGTTGGTTGGGTCAGACCCGCGGTCGATCCTCTGAATGCATCGGCTCTGAACTTCCTCAGCGAGGTTGGCCGTCGGTTGAGCTCTGTCTCAGGAGATTCTCGCGAGACCTCGTTTCTCTTTCAGCGACTTTCGATTATTGTCCAGCGCTTCAAC
>Ga0209780_1004431_pt1 | contig 10811 bp, 2 predicted proteins | sample WorMetexBAHAMAS2_FD_187384 | JGI IMG/M metagenome (GOLD analysis project Ga0209780, IMG submission 187384) | Marine gutless worms symbiont microbial communities from Max Planck institute for Marine Microbiology, Germany - Inanidrilus exumae... | ecosystem: Host-associated > Annelida > Digestive...
ATAACATACAGACATGAAATAAAATCAAGCGGTGCTATTACAAACATGAAAGGTTGTCACTGGTAACACTTTAGTGAGTAGTTTATAAAGGAGCAGTACCATTTTGTTCGGACCTGAGGGATGGGGTAAACTGTAGAATGCTGCAATGGTGAGAAACGTTAGGATCATGTTCAGTTGGGAGGAGGTCATGCAGACAGTTCCCAGGATGGTAACTGTCTGTAAAAAAGCCCGTTAAAACCACTAATCCCCCCCCCCCGCCGAGGTTCTGTTCCAGGACAGGTTGTGGAGGAGGACCCGAGGGAAACCAGCTGACCCCGATTCACCTGGAAAAACCACTGTTGGATTTTAGTAGTTTGTAAAGGTTGTATGTGGGTGCTTGGATGGTTGGAAAGGTTTGGTTGAAGTATGAGGAGCCGAAGGAAGAAGTGGAGAAGCCACAGGATAACGAGGTACTGGAGAGAAAGATCAACTACAAGACTGTCGTGGTGACGGAAGTCACTCCGGAGATGCACTTCTATGCACAGAACACAGAGACTGGTGAGTTACTGTCATCTATGTTTAAATATTCATTGGAGCAAGTCTGGCCCATGTGGGCTGAAGCCAACATCAGAAACACAACCACTGCGATGAAGCACACTTGGCGTGGTCGGAGTCGGGCCCTTCACACCATACCGATATAAACATTTTGTAAATGTAAACATGCAAATTTTGTTTGATATGGATAATTAATGACGTATACATCACTGGTTTTCCCGTAATTACCTCCCCCACCGTATGTGATGGAACGTTGTGTTTTTGCCAGCATCGGTGTAGATAGATAATAGATATATGGGTGCCAATTCAAGTCCGATTGTCACCAAACTTGGTCAGTCATACCCTTTGCCACAGGGGACAAGCTAATTAAATTTTGGAAGGTCAAGGTCGGTGGCAGAGGTATGCGCACTACTGAGCCCTTCTGGTTTTCAACTGTGTTGTTTATGTTGTCTGCTATATTGTTTACACATTGTCATGTTATCGTCCTCATGGCCGACCGCTGGTGACACGTTGGGCTACAGCCAACACTGGGCCGGGCTTGCTCCAGTGAATATTTAAACCTTGATGATTTCCGTGATCTGATCTCATATACACGTGACTCACATTCTTCTAAGTGCAGCAGAAATTGTTGTCGTGTCCCTTAAAGAATGCTGACAATATTTTGTCTGCCTTGCTTTGCCCACTGACTTCTCAGCATGGAAGCCATATTGGGTTTGAGCCATTGCACATCCCTGATTTAACCAAAGTTACCTAAAACCTCAATGGGGCTTTGCGAGCCACAGAAGGTGAGATGGTGATACATTTTGTAGCTCATCCAACCATTTTACAGCCACTATATGGGTCATCCTGACCTGACCTGACCTACATGCATATGCAATTATGCAGCCTTCTGTGGCACTGATTTTGAAGCAGTGAGATAGTGAGTCACTGTGGCTTGAAACTCGTGAAATATAAATGATGTATCTCAGCTTGTATAAAATTTACATGTAACCTACATGTGCTGTACTGTGATTGGTTAAATATGTTAAATACGGATGTTTCTAGGTTGAGGGTTTGGACTTATGCACCCAGAAGGGGGAAGTCAATCAGTTTACGAGGACTGTGATTGGTTGTAAAAAAACAGTGAGGGCATTTCAGAATGCTTTGCTTTTTTGTTAGCTGGCTGTAGAAATGTCCCCCAGCTTGCCATTTCCTGGTTAGTTAATCACATGTCTCCGACGACAGTATTAAATAGATCTATGTCACACAAAGTCATGTGACCTTATGACCTGACCTACTTCTTGTAATAACTTTCATTGATTTGTGTATACTCTGATTATGCTGCAGTGCTGCTGTTGTAATGATGCAATGGGTCACTTTATCTTTCGTTAAAACCAAAGTCTAAAACCAAAGGTTAATCTTCCTGGTTTTAACTGAGTTCAGATTAAGCGAAAGATAAAGCGATTGATTTTAGGCTAAAGTATTAACTCTAAGAGATTAGTGATAATTGCCTATCTAAATACATTAGGACGGTTTGGTTTAAGACTGGATTGCTCAGATTGAGGTTAGTTTAAGACCAAACTTTAGTCTTAAACTTTGTTTTAAGCGGTAAGTTTGGTTATGGACTTTGGTCTCAGACCAAAGTTTAGCGTCACTTTACGTTTTGCATTAATTAGGTCTTAAACTGGACTTTTGGTCTAAAGTTTTAGACTTTGGTTTTAGCGACAGAAAGTGACCCAGTGTATTATCTTCTGTGTTGTTTTAGGACCCCGGTTGGAGATGTTGATGGAACAGATGAGGTCGGAGCTAGATAGTAATCCTCCATTGCCGGGATCGTACATGCCTAAGAAGGGTGACCTCTGTGCCGCAAAGTTTTCTGATGGCGAATGGTGAGTGCCAGCTAATGGTTTGCACTAATCTCAGTGTCATCTCCATGAATATTATTGGCATTCTGTTACAGCAACCAGTGTTTTTGACTGATGTGTGAAGATAATTCGTGTGTTTGTGTTAAAGGTATCGAGCACGCGTGGAAAAAGTCACGGGCAATATGATCTCTGTCAGCTATATTGATTACGGAAATGTATGTCGGCGTGCTTTTTTGACTGCTGTAATTTAATGCCTTTATTATGTCACTATGGCTAATCAATTTTCCGTGTGATTTTTGATCTCCTCTTGGCCGCACCATATCTCTGGAAAGGTCACTGAAGCTGAAAACTCTGCAACAGAAATTATTACCGGCCAAAACACTGTCCTGGCTCCATTCCAGCAGCATTAATGTTCTGAAGGAGTAACTTGATTACTAGATTTGCATAGATGCGGCCTGTTGCAACAGTTGTTGCACGTAGCATGGTCTGTGTGTCTGTCTGTCTAGGGTGGGCACACGGGTGAGCTGTGCAAAAACAGCTGAACCGATTGAGAAGCCGTTTGGAGTTCTGACTCATGTGGTTCCTTGAACCATGTATTAGATGGAGGTTCAGCTCCTCACGGTGACGGGCCACCACGAGGGACAAGACAACGACCTTTTGCAAAATTTTTTTACTTACTTAATTCTCTTAATTACTTTGGGTACTTGTTGACACTGTTAGTTAAAGAATAATTAATGGTTATCACAGAAGAGAAATGGTTAGGCTTTCCTATTAGTGCGTTTGTGAGTTGGTGTGTTCGATCTGCACTTGGGCAACTTTTTCAGTCTGTTAACAACTCCGAGCAGCATACTGGATGATAGCGCTGACGTAGAGGAAGCGACGTCACTTCTATCTGAAGTCGCTTAATACTTTTAAAAAGCCTGCGGTGCAGTGAATTATACCCTGTGGTTGGTGTCAGCCGCCGACACAACCAGGAAGTCGTGCAGTGATCTCGACAAACAACCAAAAATTTAAGGTGCATCCACAGCCGGAAAAAAGAACACTTTTATCCGGAAACCACAAACTATGACCTTGACCTTTGAACTTAACCCAGTTAGGATTAAGGTAAACCAGTCTGACAAATGTCTAGGTCAGGCTACTGAACACGATGGACTGGTTGCCATACCTGGACCAGTCAAGTAGTTGGTAAAAATTTTGTAGAGATTGCCACTTAGGAGCCAAGATGCAGTCGGCTAATTGAGGATCACGCAGACATTGGCTATTTAACTGATGTGTGGTTCAAGTCTGGTAGTTGCTAGGTCACTGATAGTCATGTCCAGCACTCTGGAGCTATAGTGCATCCTGATTCATTCATTGATTCCAACACTATATTAGTCATTTATGTGTAGGTACTACTTGTTTACTTCTTTACTTACTTACTTACAAAATTTCGTGCCTTAAGAATAGGCCCATTCTGTTTCTAGGCCGGAGGTTGTAAGAGGCGACCAAACCTGGCTTTAGGTCTTAGGTCAACTCTTCTCAGTCGACCTAATAAGTGGCTCTCAAATGTCCGTCCGTCCACAAAACGTTTATTTGATTTCAATGGAATTTGGCATGTAGGTAGAGGTCGATAAGTGATGCATGACGGTATGCAGTATGACCAGATCCAAGGTCAACGTCATGAGCCCTTCAAAGTTAGAAATCTGGGTATTTTCAAACGCTAATTCTTCCGCCATTTACAATGGGAGCTGGCAACTGACCACTGATTGTTAAACAAGGGCACAATATCTAAATTTGATTGGGCCCAATTTTTTATATGTATCCTAGTTTTTGTGTCACGTGACTTTGAACTTGGCAGAAATGTCAGTTGCGAAGAGTCGATCATCAGTACCATACGGGGCTAATTTATTTATTTGTGTTTATTTTGTTGTAGTATATTTTGTTACGGATGCATGTTTGCTTTTGTTGTGTTAAATTTAGTGTCTCAGTACTAAGCCAAGAGATTGGATGGGAAGAACGTCTCTGAAATGACCTATTATGTGTCGGGTGGGACATAAGACCTTAACTCAATCAGTCATGACCAGTGTGCAAGACTTACATTGTCATGATTAACTGTCTATCAGATGTAGATCGTTAGTTATGGCACTGTCGCGAGAGTGCCAGCATAAGGGAAGCAGTACGCCTTCCATCATTAACTACTATCCACCTACCAGGCATAGGCCAGCAGCTAAGTTTCTGTTTGGTGGCATCAGTGTTTTGACACAATTGAGAGACACAAAGGACCTACGGCTTGTAAAAACCTTTGCTACTTACCCCATAGGTTCTTTTCCGGACTAAATGGGACCAAAATGGGGAACTAGCTAATCCACATTTTATCGATAATTGTCGTTAAAGTAATAATAATAATAATACGGTATTTGTATTATTTGCTTTGAAGTCCACAGATACAAATTTGCTGTAGATGGCAGAAATGATAACGATGTTGATGTCCGATTGGTTGGATGATATTGTTACAGCGCGAAGTGACCACAAGTGCAAACGTCGCACTACTGCCATCCACCTACCAGGCATTGGCAGCTCAGGCTGTTGAGTACAGCTTGGCGTGTGTACAACTGCCGAAGGACGTATGTTGTGTTTATAGTTTGTGTTTTTTTGCTAATGACATTCAGGGCTGGTTGCAACAAACGTGCTAGAGTTCTGTTGTAACTAATCTCTGGTTATTTTGGCTGAAAGTTAAATTTCTATTGCATTTTATCATCCACATGACATTATTACTTCCCTTCCTTCCAATAGAGAATATACAGTGTTAGGAGGTTAGGAGGGAAAATAATCAGAACTGTTCTGTGCTGTGTTGTGTACAACAGTTGTGCACAACGATACGCACATACAGTGTGAACAGTTCTTAAATTTGCATATTGGTTTAGATTTATATTTCGTTCTTGTGTGTTGGTTTAGGTTTACCATTTTGTGAGAATGCGTGTGTCATTGTGATACCTTGCAGTGAGCTGTCTAGTACATTAAACATTGCTCGGTACACTACAGATCGCTGTCCCGTTTAATAAACAGCATCACAGCTATGACAATGTCTCGAGATTAGGAGGAAAATAATCAGAACTGTTCCATGCTCTGTCGTGTGCAACAGTTGTCCACAATCATATGCACACACATGTGAACAGAACTTTCCTAAATTTGCATGTTGGTTTAGGTTTATATTTCGTTTTAGTGTGATTGTTTACGTTTAGTATTTTTCGTATTAGCTTAGATCATTTTATTCCTGTGTTGCTTACTCTTCAGCTTAACTCTTCGACAGAGTTACGTTACATTACATTACATTACATTAGAGTTATTTAAAGTGGCCTAAGTTACAAGACTGCTAAACCACTACAATACACGGCATACAGAACTAGAAACGGAAAACAGTTAGTTAAGAAATGATCGGGAGGAAAGGACAGTTTTGAGGCGATTCCGAAAAACAGTCAGCGTTGGAGCTGAGGTAACGTCAGGCGGCAGACTGTTCCAGAGACTGTTCTAGAGTTGGCCTAATAAAGCTGGTCTCAAATGTCCGTATGTACATACGTATGTCCGACCGTCCACAAAAAGTTTCTTTGATTTTAATGAAGTTTGGCATGTAGGTAGAGGTCGATGGGTGATGCACGACTGTATGCAGTATGACCAGATCCAAGGTCAAGGTAACACGCCCTTTAAAGTTGGAAATTCTTCCATTTTCAAATGCTATATCCTCCGCCATTTACAATGGGAGCTGGTAACTGGCCATGGATTCTTAAAGTAGGGCACAGTATCTAAATTCGATCGGGCTGGATTTTTTATATTTGGTCCAGTTTTTTGTCACGTGACTTTGAAATTGACAGAAATGTCCGTTCTGAAGAGTAGACCGTCAGTCCCATAAGGGGCTCATGTTGTTGAGTTGGGTTTAATTCGTTAGTAACGAGCCAAGAGGTTGGCTGGGAAGAACATCCTCGAAATGACCTATCCTGTGCCAAGTGGGACGTAAAATCTTAACTCAATCAATCAAAGCTCGATGCAGATGAATTTTGCATGTCTGTTGTCAGGAGGACGATATACAGTCGGCAATTCACGAGTTCTATGTCGAGGTGCTTAACAAGCAGTGTCTGTTGAACGTGGAGTACAAGAACGCCGGAGTCGACTGTGTCACACTGTGTCATGTGGATAGCAAGGATGACGTGGCACAGCTGCTGTTGTCCGAGGGCTGGCTACTCGTCGAGCCAAGGCGCGAGAAACGACTGGCAAAACTTGTGAGCCAGTATCAGAAGGCACAGGAGAAAGCTCGGGAAGGCCGGGTGAGTGTCAGAGATTGGTTGTCTCCGCTCTTTCAAGTGCCGCAGCCGTAACATTATTTCATCACTGGCCCGCCTACACATAGTAGTAGTAGTAGAACGAATGTTCACTAGCGTGACGTAAGTGCAAAGTGTACTTCAAATCACGGTACAGTTAATTGCAGTCACGCTGACTGTAGGTGTTACGCGTATGACTGCTGGAACATCTTGAGGCGCGATCTGAAAGTGGTCAGAGACGGTGACGTACGGGTGCCATGCGATATGCTGTTCCAGGCCGACGTGGCTGAAGCCTCGAATGCATGACTTCCCAGGGTGGCATGGCATAGTGTAGGGGGGCCAAACTAGTAACGGTTGCTGTCGTTTGTCGTCATTGTCTGTATCGCTCGCATATGCAGCGTAACTCACCAGGGGTCAGCATGCGGCTGGCCAGTCGTATTACGTCCCGTTAGGCGACACCTTGTTGTATCAGACTGTTGAAGATGTGAGAAGTTTATTCGGTCTCCTGTTTTGCAGTCGTGCGTGCTGCCACTTAAATTTACCCTTACTCTGTCTGATCCTGTATTTTCCAGTCTCCCATTTTCCATTCTTTCATTTTCACTGTTGCCTTTATCGTATGGTTTTGTAGGAAGATATAGGCTATAGCTCGAATGCAGTTCTTAACTTGCATACCAGTTAGTGACATTTGACAGTGACAGCCGGTGTTACAAGGCAGGAAATTGGCTGTAAGTGTTAAGTGTGCTATGTGTGCATAAGTGGAGATGACACAGTCGAAATTGCACAGCGTCGAGCGACCGTCGGGTTGGGAATCGACACGTTAATTGCCAACATTCTGGTTACGTTTATTTGCCTTAACTTGCAATGAGCAATGTCCGCATTCCTGAAGTTTTTAAGCTCGTGTCAGTGAACCAACAGATTGATTAACATCCTATTGCCTTCAATGCTTTGACATTATTGGCTGGTCATTAGGAACAGCATCTGGCCTGTAAAGAAATTGAGTGATGAGGAGCTGGCGTGCTATTTAGTTGGAGCATTGTGCAAACAAATTATTTGCATATAGCTGATGTCACTGCCATCCCATAATCCCCTGTTTTGGTAAAATTAGAATGGTTACGTTTCTGGTGCCAGCTTACCCAGATTGTCCTGGTAAAAGTCCATTAAATGAGTGTTATTTTTACATGAGGGGAGTACACAAAGTGCATTTTCTGATAGCATTGGACTAAAATATATTTTCGTAAAGGTATTTTTGTTACTGAGCTTTATTTCGTAAATATACCGTAATTTGTCGACAGAAAAATCTGTGGAAGTACGGCGATTTTCGTGAGGACGAAGACAAGGAGTTTGGCTATAGGCCATAGTTCATGGCTGCGGCCAAGTTGGCCTTGTGGCCAAGCAATGTGGCCGTTCGATTTATCAACACAAGTCGAAGCTAGCGAAATACAGTGATACGTCTAAACCAAGTTGAAGCTAGGTATATATTAATAAGTGTGTTTTATATTGTTGGTCGGTTTGTTGCTCGTTCCATCCGTGTTTGGTGTCTGTCAATCTGTGACACGTTTGCTGTTACGCTCTATCAGAAATATACCGATATATGTATACGTATGCTATTGTACTGCCGTGCTCATCGTGTTCCATTATGAAATACTGTGTGATCTTTGTCGACAACTGCGGTGGCGTATGCAGTATTCAACAGAGGGGGATACCAGAACGGATTGAGGCCTAATCGAGCAAGCATAGCAAGCAAGAAAAAAATTTGCACATTGTGTGCAGCATTTTATTAAATGTTGACTTTAAATGAAGTACCTTTTACAACATTTCTGTTGATTTGCATAATAAAAAAGGCCGACTCCATGCATAAGATCTGAATTTCTTAAATTTTATGCCTTTGTCTCCCAATAGAGTTTGCAAAGGCATTATTTAGCCCGCGTGGCACGCATGCCCGGCGGGTCATATGTTCTGCTTGCATTAATTTCTTCTTTTTTAAAATAAACCCTTGAGCATAATGATCTCAGGATCTACTGGACCAATTTTTACCTTATGGTAGGTGCTTGATCGTAGATTACCCCTTTTTTCCGATGGCTCAAGGGACATTGCCATGGCAACCAATTTTGGGGTCAAAACTGGCAAAATCTGACTATTTACCTTTATTCGTAGCCCTGGTATTCCGAAACGGATTGCAATATCGCCATTCTGATTTTTAAAAGTACATCTGTGATCTGGCTATATTGTGTGTAAATTTGGTGAACTTTGGTACAGTGAGGGTCGTCGGCTTGCACCCCTCATTTATAAAAATAAATCCTTTGAGACAAATTATCTCAGGATCTACTTGACCGATTTTCACCAAATTTTTACTATATGGTAGTTATTTGATCGTAGATTAAGGATCCGACCTCGTTTTTCCGATCGCTTTAGTGACATTGCCATGGTAACCATTTTTATTGTCTACATTGGCGAAATCGGCCTATTTACCTTTATTCGTCGTCCTGGCATTCGGAAACGGATTGCAACATCGCGCTTCTTATTTTAAAAGGTTCATCTACGATGATCTGGGTACATCGTGTAAACATTTTTGTGAACATCAGTTCAGTAACTCCAGAGTTTAAGAGATGTACCACTACTTGTCGATCAGCAGTTTGGCTACATTTGCTTTACTGCTGGACCTTGTGGAGATCAGTACTGAGTTTGCTGTGGTGACCACTACTCAGTTTTGTTTCGCCTATACGCTACAGAGCGTCACTACTGTGCCGCGCGGGCTACACGCTAGGCTCTGCCACGCATCTGTAGTGTTTTTTGACTCCTGTTCGTTTGTTCATCCGTTCGTCCCGACAGATCTTGTTACTACGATATCTTATGAACGACTTGAACAATTTTGATAAAACTTACAGGGAATAGTCACTAGCCCCTACTGATGACTGATTAGATTTCGGAGGTCAAAGGTCAAGGTCACAGCATGCCGTCGAGATGGCGAAGGTATCTATGTTTAGTCTTAGACTTCTAAAGGGAAGATGCCGTGGCGTACTGGCATCCCACTGAATACGCCAGTGGACAATTGATGAAATGCCTCATTATCTGTGTGACATTGATGTGTGATGGTACTAATTTATAAAAAGTTCAATTCTGTAATGTCTTCGGTGAGTATGTAAGTGTGAACGTTTGTGAGTAGTAAGGTTAGTAGTTGACGAATCCAAAACTGCTGCGGGTTTTTTTTACAAACGATCCGTGCTAACCAGCGTTATTATTAAGTTACTTGATTTTTGTAAAATTGTGCTAGACTTATTAGACGTTTTCTGGTACAGTTTGTTGTATTTAATGATAACTTGTGGAATTGCTTAATATAGAGTGTAAGTTAGTGTTTATTGAAAGTCTGTAGAGAATGACATGACATGGTATCACCATCGTATTTTTGACCGAAATACTGTGCTAGCTTCCATTGACATTGACTTTATGTATTTTTGTCAGTTATGCTAAAGTACAACGATGCATGCAATATTTTACCCAGTTTTGATGTTGTTAATATATGCACGTAATTTGTTTGTAATTGAAACTTGAGTTGCTTTTTTGGTGACGGCATTCTTGTGTGTGTTTCTGTGTGTATGGTGATGGTTTACTGAAGAAATGACACCAGTTAGATATTTTAGATATATCTCAAATGAACTCTTGAAGTGAAAAGAAAACTCTTTTGCAATGTAACTATAAGGCAGTCAGTGGAATGTATACCTCTGCCATGCCACATTGAAATGAGCACAGTGTTGTTACTAAAACGCAGCATGTACACTAGCCTAAATTTTTCCGCAGTGTGGCATAATTGTTTTCCTTAAATTTAACTTTGCAAACCCATTGACTACCGGTACTGTCTGTAGTAATCCTAACAGACCTCCAACTGGAACTCTATCCTTACAAAATTTAACCAACTCCTCTCTGGGTCATAATGTACCTGTTCCCAAATTTCATTTAAAATCAACCCATAACTGTTTGAATTATCCTGCTAAGAAACAAACGGCTTTCAGAACAGCGGCAGAGGTATCAGGTACATGTTTGTGTTATATGTTCGTTCACACTGGTGTGGAAGAACTGCTTGACATAAGATGCACTAGCACCTGCCTGGAACTGACCCGAGTTGCATAGGCGTAATTTTAGAGGG
>Ga0209780_1004432_pt1 | contig 10808 bp, 7 predicted proteins | sample WorMetexBAHAMAS2_FD_187384 | JGI IMG/M metagenome (GOLD analysis project Ga0209780, IMG submission 187384) | Marine gutless worms symbiont microbial communities from Max Planck institute for Marine Microbiology, Germany - Inanidrilus exumae... | ecosystem: Host-associated > Annelida > Digestive...
TAACAACACTAATATAAAGTATTTTTGGCTGCTTGTCAAGCGCTTTGTACTAAAGTGGTCAGTGCAACCTTGACTGAAGGCTTTCTGGTAATCTATCTTACAATATGTGTGTCGAGTGATTTAGCCTTTGGCTGCAAGTGCGTGTTCAATGAAATCTGTACTCAATACTGACAAGGGTTTCTCCACAGCTGCCACGCCAGCCCACATGTCCACCATCAGCCAGCAGTGACTTCATGTCTTTCAGCATTTCCGTCTCAGGATTCAGTCTCATCTCATCAATCAGCTGCTGCGTTACTCCTATACAACACACAAGAAAAACATATTTCATTATTAGATTAGTATTATTACCAGCCACTAGCAATCAGTGCAGTCAGTCAGTGTGTCTATGTGTCCAGACAAGAACTTCTGAACATACGAGTCTCCACTGCCGCTGACTGACCCACCAGATGAGGTGCCTCACGCCAACCATCCATGCTCTCTACAGGCATCGACGGTCAGTGTGATAAACTGTGATCATCGACCGTCACCAGTTTATCACACTCATACTAATCGTGCATCTAAGATGACAGAACCTGAGATTATCAATGCCCAGTTACGAACTTTTACTAAATTTTCCAGAGTCCAGAGTTTGGGTGAAACTTCACGGAGAGTACCCTTATTTTTGGAGATACCCGAATTCCCTTCCAACACAATAGGCTGTACAATAAGCTGATGAAAACCTCAGTGCCAAAAACGAGCTCGATCTGTTTAGCCGTTTTCATAAGGTACCGGCTTGTGTTGGAAATGGAGTGGTATGGGGTAATTAGGGGTCACCGCAGGTCACTGGAAATAACACCATTGGATAGAGTGCATACAAGTTCCTATTAGCGTTCCACAGTAACTATGTCGCTATCCTGCACCGTTTCTGAGATATGGCGAGAAACTGGTCAAAAATTGCCAATAGTCACCTACCCACTTCTAATTTGCACCCCCACTGGGGGTGACCCTGTTGGAATGTCGCTGAGATCTTTGTTTGGCTAAGGTCTTTGGTATCAGAAAACTAGAGTCGCTGAGCCATTGTGCAGCATTGTTTGTGTTCAGCCATTTGGTATAACTGATTTTGTGATGGATGGACAGACACACAGATTGACGGAACACCATAGCACATACTGTACTAGCATATCATCGCACGTTAAAAACCAGCCTGACAGGCATCTAAAAAACTGAAAACTAAAATTACAGCAGAGAAGTGCAACTGTTTGTTTACCTCTCTTGGTCATTTCAGTTTCGATAACATCTAGCGAAGGAATATCTTCACATAAGTCGTACGGCATGTTGCCCTCGGAGTTGATAGCCAGCACGTCTGCTCCACTGCATACAGCATTTATTAACTGACTTAAAACAAAAAATAAATCAGCGTGTATATCAACACAAAAACAACAACAACAACAATTTAACAGCCCTTTATCCAGGACAACTGAAGTAAGCTAATACCAAAGAAACATTCAACCACTCACTCCATATCCTAATGGTTATTTTTTAACGTCTTTCGTTATTATTTTCTCCAAACACCACGGTCCACAGCATCCTATTTCTTTAGTTGTTAAGTCCAGCAGTATTTTTGCACAACCTCTCTCCATGTTTTCTTTGGTTTGTCTCTAGGTCAATATATTTCACACAACGTTATTACTGTAAAAAACAAAAAGATGGACTACAACACTCCAGCGTAGACGCGGATGCCTTCGCCACCACATACTTAAACCAAGTCGTAACCTATACATCCAAAATGTAATCAGGTGATCAGTGGTTACTGGTTATTCCCGGTGAGTTTCATGAGAAACGGTGATCACAATATTGGACCTCGACACCTGCTGTAACCTTGACCTTTGAGCCCCAGAAATTAATCAGGTCATCAGCAGGGGCTAGAGAATATTTCCTGTCAGTTTTATCAAAATCGTACTAACCATTCATGAGATATTGTGGTAATGATATCCGACCAGACGAATGGACAAACTAACAAACAAACTGACAAACGGAAGTACTGGACAATGGGACAGCCTAAAACATAATGTCTTCACGAACACAGTTGGCTAGCGAAAGCATACTTAAAATGCTAAGATGTGTCATCCATCGCCAAGTAAAAAAATGATATCTTCAACAAAATATCATACTATCATGTATTAGAAGTCACACAAAAACTTTCTTCAAGATTGCTGTGCTCTCAATGCAATAGCCACCTATAAACTTCCGAGAGTTCCTATAAATCAGTCAGTGTCAACATAGGGCGTTCTAAAAAGAAGTTAAAAACCTTCAAACATCATCAGTTTAAACTGCCTGTCTACATCAAACAGAAAATTGTACGCAAAATTTCTACAAACTTGGCTGATATTTACAAGTAACAAGTGTCCCAAACATTGACATATGCCATACACGTGATGTATATAAAAGCTTATTTTAAAAACTGTAAGTTCTTTAATTTAACTAGAAACTTTCTTTGGCATAAGACAGGAAAATTTCTAACTTTTACTGCTCTTTTACTGTTCGGCATACAAACCGTTTACAGAGTGCCTCACAGAAAGTGACTCGGCCACACGCAGCTGCGGCATGCAGCGGACTCCAGTTCTCAGAATCAAGAGCATTGACGTCAGCACCAGCGTCCAGCAGGATACGGAACATCACCTCCGCATTGTTGATACAACACTGTACAACATGGCACAACCATCCACTGTCTGACACTGATGACTGACACGTGGTAATGATATTGATAAGTCAAAATAACAGCAGTTAACATAACTGTCCAAAGTAATTTGGCAAAAGGCCACATCACCATCTTGTCACCCCTCGCGGTGGCGAATGCATTCGTTCGCCACGTGCGCCTGGGCAGGCACATTCGCCCGTAACAGCAGGCAAACAACACGCAATGCATTGGGCATAGTTCATCCATACTGCATAGTTCCTATACTTAACATTATTTATTAATAAATAATAAATTTACAAATAAAGTACTTTTAAAATATAACATACAATTACTGCCCTTCGCTGATATCGTTCCGCAATACTGCCTCCGTGGGGATCTGGACCTCCATCTAATACATGGTTCCTTGGACCCATAACAGTCAGTCCCACAAATAGCATCCCGACTGGTTCAGCCATTTGGCACAGATCACCCATGTGCCCAACACACAGACAGACACACAAACTATGCAACATGCAACATCTGCAGCAAAGGCAGCATCTATGAACAGTGTGAGGTGATGCAGCCCAAAAATCGACGCATCTTAACACTGTGTATTCTGCAATTTGACAGCCCGGTGTAACTCTGTTGCATCAATTTTGAGTGGAAACCCTTCCCGATGTTGTCATCATCGCGTAGTCAGCTGGGACCACTGTATCACTCCAGAATGACTGCCACAGCTGGCACATCTTCACAGACCAGTGGGTGGGACGTTGTTGAATCTGATCCAGCCATTTGCTGCTTGGGCAACCCGGATGATATTTCCAGATGCTAGCAGCAACACTCAGGGTCTGATCGTTGCTTGTTAGGGTGAGATTCTATCCACTGCCTCACCACTGAGCGACAGTTGCTCTTTTATAACAAACGTTTAACGTCAGAGAACAACAAACAAGTATACGAATACAATACCAGAGTGGTGCATCATACCTGATGAAGAGGAGTCAATCCATCGCTGCCAACGACATTTGGACTAACACCGGCATTCAACAGTCGGGTAACTACAAAGCCATATGTGAAATGTTAAAAACAATTTAAAAGATCACATGATCACGATCATGTTTCAGTCTGCTTATAACAACCCCTGAGGTTAACCCAGTGCCTCTGATTCATTAACATTTAAATGATTAGAGTGCATTATAAACGTTTTTACTTATTTGTTTACATTTTTGTGTTGCAACTCAGCTTATCTTACATAAAGTAAAGATCCTCATAGTATTCTAAGCAACAAATATGCTATCAACAAAAGGTTGTAATGCTTGTAGCTGCAAAGTAACAATACTGAATGTAAGATAACAATGACAATAATGATGACGACAATGATGTAAAAAGTTGAAATCAGTAATGCCTTCCGCACAGTAAAATAAAATGAAATAAATGCTGCAATAAAATAAATGCTTCTTGCAGCATTTATTTTATATTAGTGCAGACGTGTGGATGCGATGCAATAAAATAAATGTTTGTTGCAGCTGTTTTAGGCATGAACGCATCAAAACGAATACTGACATTTAAAGGGATTGCACATTTCGCACCAAAATGAAAAAAATGAAATAAGGTATATGGATGGAATTTTTGCTGCCACCTAGCGATTGACTAGGCATACAATGTAATTACAGATTTGCGATGAATTTTCTTTAAATATACAATATGCAAATGAAATTATAAATATGTAGGTAGAGGTCGATGAGTGATGCATGACGGTATGCAGTGTAACCCAATGCAAGGTCAAGGTCACAAGCCTTGAAAGTCGGAAATTCGGCCATTTTCAAAGGGTATCTCCTCCCCACTTATAATGGGGGCTGGCAAATGACCGTGCATTCTTAAATTAGGGCACAATACCTGAAGCTTATCGGGGCCAGATTTTTGTCCTAGTTTTTGTGTCACGTGACTTTGAAGTTGGCAGTAAGTAGGAGTCGACTGCCTGTCCCGTACGTGGCTAATTTTTTTATTTTACATGTGCGGATGGCTCAAGTCTCTTGCTGGATAAGAGGTTCAAGCCAGACACAGTCTGCCAGCAGCCTAGACTGCATTGTTCCACGGACTAAAACTAAATTTGGAGACCGAGCCTTCTCTGTTGCCGGTCTGACAGTATGGAACAGTCTGCCTGAATCTGTTAGATCCGCCGAGACTCTTTCCAGTTTTAAGCGAAAGCTGAAAACGTATCTGTTCAACATTTCATTTTAATCGGCTTTTATCACTTTTTTATCAACATTGTAATGCCTAGCCGTTCCGTTTTCGTTGTAGGCTGGGCACTAAACTAACCATTATTGTACTGTATTGTATTGTATTGTTTAACAGAGGTTACTTCATATTCATCCAGAAAACTGAAAGCCTGGTTTTCAACACACTTTGTTGGCTGAAAAATAGTCTCGCTTAGTTTCCATCCAACAAACAAGTTAATGTGCTCCAAAAGCTTTTTTCTGCAACAAAACGGTTCACGTATTTGTGAACAATATGACTGAACCCACACAATCCACAGCAGAATTAACTGGAGTGGACATTTCTAACATTCATCACGAAGTTTTGCACGTTTTGCAATAAAATCACGCATACAACTCTGATGACAAAATAAAGTGCAAAAATAAAAGGGCACTACATGCTTCATGGAATAACTTGTGCCCAGTTGCAAAAACATTTCCACTGCATCTGGTGTAAATGTAAAAGTTAAATAACATCTAAAAGGAAATTGTTCATCAAAAATGTTCCCCTGCTTTATACTGAAAATCATGCTTTGTACACCCTTGCAGTACACACTTCTGTAAAGACTGCATTAAAAAATTGATAATGCAATCACAAAATCTTGTCATAACATGTAATGGAATTACATGTATACACAAGAAATATTTTCAGCAAGTTTCAACTGCAACAGCTCATGTCCACTGTTAAATACCGCAGGTGATATCTACAGAAATATATGACTGACGCTGGTGTAACTGTTAAGACCGTTGTGAAAGTAAGAATAGATGTAAGAGTGAGAAGAGGAAGGTAGGATCGGAGAATGGAGAAAGGAGAAAAGAGTAGGGCCAAGGAGCAATGACATAAGCTGTACAGCATGTTGCCCTCTCACTGACAGCCAAAACGTCTGCTGCACTGCATACACCAATGTTCTGTAATTTACTTGAATTAGTGAATCAGTCAGAAAGAACATCAATGTTAAAAAACAAAATCAAAAAATGCTAAGACATGAGATCCACAATAAGTAAACGATGATAGTTTCCAACAGAATATCATGCCTTCGCATGCATTAATCTCTTAGTAGTACAGACGTCCAATGGTAATGGGACTTTTGGCATGGAAGTGACAGCAGAGACCTGCATGGGGACAGACATTTACCACCATCCCAACCAGAGTTATGCCTACTTCAGATAGGCCGGAACATCTAAAAGAAAACCTTTAAAATGCATTTCTACAGAATACCACAGATGGCAATGGTGGCCTTCATTACCGTTGTAACCAAGCAATGAGTATTATCATCCCATGGTATTACCACATATCTTACCATACCGCGGATTACCCACGGTTAATGCGATATTACCGCTGTCCCCATCACCATGCAGTTCTCTAAAGGTGAGGAATGGGAAGAGAAAGGGAGAATATGCAGGGAGGAATAATAAGTTACTGCAGCCTAGCAGTGTAGCTTACCAAAAACAGACAACGGTATGCAATTACTGATGCTAAATTTCTATAGAGCTTATAACAACAACCTACAACAATCTCAGCTGCCTCAGAGGAACTGAGCAATGTTCCATATCAGTCAAAATTTTGTTAAGATGACAGATGGCGAAACAGGATGTGGGTTGGATGGAGGAGAGCAGGTATAGTAAAGCAATGCGTCTGATGATGGCAGACAATTTGACAGACTGCGATAGAGCGCTGGAAAACGATGAGCTGGCAACAACGACAATATGTGGACAGTCCCAAGTTGCCAGCCGGGAACTCAGAGCACTAAACTGGACTCAGGAGCCTAAATGCATTTGAGACAGTCTCACATCGAAGGCTACGGGCCACGCCCCCAGGCCAGCATGCGACTGGCCTGTGCCGAAATCGGCCAGCATGCAGGCGTGCGTGCAAACTGGGACTGCAGGCCATTGTGCAGTCCAGCGCTCGTGGACCGTGTGGACTTTCTCAAAATCGGCCATTTTGCACTTTTTTTGCCAATTTTTACACATTAAGGGTCTAAATTTTCCAGATGCTTTTTATCCATTCACGTCTATTTAAGACCACTATGAACTAGTGCTGTGACGGTACTCTTTGTAAACAGGATAGAACAGAAATTAGAAAGTAAGCAAATGTATTCATTTATATCAGCAGTGTAAAGAAACAACCGACTATACATGCTCTATATCACACTATGTCTATATTAATAATCAAATCAAATAAAGTATAATGTAAGAAAAGCATAATGATATTCAATTCAAATAGCAGTTATCTGTCTGTTGTCTGTAACGTTCGTGTGCCCTACTCAGCTGGTTTAAACTTTACCCAATGTTTCTATGCCATTTGATACCTTGGTAGGTACCATGTCAGCTGGAACGGCGACAGGACATAACGGCGACAAACTATGTGATCAAAACAGTAAATCATTTTTTGTCTGTTTTTACGCCATTTTGGTGACATCAGATGCTGGTGTCGCCGTTTTATGGATTGTCGCCATTTTGGTGTCGCCGATTTGACTGTCGCCATTTAGGCTTGTCACCGTTATTGTACCGGGATAATCATCGACTCAAACCTGGGAGGCACTTTAATTAGAATACAATAGGCAAATGAAATAAAACAACAACAAGGTTGGAGTTGCTTTATCATTTATTCGACATATGTGATACATAAACATCATATGTCAGCAATGTACGCGTGACGTCCAAAAATTTCGAATACCAGTTTTTGATTTTTAAATCCGAACTTCGGTTACTATTCGGATATTCAGTTAATCGATACTCGTTTAACACCCGTTTAACATCCCTAGTCCTCATGCTTTTGTCATCCACCAACGGACTTCTGAAAGAATGGACACTGCTCCCTTTACATCGAATATCTGACATACAATTAATATAAAATAAATAAAAAGTACCGAAATAATAAATTTACAAATAAAGTACTTTTAAAATATAACATACAATTACTGGCACCATTTACCTTCACTGATATCGTTCCGCAATACTGCCTCCATCATCAACACTCCATCGGCAAACTGCAACCGCTTGTGTTGCCCATTCTTGGCAGAGTCCTCACTAAGACTTGCCGCAGCACTGGCGTCTGTGCTGGAGTGCTTGCCTGAATGCTTTCCCGTTAAACTTGCCTCCTTTGTAAGCCGCTTTTCCCGCTGGGTATACGACTTCAGCTGCTGCGCTCGGCGCTTCTTGGCATGACGCAGACGATCTGACAGCGGCATCCTCTCCACAAATGGTATTTCGGCTACCAGCGCCGAATGCTCCATGTCGTCCTAGAAAAAGACGGAACTCGATGACGAACAAAAGCAGACAAAATCGTCAAGAAAGCGACGTGTATGTGGCCGTTGGTGTTAAACGCTAATAAGTCCCTGACTGTATACCTTTGAGCGAAATTTATCCACTAGAAATGACAAGAATTCCCCTCCTCCACTTGCTGCACCAGGCTCCACGCCGAACTCCATTCTGCATCGCTTTTTTCAACGTAACAGCTGCAGCAAAATGCGCAAACCGACAAGGCAAAAAGTTTTCGTATACGGTGTAAAAATTTCCACCGGCTTCACGTAAAACAATTTAATTCAGGTCAATTTTGCACAAAATTATGTTTACAAAATGTCATCAGAGCATAGAATATGCACGCATCAACATCCTTACGCTGGTTCTCGGACATTTCAAGGCAAAGGAAATTAGTTAGTCTGTAATGTAAGTAAGAAATGCACAGTCGCGTTTGCACATGCCGGGTGGGCTACACGTTTGGCTTTGCCCCGCTTTCTAGTATATAATTCTATGCCTAGACCCGGTTCCAAAATTCGTTATCCGGTTCCAAATTCGGGTAATAATGACCAATTTCTGCCACGATCGCATGAAATAGCACCGATTTTAGTCTGTAAACCCACGGGAACCTATTTGCGTCTGATAGTGTCGGTTTCGGACAGTAGTTTACATCACCTTTGACTTTACAAATTTTCGCTTACCTGATCTGCAACTTTTAGCCGACATCCGAATGATCATTCATTCATATCTATGCCCGCTGTTCTGGCCGTCAGGATGTAGAGCAAGAAATGTAAACATCGTCGATCTGGCGATAGCACTAAGCTTTTCTTAAACTTACTGATAAATAAAATTGTATTAAAATAACGTGACAAATCTTCACCAGTTGACTTTGCACAGTACGACATCATTCCCTACCACAGTCAGATCGTATCGTGGCCACCCCATCTATACCGATAAATTAATTTCGGGACTCCGTTAAGTGACTATGGCTGTCGACGTTTAAGCGAAAGGCGCGCCATTACGCGCGTACCGTCTGATGACTGAAACGGTCGTGTACTTTACGCGTACGTTATTACGGTGGCTGAGTCCATAGCGGAATGTGTAATAAAACGTACGGTCTGGTGTCTGTCTATTTGTCCCGTCAGCAAACTCACCGTCACTCACCAGGGGGCAGCATGCGACGCGGCCATCGTACGTTACGGCTCGACAACAAGGAGGACGGACGTACTGGTTTTTAAACATACGTAATTATGTGGTATGCATATTATTTTATATACAGGGTGGGCCAAAAAGTGATACCTCTCGTACAATGTAATATATGTACGAGAGGTATCACTTTTTTGGACCACCCTGTATAGGCCTAACGAATGCGTACGCAACATTTGTGACTGACGGATATGATGCGTCATATGACATGACAGCTGTCAGATGGCGATGACAGCAGCAGCAGCAGCAGCACTGTTCATATACGTGGTTTACTACAGTGTATATGAGTCACTCAGAACATCCAATGTCGTTCGAAAAGACACGCTAAAGACGCCATTTCTCCAGTCAAAGACGCAATCATCTGCTCGCAAATGACAAAATATTCGCACGCTGCACGGCTTGCACAGCTACATACAAATCAGATTAGTTAATTTTGTTAGTTATGCTGCTGTTGCTGCATAACTTGGTTGTTCGTTGTATTGCCTATTACGTTGGCCGCGTCTAGCGGTAAGCGTAACCGTAACGTAACGGTATGGCGTTCGTCCGTCCGTCGATCCGTCTGTCTCATCTTTTTTCTAACCTTAATAGAGCGCGCGGTGCATATACTCAACGTGACTCACCAGGAGGCAGCACGCGACGCCTCCAGCGTACATTTCCGTTCTAGTATTATACGAGGACGGACATAGTTGTTTTATTTTGTAAACTAAATACATTATTTTGTTTACGTTGGACGTTTGCTAGTCAACAAATAGTGCAATTAATCGCTTAACGGAGAGGCAGATCGCGAGAAACGCATTGTTTCTGTAACACTGACATCACAAGGGGACTAGGCCTAATTGACCCAGGCTACTAACCTTATCTAAAACCTTTTTTGGAAATACGTAAACAGAATAAATTGAGAGAGGCTTTTTTTGCTTTCTTTTTGTAAATAAATTGTTTTTGGTTAATTACCTATATAGGCATATGCATTTAAATCTGGAATTGCTATGAACTGTAGGCCTATTACGCTGCTGGAGATGCAGTTATGGAAGGCTCGTATCCGGGTTGACATAGAGGTTAGGACACTGTTCTAATGAAAGGTGCAGAACTCGCCAGAAATTCGATACATGTCGTGCAGGACCCGGTTGCAACATGATCACACTACGATAATAGGCTTCATTGATTTAGACTCCAGGACCGACAACTACCAAAACTGGTGTATTGTCAACCACTATAGCATGGGTTTCCACTTAAGTAAGTAAGTAAGTAAGTAAGTTGTTTGTCGGTACCTTGGAGTGTATTTTGTAAGTGGTCGTGAACTTAAATGCTGCTTTGATCAAGCTAAACATAAATTTTTTCGTTCATTTAATGCTATTTTTAGTAAAGTAGGACGCTCTGCGTCAGAAGAGGTTTTCTTAAGTTTGTTCTGCGCAAAATGTGTCCCAGTTCTTCTTTATGCAGTTGAAGCATGTCCT
>Ga0209780_1004433_pt1 | contig 10808 bp, 4 predicted proteins | sample WorMetexBAHAMAS2_FD_187384 | JGI IMG/M metagenome (GOLD analysis project Ga0209780, IMG submission 187384) | Marine gutless worms symbiont microbial communities from Max Planck institute for Marine Microbiology, Germany - Inanidrilus exumae... | ecosystem: Host-associated > Annelida > Digestive...
CGTAGGCGGCGGCGGACGGACGGACAGCCCGAAAGCATAACACCTTCGCCGACACTAGTTCGCTAAAAACTGAACCAAGAATTAGGCTTCCTTACAAAGTACATAAACGCAAAATGACCAGTTGTAACTAAAGGAGAAGAAGCCCAGAATTCGTGCACGATTTGTATTTGAAGGACAAAAAAATCAAATAATTAAAAGACTAACAGAACCAACTCCCTTTACCTCTTCGTCAACCTCATTCTGGTATACCAGTTCATCCATTTCTGACTCACTTGTTCCTTATTACTTAACCTGTCACTTCTTCCTCTTTTCATTCCAACTTTGCTCATCCATAACTCCCTCGATCTCTCTTCCGCTCCCGGCTTACAAATCCAACCCCCGTAGTTTCACTTCTTCCTCCCGGACTGCCTTCACGCGTTCACAGATTATTGCCCGAACCGGGCCGTTTCTTTTGATCGCACGTAAATATACCGTATCGTATCGTTACTACGAGGTAGGTAGGCCATACGTTAAGACCACCGCCGTGTCTATACGGTACCACAGGTGCTGCTGCTAGTCTGTCTGTAACCACGTTTCTACGAAAATTCGGTGGTTTCTTCGTATAGAAACCACCGGGATTTCCGACAGCCGTTGTAGCGTAAAACTGACAAAAAATTGGTCCATTCGCACGTCAGCAGCAGTGACAAAGTAAACAAGACGGTTGCATTTAAAGGGATCGCCTAATGACCTTGAAGGTCACTCAAGGTCATTAGAAATGGCACTATTCGATGGGTCACGTATCACTTGCTACTACTGGCTTGCAACAGCAGCGCATCTATCTTGCACCGTTCCGATCACATCACGACAGAATGGCCACACCGACCCAACCACCCCCTTAATTGGCAATCACCCTAGAGTGTGCCGACGTATCGTATAACCGCCATATTGCGTAGAAACGTTTAGTAAACGTTTAGTGTACATGTTTCCTAAATTAAACGACAAGCACATCCATGGGCGAGTTGTTGTAGCAGGGATTTCCACACACCTGGGGATTTCCCACGACGTCTTTTGGCGTAGTCACATCGTCAGAAGCGCCAATGCGCCATCGTGTTGGCGTGTCTGTTTAGGCGTTTAGCCATATTTTTATCTTGTAGAAGTATATGTTTATGTTGAAACCGCGATTAGTTACTTGAATAATGTTCGCTTGTAAAAAGTCTTCGTCGGAACAGGAACTGCACACAGCTATCATTCATTCCGCAGCGGATGTCGTGAAAGCGGATGATTTGACAAATCAGTTGAAACGCCACGGTGTTGGGGTCGCTGCGGCGCTTGCCGACACGGATGTGGATGAGGTTTTGCGCAACAGCACGCGACGTTGTATTGTGTACTTGTCGTGGGAGCCGCTGAGCGACCCCTGCAAGCGTGCACTGTTGGAACTTGCCGATCGTCGAGGTCGCGATGCGGTCGTCGTCGTTGTGGACGATGCGCTGGAAGCGGTTCCGGGTGAATGGGTCGACTTCACGTGCCTTCGGTACGCAAACCAGCGTCTTAATGAGCTATGTCGCGAACTGGCGATCCTGATCCGAACGCCGCTGCTCCAATGCCGCCCTCAAGATATTACTGGCTACGCGGCTGCGCTCCGTTTCTTTTACGGTTATCTGCGATTTAGGTTGCCCAAATTTCAGGAACGGCTTAAAGAACTGTACCCGGATGTCGGCTCGGCGTGTGCGAAAAAGCTTTTGCTTGTATGTCCTAAGAGTTGCTGGTGTCCTCCGTTGATGGAGATCGGCGATTCCATCAAATACGCGGACGCCAACATCCTAAGGAACATAAACCGCGCCGGTCAACGACATCGAGACCTCAGCGTGCCTGTGTATCGCATTAGAGACGAGGAACGCAATCGTGACTACTACTTTCCGACAGAGTTCGCCGAATCTCTGGCAAGTCTTTACGACATTGAGAAGTCAGGGTTGTCGGGCATAGATGAGACGCACATTGTCACAGTTCGCGACCAGTACATTCTTCATCTTCAGCAACTGCTGCAACATTGCAAGGATGCCAGTAACTTCGTGGAACAGTGTAGAGTAGTGTACTGGCGTGATGATGAAGTCGCGCTAGATAAATTTCTACTGCCAATCGTCAGGGAAGAGCTGGAAAGCGAGCCTGTACAAGTGCCTGAGTCGCCTATAGACTTTCAGTATGTTGATGGTCATGGCGTGAATCCAGGCAGTCTCTATGCCAGTCCTGCAGAATGCTATAAACTTGACAGTGAACCGAAGGGAGTGTGCTTGATAATTAACATTTCTGAGTTTGAATCTTCCGAAGGGACAGACGATGTGCAGCAGACTCTGAGCCCAAGAAACGGAAGTGAAGCAGACGTACGTAAACTGGAGTGTGTATTTCAATGGTTGAAGTTTGAAATACAATGTCACAGTAATGTAAAGAAGGCGCGCTTTCTCAGCATAATGGACGAAATCCGGAAACTGGACCACAGCGGATATGACGCTTTTGTATGTTGCATAATGTCACATGGGTACCTCGGCAACATATATACTGCAGACGGTCAGTCTGCGAGAATACTTGAAGACATTGCCTATTCGTTCTATCCAGCCAGTTGCCCGACACTTGATGGAAAGCCAAAGATATTTTTCATTCAGTCGTGTCAGACCAGTGGCACGCACGGTTGTGTCACATCGCACGGCGACGTGGATGACGGCGAGATTCCTGCATCTGAAACCATTACTGCAGCGGGTACTGTGGAATCTGATGCAGAACCATGTACTGCCCCAGAGACGAGAAAAGAAACGTTACTGCTGCCAGATGCATCAGACTTTTTCATGTGCTATTCAACGTTACCATGCAGCGCGTCGTATCGTGCGGAAGACGGAAGTTGGTATGTGCAAGCCTTGGCCGAAGAGCTAAAGAAGGATCGTGAACTCGGAGATTCGCTTGATATAGTGGCACAGCAAGTCAAACAGAAAGCCGTCAACAGCAACAAGGAACACCAAAGGCCTTTCTGCTATGTGTCCAGTGACCACAAGCTCGTTTTCTTAAGTGGTAAGCTCCATAGAACATTGATATATTGATGATTACCCACCCCGACACAGGAACCGGAGTGGGTAGGGCGTTCAGTCGCGTCTGTCTGTTTGTCTGTCTGTTTGTCCGCGCTCTAACAGGATAACGGCTTGAGCTATCAACACCAAACTTGGTACACATATACTCTATAGCAGTCGCTCGCCATGCATTGACCCAGAAGTCAAAAGGTCAAAGGTCAAAGGTCAAGGTCACACGGTTACGAAAACCGTCATTGTCGCACGGTTGCTAGTGACCATGTCCCGTATTTCGCATACCAATACGCCGCTGTGCTACCTGCGGCCGTTTCCGGCATGAGTCTGCATGTTGATACGACTGCTTATGTTTTCTAGTTTCTCTTATCTTCATTCAATTTTTTATCGCGCGTCAGCATAGCAGGGCAATGCCGAGTACAGTTCGGATACTCATATAGCCTAGGTTAATTCTGTCGGTTCGTCTGTATGACACAAACCGACCGGAGGTTATTGTTCAACAATTGGCATGGCAGTTATGAGGGTTTAAACCATCAAAATTTAAAAACATCTTGATCGCTTTGTATATAGAAAGGTTTATAGTGGTGTACGCACAATCAACTTGTTTTCTAAGCCGCTAGGTGACGCCATTTCAAAATGTTGAATTTGTAAAATATAGCGAAATTGGCACTTCTGGCTCCGCATGGGCGTAGCCTAATGATGCAACATAGAAGTGAAATTTGTCAAAGATCATACCGTCGGTTCAGCTCTTGCGTGCCATATTTCCCATGATCGGTGAAGATGTTTGGGTAGGACTATATGGTATCCCACGAAATTCAAAATTCGGTCAAATTTTCCGGTTTATCGCCCCGCCGTGATGATGCACCCATCAATGTAAAATTTCCACGGCAAATTTCACACAAGCGCTAACGCTAATATTCTGTTCGTCTTACGAGGTTAAAAGGGTTAAGTCCTATTTTAACTACAGCACGAAAGCCGAAAGGTTAGAAATTGGGGTCGAAAGCTTGTGGTATTTTGACCTTCGATTTCAACGGAAGGAGGTCTGACCCGTCCCGCATGAACCGGCAAAACCCGTTGACCCCGTTGCCGGGTTCCATGCCGTGCTGTGTATAGACCTGTAGGCAATAAACGATGATTGTATGGTGTACGTGTTTAGGACCGCGGTGTAGGCATAACTCGTCCATCTCTGAGGCAGCGGCTGAGCCACACGCTGAATTAAGCCTACAATGTAGTGAAAATACAATTGGCGAATGCTCCGGCGAACAGAAGCCTGGAGATGTTCTGATGACTGCCCAGAAAGAGAATCTGGAAAACAGCATACTGAAACGTCCTAGCAGTCCGAAAACCAACAGTTGTGGACAATACGGTGAAACCATGACCGAGGGCGTTATGCGAAAACCTAAAGATCCATTCGACTTCCATGTCTATATCGGATTTTCGCAAGAAAACGAAGCCATCATTCAACCCGTGATACATACGTTGAAAACGGCACTTTGCCGTTTTCGAGGCAACGGAGAGACTTCTGACACGGACAAAGAAGAAGCTATCAAACGTTCAATTGCGAGCAGCGAAAAGTGTCTTCTCTTCATAACTCCGGAATATACGAAAGATCGCTGGTTTAAAACGGAGGTAAACGCCGCAGTGGAGAAAGCTCGCCGTTTCAGCAGAGGCATGCTATTCGTGTGGAAGGACCCCCAAGTGCCTGCAGAAAGTCTGAATTATCTGGGTCTGTGGGTTAATACAGACGATATCGACGATAATACATTGCCCAACCAGCTCGTTTCGTGGTTATGCCAGGATGTTGAGTTGGCTCCAATAGCTCAGTCGCCGGGTGAACTGTCGGGCTATTATGAAGCGTTCGTATACTTCTATGGTTTCCTGAACGTGGTTCTGTATGATCAGCGTCAGGACATGAAGTCAATGGCCGAGTCGTCGTCCGAAATTGCCCGTTCGGTTGCCAAGGTTGTACTTCCGATGCTAATCGTCGTACCGGAAAGCTTTAGTGGAATGACGCCGACGTCGTTCGATGTGAAAGATAAGATAATCACGAGTCCCGAGTACGTTGTGACCGTCTGCGATCGTGGAGGCAACAAGAATCGTGACTACAAGAGGTCGGTGATGAAACTGGTCATAGACGCCGAGAAAAACGACGTCGTCTACTTCTCCGGCGACTTTCCAGCAATTTTGTTAACCGTCTATAACATGGCAGGTCAGACGGGACTGACCCCGAATCAGCTGGACGAGATACGCGCGGACTTCTTTACGACACTCCAGTCGCTGCTTTGTCATCCAGACAACCGACACTGTATCGATCAGTACAGACTGTTGTCGTGGCCAGACAGCCGTGTCGACCTTTACGACTTTCTGCTCCCGATTGTACGCGATGCGGCGGAAGAGCGGGAAGCTTCTTCGCTCGTGGTCAACGCGTCTCGAAGCCGTGGGAGCGAGCTGATGAAGTCGTCGTTCAGCCGACTGGAATCGAGGAACACCAACCGCAGAAAGCTGTCCGGTGCAAGTGAGCCGTACACGATGCGCGACGTCAGTCCGCGAGGGATCTGCCTCGTTATCGACATCGACGTGACGCCATCATCCGACACCGACATCCGACAACTGCACGGACTGTTCTCGGAACAGTTCGACTTCGACGTGCGCGAACACGTCGACAAGATGACGTGGGACCAACTGGATACGCTGCTGTGTCAGGTCGCTCAGGAAGATCACAGCCAGTACGACGCATTCGTCTGTTATTTAGCGTCGCGAGGTCGGCTTGGCAGTGTCCGCACCTCTGACGGAATCAGCAACTCGGTCGTTACTCTGGTGAACAACTTCGTCGCTAACAATCGCCAGCATCTACACGGCAAGCCAAAACTGTTCCTGATGCAGGCAGTCGACGACGGAACAACCGACTTCTCGATTTATGATGGCAATGAGGCACAGGTATGGTATTGTAGGGTTTAACGTCCCACTCTACAAATTACTGTGTTTAAGGTAGGAAAAGTGGCGATTTGCATCGACGTCTGCAAGGATATCGTATATATGCCAGAACGCCAAAGGTAACTGGCATGAAGTTCATCCACAAAAATGTTGCTTAAACCTAACTGTTACAATTAATACTACGAAACAACCGCAATATTTACCTCAACAGAACTGAGCAGAACAAATCTGCGATCACAGACCATGTCAACACAGAAAACCACATCATTGACTGGGAGGAGGCGACAATTATCGGCCGGGAATCTGATCGGACAACACGGTGGATCAGAGAGGCTGTCAAAATCCGGCAGGAAGCCCAAGACGCCATGAACAGAGACGAGGGGGTCTTCCTGCTCTCCCATGTCTATGACGACCTACTACTCTCCACTGCGACAACTGCAGCGACTCCTAGCGGAGAGTTATCAGTTCGAAAAAAGGCGACAGCTGTTGTCGAATCGTCACGAATTTTAGGTAAATATTGCGGTTGTTTTGTAGTATTAATTGTAACAGTTATGTTTATTTTCAACCGATGAGTTTATTCAAGAATGTTGCTGAAACCGTTTCGATACAAAACTCAAGTGTGAAACAGAAAGGCCACAACGTAGGTCTCTGCCAGGCTATGTACAGCGACGTGCAATAAACAGTAAAGAAGTGTAGGCTAGGCTATATTGTGACGTTGCGATGCTGTGACAGATTATTTCATCGTCGACGTCGCCAAGCGGGCAGCCGCTGGTCTCGGACGCCTTGGAGTCGCCGCCGCCCGTCGACGATGGCGAAACTCTCGTGTCCGCTCTTCCCGATGTCCTCCTCTCACTGGCAAGCTTGCCTACAGCTGCATCAGCAGCAGAAAATTCCCGCCATCCCGGCATATTTGTCTCCGCACTGCTGGATTGCCTGCGACCTGGAACGGATGTCAGAGATGCACTGAACCAGGCCGACCAGCAGTTACGTCAGTTTTCGCTACATACAAAAGTCTCGTACACAATGGACAGAGCTCTTGTGTTTCCGTGTAGAAAATAGAACATCTTTTAGATCGTATGCGCATGTGACGGACGCATGAACACATTGAACATGACGGTCGAGAGAAAAATTGTCCGGGGGCTGAAGGGGGTCCTGTGTGCAATCATATGTCCCCTAATTTTGACTCTTGATCCTTTTAGGGGACACATAGGAGATTGAAAAAAAATTCGGTAGACATTCCAGATGTGGGACAGAAAGGCGTAATTAAAGATGGCGTCCAAGATGGCCGCCGCACCCTTATGCCCAATATAACTCCATCTGGATCTGTCTTGAAGTGATGAATTTGGTGTCTTTACCTGTGATTTTGGGGTCAAGGAATCCACTGAAACCATTATCAGGGTGAAAAAAGTAGCGGGTAAAGGTGAATTTTAAGATGGCCACCAAAATGGCCGCCGCGCCCTTTCAGCTAGCCTATCAGGGTTCATAACTGAGCTAAAAGAATAAACTTGGTATTTTTTCTAGGGTTTTAGGGATCAGGCATTTCAATCAGACCATTCACTTTGCCAGAAGAACAATGGAACATTGTCAATTTCCGTACAGGGCCTCTAGTTGATAAGGATACTGGTGTGTAGAAATGCCAAGAAGGCATCAGTTTTTATCAGCAATGATAAATCAGAACCCTTCATATCCTAGGTGTCCCTTAAGGTATGTAGAATTACTAATGAAACATGTTTTATATGGAATGTTACTTTAATGACATCGAGATTTAAACTATCGTATTTTGACAATCGTTTTTATCATGAACAGTGCTGTACACAGTATTCACCAATCTACAAATATTCACCGTAAATAAATTGTACAGTTAGCATCACTTCTCTGACTCGCAATGTTTGTATGAAGCGCACCATTCGCGTCGCCAGCTATGGGGCACTGGGGCACGTGCCCCCAATTTATTTTTTTCAGTGCACTTTGACCTGTACAAAGTCTGACAGCGACCACATGTCGACAGTTGCCTTCTGTAAAAACCCAGTAACTTTTGCATGTGCCCCTCCTGGCACCAAATCCTGACGACACCACTGAAGCACACCTACTTTGTCAGAATAACACTGTTATGGTTTTTGCATTTCTTGCACTGACTGTTTGCCTGGCGTTGAGAAAATATGCAGCAGCGGACGCTTCTTTCTCTACAAGGACAGGAGCGAGCGAGTGCCACATTCCACACAGTTACATTTCAAAGACACTTCATCTGGCAAATTACGATAGCATCTCTTTGGGACGAGACATTCGCTTTCTATGGTAAACCCATAGTGTTGTGGGTTCAGTGAAAATTCTCGCAGGCAATTGACGTGCATGTAAGTTGCATAGAATGCCCTCTGAACGTGACCTTCTGTAGCATAGCTAGTAGGGGAAGGTCAGTAATTGTAATTGACTTTCTGTGATGGTACCAGTTGAAACGTAAACGATCCATCGTTTCAATGCCATGGTTCCCTCCGTTCAGCACTTGTACCAGAAACTTCTCAGCGTTCTGCACACAGTCCTGCACATCAGTATGTATCCTCCCAAAGTCCTTCAAGTACAGAACACGCTCCGCCTTGATGCCAGCAGCTTTCGTGCCAAATTTGCTGGTAATGGTTGGTTGCGTGGCACAGTGGTAGAACGTCGGTCTTTGGCCGGCGAACTTTCCCGGTCCTGCGCTCGACGTGTTGTGGACGGTCGACCACTTATGCGAGTAAACCGTCCGCTATAGGTCAACCAACCAGGCCAACGCAGCCTTTCATCCCTTCGGGGTCGATAGATGAGTAGCAAGCTGCAACTGGATGTCTCTTACCTCGGTTAGGCCTAGACGTGGCGACATCTGGTGAACGCTTACGAAGGAAAGGCAGGCATGGTGTATTTTCAGGTAAAACTGCGTGATCCATGCCTGAGCGCTTTGAGATATTCATAGTATATAAAAGGCGCTATATAAATGCTCTTCCTTTCCTTTCCTTTTTAATGTCACAGAATGTGTTGCAGGGAGGACTTCACACACTGGTTTTCCAACTTTCACAGTGACAAGGGGTGACAAGACGGCGATGCGGCCTGTTGCCAAATTACTTTGTACCTACACTTGTTGTCAGTATTGCCTGAACTTGCGAACTCGTCACCGTGTTACACTCGTATTGTGAGTGGTTCGTAACGCCATGCAGAGAAGTCGACCGAACCTGGCCAGCGTGATGCCGTCGCCGGCTGCAGTGACGTCGTCACTAAGTCTTGAGGACGCCGAGTCTCGACTGGCGCTGCGACTAACGCGGGCCGCAAGGAACGAATGAACGCGCACCTGTCGACAACGAATTATTCGACATTCTAGACGAGATACGTACACAGCAGCACTCAGCTGACAGTTAGTTAGAGTTTAACGTCCCGTTTGAGCACAAATATGGCTATATCAGAGACAAAAGGTCAGGGGTGGAGAGCTATCCCTACCCAGTGAAGGAAGGCCAGCGACAGCGATATATTAACCTTAACCTGGACTGGTCGCCTTTTTGTTCAACAGCCACCCAAAAAGGGAAAGGGATCGAGAGGCTTATTTAAATAATTAAACGCCTACAACAGGGGAAGACAACTGTCTCCCCCTGTAACAACATGGGGAGACAACTGCAAGACGAAACTAAATCAAATACGACAAAAACAAACATGCATCCTTAACTAAAAATACATACAACACAAAAAACTAAAGCCAGGTTTATTCGCCTCCTATGACATCCGGCCTGCAAACGGAGTGGGGCTATTCTGGTAGAATGGCAAGGGATGGAAAAGCAAGAAAATAGATGAAGCGAGTAAGAAAGGGGAAAAGTAAAAGGTACTAAACAACAGAGTAGAAGGTGGGGAAGGGACAAGGGGATTGCCCCGGGCCCACATATGGCACTCAGCTAATAGGCCTGACGTGTAGCATATGCGGCTCTAAACGGATGTTACGTGACGACACGGAAAATGTATCATACACCACAATAATAATGATAACTAGAAGCCAGCACTCGCAAGAGTACACAGACCCACCGGTTTATGGACTCGTGACCTTGATCTTTGACGTCTGAACCCAAAATAAATGGATTTCCAGGACTCATCGTGGAACGTTTCTGTGTCAAGTTTGGTGATTCTATATTGCGTCGGTTTACTCGGTTATTGAAATATTGTGCAGAAAAACAGACAAACAGCGGCAAAAACCCTGCCTCCATGACTGCCGTCGGCGTGGGTACTAACAATACGATGATGATGATGATATTGATAATAACTAGAAAACATAGGCAGTCGTATCGACATGCAGACCCACGCCGGCAACGGCCGCAGGTAGCACAGCGGCGTATCGGATTACGGCGGCATACCGGTATGGTCACTAGCAACCGTGCGACCGAGACGTTTTTCGTAACCGTGACCTTGACCTTTTGACCTCTGGGTCAATGCATGCCGACTGACTGCTATAGAGTATACGTGTACCAAGTTTGGTGTTGATAGCTGAAGCCGTTTTCCTGTTAGAGCGCGGACAAACAAACAGACAGACAAACAGACAGACGCGACTGAACGCCCTACCCACGCCGGCGGCTATTCCGGCGTGGGTAATAATCTAACTAAACTTGCACAGTGTCTAGAAAAGCTAATGTGTTAGTCACTGAGTGACAGTAATTAGCTTTCTAGGCTATTAGTATTTTTTATCGAACGACAATAACAAACAATCTCCAAATTTAGGTAGTTGCGAAATTATGACATTTTACACTTAAAGATTATTTTATTGTGTTCATAGTTAATACTGCTACGTGTTCTATGTCACGCTCTATATGTTGTCTGTCTTTATTC
>Ga0209780_1004434_pt1 | contig 10808 bp, 9 predicted proteins | sample WorMetexBAHAMAS2_FD_187384 | JGI IMG/M metagenome (GOLD analysis project Ga0209780, IMG submission 187384) | Marine gutless worms symbiont microbial communities from Max Planck institute for Marine Microbiology, Germany - Inanidrilus exumae... | ecosystem: Host-associated > Annelida > Digestive...
CATGTTTGAGATAGCGCAAAGTATCTAGCACGGGTTGCAAATGCGCTCCCGTCAATTTGTAGTAAAATTTGTCGGTGAAAGCTTTTAAGTCTACATTGGCAGCATCCATGTTTTTAAAAAATTCTTGGCGGGGCGCGTCGCAGATATAGCCTGCTGTGACTGCCACTGATTTAATGTCCAACTTGCGGCATTCTTTGGCGACATCAATGGCATATTCGTGGAAAATAACGGGATCGTTATAAGTATAAGCAACACTGCGACAGCCTAATTTTTGAGCGGCGCGAGCAAGCGTATCGGGCGCGGCTTGATCGGCGAGCGTATCCATTTGTCGGGATTTGCTCATGTCCCAATTTTGGCAAAATTTACAAGTAAGGTTGCAACCGGCGGTGCCAAATGACAGAATAGGTGTGCCTGGTAGAAAGTGGTTGAGCGGCTTCTTTTCGATGGGATCAATGCAAAAGCCGCTAGAACGCCCATAGGTTGTCAGCACAATTTGCTGGGCTTGGTTTGCCCGTACAAAGCATAAGCCTCGTTGCCCTTCTTTAAGTTTACAGGCGCGGGGGCAGAGATCACATTGGATACGTCCATCTTTTAATGGATGCCAATAGCGGGTGGGTACAACGGTTTTCATAATATAAACCTCTTCTATGTTCCTGATGACATGTCAGCAAAACAATTATCATTATTTGAAGTCAAATCAAATCACTGTTGTTTTAAAGATAATAATTTTTCTTATCTCAACATAAATGGGGATATACCAACCAACATATCCCAAGATACTTTCATCTCGGTAGCAAGAGAACCAGCACTTAAGATTTACTCATTAGGTTTTCAACCAGCTAAATCTATTCCAGAAATTCCTCGCTGGTTTTTACATAAATATGGATCAAAACAATCTTATACAGTTTTAGAACCCTTTGCCGGTTCAGGAACAACTCTTATTGAGAGCATAAAGTATGGTTCTTCTATCTATTGGCTAGATTATCAACCATTCAGTCGTTTAATTTGTCAAGTGAAAACCACTCAATTTGAGTTGAATGAAATTAAAGGAGAAATTTTAAAAATAACAAAAAACTGTTTGCTACAACATTTTGCGCCAGAAACTGTATATTTTTCTAATAAAGACTTTTGGTTTCAGAAACCAGTACAAGAAGCACTGGAAATTTTGCGTGAACAAATCATGTACTCAAAAGAAAGTGTCCAGCCGGTGCTGTGGTTAGCATTCGCTGCCACTGTCAGAAAAAGTTCAAATATGAATGATGGGATGATACTTGCTGCTCGTCGTTCTCATATCAAGGAGAAACCTATATTAACTCGTGAAGACGTTTTCCAATATTTCCATACTTATGCAGTAAAGGCTTATGAGGCTATTTCTGAATGGCAATATTATTTAAATAATGCTAAGGTAGAAATACGTGAATTGCCATTATATGATTCAAGAACGATTGAGGGCAATTGGTATTGTGATGCTGTCATAACATCTCCCCCTTATATCAATGCAATAGACTATGTTTGGGCATCAAAATTTGAATTACATTGGCTTGGGCTCGTGGAAAATGATCACAAGAGATTAAATTTATACTCAAAAGAAATTGGAACGGAAAGAATTTCAAGTTCAGAGTACAAAGAGTTAGGAAAACTTGGTTATCAAAGAGTAGATAAAATAATTGAAGACATATACTTTGCCAGAAAATATCAAGCGAGTAAGGGACAAAATCAATTGAGAGCCAGAGTCGTCTATAAGTATTTCTATGACATGAAAAATCATTTTTCCAGTTGTTTTTCAATATTAAAAAAGGGGGGGTATTACTGCTTTACTATAGGTGATACTAGCACAATTTGTGGCGTAGATATTCCTGTGGCTTCAATATTAACAGAATTAGCTTGTGAAGTTGGATTTCGTCAACAATTTAGTTTTCACCTGCTGTTAAAGAACCGAAAGTTAAATATACCAAGAAATGTTACTTGGGCTGGTACTATAAAACATGATACAATTGTTGTGTTGGAGAAACCTGTCTAATGTAGGAATATACCGAAAAAATTTGCTGGAGCAGGTTTGCAACCTGCTCCGTGACGTTTTTCCCTGAACAAGAACGTTACGGACGGGGTTGCAAACCCCGTCCAGCACCTAAACGTTACGGACGGGGTTGCAAACCCCGTCCAGCACCTAAAAATTTGCTGGAGCAGGTTTGCAACCTGCTCCGTGACGTTTTTCCCTGAACAAGAACGTTACGGACGGGGTTGCAAACCCCGTCCAGCACCTAAAAATTTGCTGGAGCAGGTTTGCAACCTGCTCCGTGACGTTTTTCCCTGAACAAGAACGTTACGGACGGGGTTGCAAACCCCGCCCTACCAACTAAGAATTTCAAACATATTGTCCATTTTGAGAAAATTCCTAAATACAATGCTGTCAATACAATTAAAGGTTACAGCCATTTAGATATTTTTTCTCCATCGGAGGTTATCAGATATGATGACGTTTGAACCAAAATGTATGTTGTGGAAACGTTTAGGTGCTGAAATAGTTCAGGAAAAAATTCAAGGACTTAGTTTGTCTGAAGAGCTTGAATTTTGGCGTAAACAAACAGAAAAATTAAAGGCCACGCAACAAATAGCTAAAGGAAATTTGCCTGACAAAAGCATCCGGCCGACCTCTACTGTGATCCGCTAGGGTACAACGTTCATATCAACCTCTTCTATCCAAGATAAATCTTGGACTCCTGACAATCTCATCTGGAGTGCAAGGCGTACCTTGCACCTCTAGCAAGGGGGGACAAAAAAATGACCAATGCAAATACAGTCAGAACACCAGCCGTCGCCGGTATGTTCTATCCAGCCAATGCCCATGAATTGCGGACTATGCTTAATGATTTCCTAAAAGAAACAAAAAGTTATTCTGAAAACGTCCCCAAAGCTATTATTGCACCTCATGCCGGTTACATTTATTCAGGTCCAGTAGCCGCCAGCGTTTATGCGCGACTGACAGCGGCACGCGATACCATTAATAGGGTCGTATTATTGGGTCCCTCTCACCGTGTCCCTTTGAGGGGACTGGCGTGCAGTAGCATGGCTTATTTTGCCACGCCTTTGGGCAATATTCCAGTAGATAAGGCAGCAATTGATGAAATCAGTACTTTGCCCCAAGTCTCAACGCTGGAACAGGCACATGCCCAAGAACATAGTCTCGAAGTCCAATTGCCCTTTCTTCAAGCAGTGTTAGGCGATTTCAGTGTGATACCTTTAGTCGTCGGAGATGCCACCCCTGAGCAGGTGGGAGAAGTGCTAGAAAATCTCTGGGGTGGTGAGGAAACTTTGATTGTTATCAGTTCTGATTTAAGTCATTATCATGATTATGAAACGGCGCAAAAAATGGATAAGTTGACTTCTCAGGCTATCGAAAATATGCGCCCAGAAGATATTCATTATGAACAAGCCTGCGGGCGTATTCCTTTAAGCGGGCTGTTGCAGCTTGCACGGGCGCGGGGTATGCACGCGCAGACAGTAGATTTACGTAATTCTGGCGATACTGCTGGACCCAGAAATCAAGTTGTGGGGTATGGTGCTTATGTCTTTAACTAAGGAACAGGGTCAAACATTGTTACAGGTGGCTCAAAAATCCATTCAACATGGTTTGGATAAAAGTCAGCCTTTGGAGGTTGAAGTACTTGATTATGCAAAAGAATTGCGTGAAACAAGGGCTACCTTTGTTACTTTGGAAATTGATAATAAATTGCGTGGTTGTATAGGTACTCTCGTCGCCGTTCGCCCGCTGGTGAGCGATGTGGCTTACCATGCTTATGCTGCTGCTTTTTCTGATCCACGTTTTCCTGGTTTGGGGCGTGATGAATTTCCGTTGTTGGATATTCATATTTCCATCCTAAGCGAACCTGAGCCTATAGATTTTGATTCTGAAGAAGATTTGATTCAAAAGATTCGTCCGGGGAAGGATGGTTTGATCCTGACAGAAGGTATGTATAAGGGCACATTTTTGCCCTCAGTTTGGGAATCCTTGAGCCATCCACGGGATTTTCTCCGCCACTTAAAACAGAAAGCGGGGTTGCCACAGAATTATTGGTCAGATTCTATTGAGGTGCAACGTTATACTACGGAGTCCATTTAGGGGGTCACAATAAACCTATCATATTCATCACCGGCGGCAATCGCATGGCTTTGTTCGACATTATAACTATTTTTCGGGTTATTGAATTGCTCGACATAGAATGTCATTGTCAAAGGTGGCTTATCACGAATATCAATTTCCCATAGACAATGTACTAAACCCAATATCCCACCCATAGCTAAAAATGAGATATTTCTATCATCTGTTTTAGGATACATGCGCCGATAGCCAACGCCTTCATAGGAATTGTACACTCGCACGATGATTTCGTCTTCAGGATCGAGTTTCTCGACGCGATACACGCCCCAGCCAAGGGTATTAACAATCGCTATCATGCCATGAAACCAATCCTCTTTGGTGTCGCACATTGGCACAACCAGTTCATACCATTCTGGGCTAGTCATGATTCGACCATAAGTGTTAAATGCACAGACATGCCCCGCGTGAATAAACATTTCCTTGCTGTCTTCTTCAGGCACACCCGCATTCAGCATGGCAAAATAGCTTTCATAGCTAATCCGATTATAATAATCGGCAAAATGATTGGTTAGCACTGCACCAAAAACTTCAATTAAGCCACTTTCTTCTTTGCCGTATAAAGGCAGCGTTTTCACAGTAGCGATGATTTTTTCTTCGTCAACGCGGGTATCAAAGGCAAAAGGCGCAGGAATGTCTGTTTGTAATTCAAACTCGTGGGTGAGATAATATTCTATATTCAGTGGCTCATCCAGCACAGTAAATTTATCCGCGTTGGCACCCAGGTTCTTACATTCGGTTTCTATAACCCTTTTTTCTAGGAGTCCTTGAATATAACCACTTGTAAAATAGCAGTTTTTATCTGGCTTACCATGTTCACAAATGGCTTCGCCATAATGTGAACGAGGCGTTTCCCAAGTATTTTCATCAAGTTGTCGGAGGATACCAAAACCGCAGTAGGAAAATTCCTGGCGCAAATCATGATGAGTATAGCCACGTTGTTTCAATAAACAGATCAATGGCGTCACTGAGTCGGTTAGTAAACGCTCTGGATTGTGTTTAGCCGCCGGCTGCGTTAACAGTCGGCATTAAACACCAAAACCACCAAATTAAAACCAATAAAAAAATTAAGGCTTGACATACAATAATTATTTGTAGTGTAATTAGATTTGAACTTAGATCAGATTAGCCTCAAAATCGGTTTAAGTTCGATTTAAAGGTAAATTCAGAAGGTGATAGAAGTTTTATCACCCCAGGGAGCTTGCCCCTTAAACATAACCAAAGCCAGATTTTGTGGTTTTGGCGTTTTAAAGTAAGAGTTACAGCTATTGCCGACGGTCAAGGTAATAAGTGCTGAGCCGTGAATTATCGGGGATATTAGGAGTTCAAAGCTTTAGCTTTGGACGTGGGATTCCAAAGCGAGCAGCGTTGTCGATTCCAAAATATGTTAAAATTCATGGCTCGGTACCTAGTAAAGGCGACAGACGGTTTGTCGCCCAAGGGATCTCGCCCCTTAAACACAACTAAAACCGGATTTGGTGGTTTGTTTGTGCGCTTTGGGGCGAGGTAATATTTTCTTTTCAACAAAAAATCGGAGTACAAATCATGAGGGACTTATTTTTAAAGGAAAACCCGGAAAACGGCGCAAAGGTAGACATGGCACGTCCTGTATTCGCCGCCTTGTCGGCCGTCGTTGTCCTTTCGGCTGCGGTGGGATTGAAGAGTACTGCTTTGGCAGCAGAAGAGGCAGCAATTATCCAAGGATTCGATTCCAGCCAATGGTTGTATTTTGCCAAGAACCAACCCAACGGGGCGGATAACCCAAGCTACCTTGAAGGCATACCTTACGCCTCGAGCTTGCCGGTAGAAGTTCGTCGTTCAACTACGTCCATTGAAGGCAAGGCAATTTCGGATGTCAGACTGACGCCCGCCGCTTGGGGGGCTGACGGCACATTCGATGCGTTGCCTATGGGCAGCGATGCTACGGGGCAAGTTCTGTTGTTCTCTCCCCATCGTGGGTCATCGGGCGATAATGAGTACGAGATCAGGTTTGTCCTAATTATCAACCCATCCGTATCAGGGCCGCGCAGTTTTGCGGCGATATTAGGAGCTGATTTGGCCAAAAGCACCTGGACAGGAAATCGGGAAGGAGCCGAGCACTTGTTGAGCAACTTGGGGTTTGATGTCCGGCGACACGATACGGACGTGGTTGTGTTGTTTTTGAGCACTTCCGACAACAAGAACAGATTCCAAGTGTTTATGAATGATGTGTTGCTAGAGGAGATTGAGCTGGATGATGATTTTATTAATGGGAATAAGAGGGCTGTTGAGTCGAATGCTGGAACTGGAGCAGGGTGGATAGCAATCCCCGTGCGAATAAAGTTTGCCAACAGCGCTCTTGACGTCGCCCTGGGGGATAGCCAGGCGGCTGAAAAGACCTATACTTTGTCGCTGGGAGATTCTGTACAAGATGGCTCCATGACTTATGCGTTTGCTTCAGGGTATAATTCGGGGGAAGTATTCATGAGCGCGCCAGAGGTGGCAAGTTTGGGTGAAGATGTTCCGGCTGGCCAGGAAGATTTAGGAGGGAAAGCCGCTGCGGCTGCGGGAACAGGTTCGAAGGAGAAAGCGGCGGCTGCGGGAACAGGGCCCGGAAATGGGAAGGCTACCTATGCTCGCGCCCTCGGTATTAGTCCCGATGATCCTTTGAGCTGGTTGTGCCTACTCAGCCCGGACATGTCCATAGTGTCGTCGCTGTATCTATGTTACGAATATCCTACTAGCGGTTATTATTGCAAAGCCGGTACGTGCTGGGGCCACTGCTATCCCGATGAGATTGACGTGGGTGCGCTCTGTCGTAAGAAGTGTGCGGTCGATTATCAGGAGGTGATCGGCATATGCTGGAAAGGGGCCAAAAGCTACGTGCCTACGACCAGGGCAAAACACACTAAGACTTATTTGCCGATAGATATTGACGTACGCTGCGGCGCCCCTCCTAAAGACCGTGGTCATGTGACGTGTGAATCTATCGGGAAGTAGACTGAAGGCCACAAACCGACACGCCGGAAAACTCCGACACCGCATTCCAACTTGATCAACCAACAACCTCACCAATGGGAAAAGCCTGCGTAAGCGGGCTTTTCTTTTTTTGAACAACCGAAATAAATGAAAAACAACAAAATTGACCTAGCGCTGAAGTGCATCTTGCTACTGGCTTTTGGCTTTTTTATGCCGTTTGCCTTCGCTCCCTTTGAGCACATTTGGCTGATTTATGTGGGACTGGCAATCCTATACGGCATTTTGTACCAAAGTTTAACACGAGGATACCACCCCTCAGGGCTATTTTTGTTAGGACTATCCTTTGGCTTTGGCTGGTTCGCCGGAGGATGCTCGTGGGGATATCTGGTTCTATACAACCACGGAGGGGCAGGTGCCCTACTGGCATTTTGGATCAATTACCTATTTTCGGCCTATCTGGGGCTTTACATCGGCTTGGCTTCCCTTGCGTTTGGCTACTTGGCTAAGCCGCTTGTCAACCAAGAAAAGTCTTTGAATAGCCTTGCCTTACCCATGTATTTTGCCCACGCGCTAACGCTGGCAGAGTGGTTACGCGGCTACCTCTTTACAGGATTTCCATGGCTGTCGCCTGGTTATGCACATGCGAGCGAGAAACTTTTATCGCTTTCAGAGTATGCCCCTTGGGTGGGCTGGCTCGGCTTAACCTGGCTGAGCGCTTTTATCGCGGCTGTCATTTATGCATCACTGCGGCGTAAAGACATGATCGTGATTACAAAGGGATTCTCCGTGATCGCCGCCATTTATTTGATGGCGCTTCTTGCTGGTCAATTTACTTGGACAACGCCAAATGGCGAGCGATTGACGTATTTATTGCTGCAAGACGAGATTCCCAGCGACGATAAATGGCAAGCTGAATACTATCCTCTCCATTTGCAAAAATACCGTGAATCAATCGGCGATAGCAATGCCGACGTTATTATCCTTCCCGAAACGGCGATGAACGATTTTGCTGACGAAGAATCGGTAAAGTTTATAAACTCTTTCGTCGAAAAAGGCAAAATATTTATTGCCGGCGGCGTGCGGAAGGCGGTTGGTGGCCTGTTTTATAACACGATCAGGTTTCAAGAGCAGTCTCATAGCCACGATTATGACAAAGTCCATCTTGTCCCGCTTGGCGAATATTTTCCTTGGATTTTGGAGCCCTTAAAGCCCTGGATAGATTTTCCGGGGAAAATCATGGCAGAAGGCAGTGGAGAAAACGCAATTGTTACGATTTCGGCAAGCAAGATATTGCCGATGATATGCCTAGAAAATCTCTTTCCTCACGAAAAACGGCCATATTGGAAAGAAGCGAATGTGATGTTGGTTCTTAGCGATACTGGCTGGTTTGGCAACTCTTGGATTACTCCGCAATTTTTTCAAGTTAGCCGTATGCGGGCGATTGAAATGCAAAAGCCGTTGTTGCAGGTCAGTTTTACAGGAATAACGGCGGCTGTGGATGAAAAAGGCCGTGCTTTAGAGACAATTGGTTGGTTAGAAAGTGGGAAAATTAAGGCGGATGTAGTTGGCAGATTTGGAGCCACCCCGTATGCTTTGTATGGGGATTGGATTGTCATCAGCCCTATCCTGTTGAGTTTTATAGTTGTGGCATTTCGAAGAATCAGATGTCGTAGATAATACTAGATATTATGGAAACGTATGTGTGAATATGCTGGAAAGCTTCACCTGCCAAAATCTTATAAACTCATGTTACGCATATCGCTTATCCGATCATTCAGTTATCAGTAATCAGCCATCATTAACAACTTATGGGAAACTAATTCTAGGCTGCATGTAGGGTGGATTAAGCGGAGCGTATCCACATGATTAATATATAAATTAATGTGGATACGCTATCGCTTAATCCACCCTACATAGCTTAACTTAATGGCATTGGGATAACGAGTGCTAATGGCGTAAAGTTTTCAATAGTACATGTAGGGTGGATTAAGCGGAGCGTATCCACATGATTAATATATAAATTAATGTGGATACGCTATCGCTTAATCCACTCTACATAGCTCATCAGGCGACAACAAATGAAGATGCTTTGCCTGAGCCGGTTTGCAACAGGCTCCGTAACGTTAGATGAGTAGTTAAGCGGAGCGAAGTTGCTTAGTTGCTTGGAGGAGGCAGTTCATCGCCGTTGAAATTCATTACTTAATTACGTTGAGTCCAATCCTCAACCATAAGCTGAGGATTTAGTAACACTAAATGATCTTTATAAATCCCATCTTTTGCTACCAAAACACAGTTACAATCCAAAGCAGTTGCTGCTAACATAAGATCAATATTGTGCTTTTTAATCGCTTTTCTATTCATGCCAGTCTTGCTTTTCAAGCCTGCTTTTAATTCGCCATAAAATATTGCACCGGCTTCAGACAATGGTAAAATCTCAAAAAAGTTCTTACACCACTGAATAAGTTGCAAAATATCACTTATCTTATCTTCGTCTTCGGTATTTGAAATGCTGTAGCGCAATTCATAAATACTCAATATGGATAAATAAACCGTATCTTTCTCAGATAAATGTTTAACATGAGATTTTACAGTTTTATGATAAGGTGAGGTTGGCTCAGATAGCGCTGAAACGGTATCTAAATCAAGCAAATAATTCATAATTAATCATGAAGAAATTCAAAATCTTCTCGAAACTCCTGTCCTAGTCTTCTTATTGCGTCAGCACTTTCTTTTTTTATTCCCCCCGTTTTCTCAACTTCCGTTAGTAAGCCATTTAGTGCTTGATTTTTAGAAAATTTAGTCGTTTCAGACTTTGTTTTTACACGTTGAAAAAGCAGACGTTCTAATAATTCTGGTGTGATTTTTTTCTCAACTAAAGGTACCAATGGCAGACCTCTCTGTTCCAAAAGCATCAAAAGAGATCGTAAGGAATCACTTAAAAAACTACTGGCATTTGGGTGTTGCCCAAGGTCTTGAGGAATATTTACTGTATATTTCATGTTATTGACTCATGGATGCTTCGGTTTGACTTTTAAACACTTATCCTAAAAATTATGCCGGAGCAGGTTCTCTCACTGCTCCTAAAAATCTACTCAAAACTACTCATAGATAAGTCGGTAATTCGCTCTCGGTTGATAACTCCGACGTCGGCAAAAGTTTTCGCACAGCAAAAACTTTTGCCGACGAAAGTTTATTTTCAAAAAAACTTTTGACTGCGAGAGTGTCCGCCGTCGCCCACAGACATTTACTTAGAATGCGACGAGCCGCGGGTTTTGAAAGCAAAGCATTTTGATGATAACTGATAACTGATCACTGAATCCTGGTGCGTAACATCAGTGAATAAGCAAAATGTTTAGACATCCAAGATAAAATCTTGGAAGCCCAAAATGCCACATGGCGTACCGTTATGATTTTTTCGGCTTTTGGGATAAGTATTTTTCAATCTCTTGTCGCGGTATCCCCTTCAACCGCTCAGCCGCAGAAACCCCCTTCAACCGCTCAGCCGTAGAAACCCCCTCCAACCGCTCATCAGGCGACAACAAATGAAGATGCTCTCTCGTATAATCCCTCTCAAAATCTTCCCAAGTATAAGACATATTAATTCCCTCCAATTGGTACAATTCATACAAACGATTCAACACAGTTTGTTGTTTAGAATAATGCCAATGATAATGTTTATCTCCATAAACAAACT
>Ga0209780_1004435_pt1 | contig 10807 bp, 6 predicted proteins | sample WorMetexBAHAMAS2_FD_187384 | JGI IMG/M metagenome (GOLD analysis project Ga0209780, IMG submission 187384) | Marine gutless worms symbiont microbial communities from Max Planck institute for Marine Microbiology, Germany - Inanidrilus exumae... | ecosystem: Host-associated > Annelida > Digestive...
GTGCGGGCACCAAATAGAAGTGGGGGTAGGTTAAAATTGGCGATTTTTGACCTATATCTCGCATATCTCAGAAACGGTGCAAGGTAGGGACATAGTTCTATGGTTTCCTGTTAAATGTTCTTTGCAAAATCAGGTTGTATTTTTCCTAACTATTCTTAAATCTAACTTTTTATTTTATCTGTCCCATAGCTATAGCATATAGCATTGGACAGATTATAAAACCAGTTTGCCTCTGTCCGTGTGTCTGTCTGCATGCACTCTTACGATCGCATTTCTTGATGGATTTTTACCAAAATTGGCAAAGATGTACAAACCCTCAAAAGTAAAAGCAAGTTCGTTGGGGGTAAACATCACCCCACTCTTTCCCCATTATGCCCCCAAAACCCCAATTTTAGGCGAAGAGCTCCTCAAAATACATGCAACTATTAGTAAAAACCCTATAACTGCATTAAATGTACGCGAATCGCCAAAATTCCCGCATCCTGCAGGAAATCTGGGTCGAGGAACACGATGGTGACGTCATATTTTAGACAGGAAGTGCAAATATGGCCATTTCGCGCATGCACAGTGAAACTTGGACAAGGGAACTGCATCTAGCACTAGCTTGAGTGTCCTCACGCCTTGTCCTGGCGCGGCAAGTTAAGGGCCAGCCTTGCCTAGCGGGCTGTGGCACGTGTCCTCTTCCTACGCCCCCACTGGTTGAGCCGCTTGAGCTGCTGCTGCTGTGTGCGCATGCGCGTGTCGCCATTGCTGCTTGCACTTGCTAAGCCAAGTCGCAGAGTGACGGACCGGTCTCTCTGTCGTGACCGGTTCGTAACCAGTATTCGTTATGTGACGATTCATATTACCCTTGTTCTCTTCTCCCCCACCCTCTCCTCTGCCATTTCAGGGGAACGGAGGGAAGGGAGGGGGAGAAGGGGCAGCGCGCAACTGACAACGAGTTCATAAACGCACCACTCGCGGAGATCGACCTCGTCCCATCAAGAAGGCATGAACTGTGTCCGTAACCGGCCAAGTTGGCGTCGTCCTCATGGTTATGACTCATGAGTTTCTTGATGTCATGCCCTTGACCCTAACCCTATACAAGTCGTGACCTTGTCTTGGTTATGACGTCATACCATAACCCTAGACTGGAACTGGGTGACGTGGTCATGATCTTGACCCAGTTATCACACACATTATCAGTGACGTCCTTGTGGTTATGACTCATGACCTTGACCCGGTCAAAGGCCAAATTATATAGTAAAACAATCAATTTACATTCTACTGATTTCCTGAAGAACTACACCTGTATATTGCAAAGTGCAAGAGCTTTCCATTGATATGTTGCGCAAATGTGTGTTTAGCCGTTGTTTCACAGCTCACTGTTACAATGGTGTCCTATGGGACAGACACCTATATGGGGGATCTCGGCCGCCTCCTAACACTTGGTTTTCTGGGCCCATCCGAGTCTTACTGCCAAACGGCATCTCGATCAGTTCAGCCGTTTTTGGAGGGCTCACGAACGTAACCAGCGCTGCTGTTTGAGATGAAGACTCAGCTAGGCCAAAAATGATTCGTGCAGTTTCTTTGAGATTGATCTATATTGAATTGACTTGATGTTCATCCCCGTTGTTGTGTGTTTTAAGGTGAAAATTTTGTTCTGCCTGTCATCGTTGACTATTGATTACATGGTATTTTGTGAGGTGGGGTAGGTTAAAAGCGTGATTTTCAACCAATTTCTCACTATATTTCAGAAATGGTGCAAGATAGGGACATAGTTACTATGGAAGGATAATAGGAACTCGTATGCACTCTGTCAAATTGCACTATTTCCTTTGGTGACTCCTAACCACCCCATTTTCCACATTTTGTATCCCTTTTTATGTCTCTGTAGTGGGTGGAGATAGAGACTTCAAATTTGTAGGCAGGTTGATCGTAGCAAGTCTTTGCCCACAGATGACAAATCATCTCTGAAAGGAGCGTGGTCAAGTCAGGCCACGTGAACCATTTAAATTTTGGTGGGCACCAACCATATCTCTGGAACGTTGAAGCTAGAGTGGTCAGATTTTGCTCACAGGTAGATTATATTAAGTCCTAAATTTCGGATGACAAATCACTCCTAAAATGGGCGTGGTCAGAGTCACGTGACCCGTTTTTTTAAATTTTGCCTCAGTCATATCTTTGGAAGTGGTGAAGCTAGGCAGTTCAAATGTCACGTGCTGATTGATACACAGGAGTACTGATGCATGCATGATGTACCGGTATTACCCCGAAAGGGATGTGTGAAGGGTCACGTGACCTCTTTAAATTTTAATAAATAAGTGGCAATATCTAGGAAACGGTGCAAGATAGAGATATAGTTGAAATGGAAGACTAATATTAAATAGTTTGTGGCCTATCCATTGGCACCATTAACGGTGACCTTTAGTGATCTTGAAGGTCAAATTTTGTTGCTGTTTGAAACATTTCTATCTCACATACCTCGGCTCTGGCCAATTTTGAGCGCGATACGCCCAGTAGCGACAGCTTGGGAGCAAGGCGAAATTTTGTTGTTTTTTGGTCAAGTAAGCAACGCACGATTTCACCGATTTCCCGTCGGCCAGATTTCACGAAATTTGGACAAAACGTTGATCGGTGTCGCGATGAAAACGTCCGGAACAGAATTTTGAAATTTTACCATAAGCGGTCCTTTTTCCAAAAAACGCAAAAATTTCTCGAAAATTCTTAACGTCTTTCAACTTCAGGCCTAAGAGTCTAGATATGCTACAATTATTATTAGACCACATCACAGTACTACGTACGTAGATGCCGCCTATTGTTAACGACCGAGTAGCGTGGTCTGTCGGTCTGTCACCTAGTGAGCCCTGTAAAAATGGCTGAAGCGATCGAGATGCCGTTTGCGTTAAGGAATCGGGTGGGCCCAAGGAACCACCTATTAGATATAGCGGAGCGCTTCCAGCCGAATACTGTATTGTGGGCATTCCAAACAATACAGCTATCTAGTTATAGGCTCGAAGAGTCTATATTGCATTTATTAGTCATGGAGGGGTTCTTAGGTTATATCTCCCCCCAAACCTGAACGGATCTGGATGAAACCTGGAATATAAGTGCGGGGTCAAGGTGCGCACTCACACAAAAAATTAGGGGAAATTGCCCCAGGGGTTCCACCTAAGGATGCCAAAACGTGTTTTGTTTTTTTCTGTCACCAACACAACGCAGACCGGCCACTTATCCTGCACCGATTTTGAGCATTTTTGAAATAAAAGACGTGAATTGGTGTGCACATGCGTAAACTGTTGAAAAATTTCCGAATATCTGTGCAGGGGTTTTACAGGTCCCAAGAATAACTGAAAATAAGTACTTTCGAGGGGTGTTTGTGATACGGGTACGGCTCAAACGGCACAATTTCGGGCAGTTGGAATCATTTCTGGGACTAGTCGACGTCCCAAGGATGTGCTTTTTGTGGTGAGTTTTCCGCCGGTCAGGGATATACGGTTTAGACGCTAAAAGCCCACGAAAAAAAAAACAAATTTCGGCGATTGCTGCCGTCGACATTTTGCGGAGTCATGATGCAAAAGTAAACAAACTGATGTAGGCATGGCATGCTGTGCAACGTTGTGTCAGTAAATAAGTAAACAGTTGTGTCACCTGTCGAGTACGCCGGTGGGAACCGCTCTATTTGAGCCTATATTGCAGTGTGTCCCCAGATACACTGCAACCCGTCTTGTTACTCATGGAGTCTGCATAATTTTGTTTTTACTGTGGTGGGAGGTGGAGGTCAGATTTCAGGCTTTGCCACTGACATGTGCTCGTTCTATCGTAATTGTGGGCAGAGGCCCAGCCTACTCTTGACCTCAGCGCTGAGACCTGGACATCTGCTCTTGTTCCAATATTCTTGTGCCGCCATACATGATAAATACATGTGATAGCCTAAATAAAACAATGAATTGGTGTTGTTTGTAAATATAATGAACGTTGAAAACTGAAATGAACCGTGAAATATTTTTCTGATGAAGTAAATAGGTGAGTTTGTGTCATTGGCAGCGTGGAAGACTCTCACTGGCGTGATTCTCTGTTTGATGTCCCTCACCCGTGGCATTGTGATGAAATAATGCCAAGTTCAGAAGACATGCAGACCCTGATACAGTTTACAGAAACGGTAAGTTTTTATGTGTTGAAATAACAATTAGTAAGAAATAATAACAACAAATAATAGCAAAGCCTTTATCATTGCTTAATTTTTACTGCGCGATGCTGTCATCGTGAGTTCGTCTATCGGCCTGTCATCTGTCTGTCTGTCCCCCACAAGTCGGAGTTCTACCAAGACGACTAAATCTGGGATCATGCAAAGAACGCCGTACGATAGCTGAGGGACTCTGGTTTTCTGATGCCAAACATCTCGGCGAAATTCCAATGGGGTCACCCCCAACGGGGGGCGCCAAATAGAGATGGGGTAGGTTACAATAGGCGATTGTTTACCAGTATCTTGCTATATCTCAGAAACGGTGCAAGATAGGGACATAGTTACTATGAAACATTAAGACCAGTGTCATACCTGCAATTTTGTCACGTGATTTTGTCACGCAACTTTATCGTGTGACAAAGTTGCAACTGTGCATGTTGCACACTGCGACTTTGTCTCATAAACAAGGATTGACCAATCAGCGTTCACCACATTTTCGCAACACAGTTGCACAGAATAGAGCACTGCTCTATTCGGAAAGTGCTATTTAGAAACGGAGTTGCGCGACTGTTGAGAAGTTGCGTGACACTCCATTTCACACTTGCGATTTTGTCGTGCGATAAAGTTGCGCGACAAAATCGCACAATAAAATCGCAGGTCTGACATCGGTTTAATAGGAACTCGTATGCTTTCTGTGACATTGAGTGACGCCTGACTACCCAAACCACCCAATCCGGTAGCAACAAAATAAAAAGGAAAAAAGAAAGAAAATATAACAAACTTAATTAAATAGAAATAAATACACAAGTACATTACAAATATGAACAAAATATAGCTTAACTAGGTTACAACTAGATCGCACAAATACCAGAGTAACGATGCAGATTTTTATGGTCAGCAAATTTCCTCTCGAATTTGGCACCTTATTTATCAACATCTCACTGGATAATTCGAAGTCAAAGTACCACTGACAGTTATTGATAACGTCATTGTTTTCAGAATTAAATAATTTCATTCAGAATCATACAACTGCGAAATTGAGAGATTTAACATCGGCCTTTTGTAGCGAGAAACACTCTAATCCATAAATTAATACTGGTATGCTGACGCTAGTCTCCCTACTTTACCAAATACAGCGTTTATGGATGGATGAAAAGAACGTTTGGCATGGGTAACTGAGCACCTCAATCCTCACCCTGCATCGACATATGTACCCAAATACCATGTCTCGCTTACCCAGGGAAGACTGTTACCACCAGAAGTAGTTATTGTGGCACAAGGCAAATCAAGTCTAGGACCAACACGCAAACGGCACAATTTCTTTGTGTTGATACGCATGTCTAGTCAGTCAAGCTCGAATTCACACATATGAAATAACCGCTGCAGTTCTATCACTGACTGAGTAATTAACGATATATCATCAGAATACGCGATCATAAACAATTTACTTCTCGGATTACATAAGGAATGTACATTATCTAAATATATAGCAAAAATAGTGACAAAACAGCCTTGGCAAACGCCGAAATTTGTGACAAATTCTGCAGACCAGCAATCATTTCATTTAACACACGCATAACAATCATAACAATCTATTAGTTGCAAAATTAATTCTGGTATATTCCTTTTCATTAATGTTCTGAATAGTTCAAAATGGTTTACCTTATCATATGCCTTAGATAAGTCGATAGCACATAGGTTAGCGGTGTTGCCACCTGAAATGAGTTGATCGACGATTTTCCTAACAGTGAATATGGCGTGCGTGCATCCAATACCTTTCTTAAAACCAAACTGAAGAAAAAACGTACTTGAGTCTATCCAGCAGGCAATATTCAAAGATCTTAGACAGAATAGGGCTTATAGCAGTACCACGAAAATCGTCACAAGTCACTACTTTTATACGACTGTCTCTCAGTTTAGGAATGGGTATGATGTAACTATGTTTGAAGCCATTAGGAATATATCGACACAGTACAATTAGATGAAACAGTTTGGTTAGAATTAGTGACAAAATAGGATGACTACATGATAAATGTTCCGCTGTTAAGCTATATATGTAAAGTTTTCTGATGAAAAACATCTTGATTATTTAAAGTCCAGTGGGGTCATCCCTAAGGTTGGCGCCAATTACAGATGAGGTCGAAAAAAATTTTTTTTTGACCAGTGTCTTGCTATGTCTCAGAAATGGTACAAGATAGGGACCAAGTTATTATAGAAGGCTAATAGGAAATCGTATGTGGGCTATGCAATGGTACCATTTCACCCCAAACTACCTCAAAAATGCTCCGTTTTCTAAATTTTATATCTCCTTTCCTATCTTCAAAACTGGTGAGACTAGCGAGTTATAATTTTATACGCATGCTGAATACCGACAGTCCAAACCTATGTGCCTTAAAACACGTGACGTCTGCCGTCGTCCGTGATCGACGCCTTCATCTGGACACTGAACTGTCAATGAAGCACCACTTGGCCAAAGTGGCCGCCATCTGCTATTACCACGTCCGACGCCTCCGCCAGATTCGACGACGTGTTGGCAAGGAAATTACGACTCGGCTGGTGCTCGCAATGGTGATCTCTAGACTGGACTATTGCAATGCAGAACTGGCTGGTCTGCCCCAAGCAACTGTCGCACCACAACAACGTGTTTAGAACTCAGCGGCTCGCCTGATTTTCAAGATGAGCAGTCGTGACACGTCACCCCATCTCTGCGAAGTGGCTGCCAAGCTTGGAGCTTGTGCTTCCGCTGTCAGTAACTGGTGTGCAGTGAAGCATCTTCAGCTCAACGCCAAGAAGACCGAAGTTATGTGGTTTGGCTCAGCAACAAATCTCAGAAAACTTTCATCAGCTGACCAACATCTCAAAGTCGGACCTGACAATGTATCGCCGTCCACTGTCGTCCGCGACCTCGTGTCTTCTTCAACTCTGAACTGACGATGAAATCACACATCGGTCGAATTACAAGCGCATGTTTCTACCAACTCCGACGACTCCGTGCAGTGCGGGGCCAGCTTGGACAGGAAGTTACAGGTCGTTTAGTCTCGGCATTCATCCTGTCGAGGCTGGACTACAGCAATGCCATTTTGGCCGGCCATCCGGCATCAACACTTGCACCACTCCAGCGGGTCATGCACGCCGCTGCCCGAGTCGTCTACGACCTTAAACGACCACGTCACTCCGGCACTCAAAGCCCTGCATTGGCTTCCAATCAAGCAGAGGATCGAATTCAAGTTATGTCTCCTGGTCCATCTAGCCATCAACAACACAGTCAACGCACCTTCTCCGTCGCTGGACCCCGCGTCTGGAATCAGCTGCCCACCTATCTCAAAGCCGTCACAGACAGTCGTGTTTTTAGGTGCCAACTTAAATTTTTTTTTTATTTTCGCGGGCATGCCATTAGCGCTCACTCACATTGTTCTGGGCCACCGGTCAACTGTAGGTGACAACATAGACTCTGTATTATTGTATTGATATTGTATTATTGTAATTTATAGTCAAGTCAGTAACACCTGCGGAGGGGATGTTTGATTTTTATAAAACGTGATGTCGCGTACTTGTAAGTATTCGAATATTCGAATACTTCCGTGGCTGAACAAAAAGGCGGCCAGGGTTGAGGTTAATATATTGCTGGCCTTCCTTCATTGGGTAGGGATAGCTCTCCACCCTTGACCTTTTGTCTTTGATATAGCCATATTTGTGCTGAAAGGGGACGTTTAACTAACTAACTAACTAACTAATCTCATCCTGTATGTATATATCTGTTAGCATTATATGATTCTATGGGAACATGTTCTGGTCTTGTAGAAAGATCACCATGGTTACATACATAAATGTTTTGTACACCCACCCTGGTTTCATATGAATATGTTTAAGTGGCACACAGTGGTAGTTGTATTTTGATTCTGTAATATAAGGAGATGCTTATTCCATAATGGTGATGCTTAGGCGCTGTATGTGGCTGATGAATTTGTGCTGGTTTGTTGCAGCATCCAATCTACAATTATAAACCTGGCTGGGCGCCAGAATTTGGTCACAAGTCATACTGGAAGTTTCGCAATCCGCTGAGCTACGTCATAGCCAAGATACCAGAAACCGTTAACCTTAGAAAAATTTTCACGAAGTCATAGAAAGTACATGCATCTTCCTGTAAAATTTTGCATTTCAAGACAGAATTATTTGGAACTGTGTTTTGTTGATCAGGACCATGCAGTGCTTATTAAACTGTGCCGGTACGGTTCGGTACGGCGTACCGGCACTTCTTCAAAACTCGCACGGGCGGTCACCCCACCTTCCTCGGCGCCTCGGTTCTCGCGCCGCGGCCTTCGGTGCTCCACCCTCGGTACAGCGCTTGAGTACCGCCACTTATCACGCTACACTTTACGCATTGGTACCATGCGTACTACCGAACCCAGTGTCTGTCCTATGCTGTTTGATTAAGTAAGCCTAGCATGTAACGATAGTTGAATTGTTTTAATTGTATGCGCACTAGTTCTGCAGTCGGTCAGAAATGATTTAACCTTTATGGAAAATTGAGGACGTGATGCATAAAAGCTTTGTCAAGCAGAAGGGGAGTTTTGTCCATATTTGCTTTGCACTTGTGCAAGCATGCTATTTTCTACTTCTGACCGCGACTTTTTGTTAGATTCAGTGATCCTCATTGGCTACGAAGTGAGATTTACATGTGAAGTAAGTAAGTAAAGTTAAGTAAGTAAGTAAGTTTATTATTCCAAAATAGCTTGATTTCAAGTTGCACAATATTATACACAAAACACAGTTGCTGTTTTTAAAAGAAATGTATCAAGCTACATTGAACCCACCAACTGTTGAATAGCCCAGCCTCAATTTGGTGACTACTCCACTGGGAAAGCCTCACAGCAACTTACTTATGGATGGAATATTTGACAAGTCAAGTTACACAGAACATTAAACTAACGCAAAATGCAACTGAGTCTTTATTATTAATATATGAAATTTGTGAATGTTTTAGTGAAAATCAGTTTGTGGCATTTATATTAGTTGTATTGATCTGGTGTATTGATAGTGTATGCTTTGGGCCACCCTATGGCCATGTAAATGTAGTAACCCTGAAGTTCATAGTCAACACGTACATGCATTTTCAGCATTTCAAACGTGTGTTGGACTAGCATTGAAAAATTACTGAATTTTGGCTTCTATGCTGACATGCTTATGTGGTCAAAACGTTATAATTACCTATTACATGTAGGAGTATGTTTACCGGCGTTGGTTTGTGTGTCTGTCTGTCTGTCTGTGACCACGATAACTAAAACGATTTTGGACGGATTTGTACCAAATTTTATGGGAAGGTTCCTAGGGGGAAACGGAAGACCAAGTTCGTGTTTCGTTACGATCGGTAGAGGGCTGTGGAAGTAACGGTCATAAAAATCCGTAAGCCGGCGATTGTTTACATTTTATACGTCTAATAGTAGGTCTGGCAAGTGTTGCCATGTGTTGGCGACATAAACTCCAAATTTCGCTTTCGCGGGAAGTTGTACTCTCTCTAGAGTACTTTCCATCTAGTTGTTAATGCAACAAGGCCAGTAATTTTTACCCGCGCGACGCTATGCCAGCGCTTTACTTGCCGTCATCGTGTGTCTGTCTGTCCTACCGTCCGTACGTCTGTCACAAGTCGGTGTTCTACTAAAATGGCTAAACCTAGGATCATGCAAACAACGCCATACGATAGCTCAGGGACTGTAGTTTTCTCATATGAAAGATCTCGGCGAAATACCAAACCGGTCATCCCAAATCCCAATGGGGAGCGCCAAATAGAGGTGGGGTATGTTAGAAGCGGCGATTTTTGACCAACATCTCACTATATCAGAAACAGTGCAAGATAGGGTCATTGTTACTATGGAACACTAATAGGAACGCGTATGCGCTCTATCGAATGGCGCTATTTTCAGTGACCCCTAACTACCCCGAACTACCCAATTTCCACATTTTGTATCCCTATTCATATCTTCGATAGAGACTTCAAATTTGGTAGGCGGGTTGATCGTAGCAAATCCTAGCCTATGAATGGCAAATCATCCCTGAAAGGGGCGTGGTCGGGTCACGTGAACCATTTATATTTTGGTAGTTCCAATGGTATCTTTGCAACGGCTGAAGCTAGAGTGATCAAATTTTTACCCGCGTGACGCTATGCTAGCGCGAGTATTAGTCATCGTGCGTCTGTCTGTGTGTATGTCCGTCTGTCACAAGCCGGCACTACGAAAACGGCTAGACATAGGGTCGTTGGTGGGCGACTCCCCGTTCCCCCTGAAATTTGCGATCAGAGTGACGTCGCCCCTTTTAGGGACAATTTGTCGTCCGTAGGCTGGGACTTGCTATGATCAACATGTACACCGAATTTGAAGTCTCTAGCTTAAGCCGTTGTAGAGATATCTTAAGGGGACTAAAAGTTTAAAATGGGTTACGTGACGTGGCAACGCCCATTTCAGGGACATTTTGTCATCCGTAGGCAGGGACTTGCTGTGTTCAACCCACATGTTAAATTTGAAATGTCTACAATTACCTGCAACGAAGAAATAAAAGGCAACGCCAAATGTAAAAATTCTCGTTTTGAGCCACCCTTTAGGGGACTTAGGGGTAACGCACAGGGTTCATCTATGGCTCGGTGGAAAG
>Ga0209780_1004436_pt1 | contig 10807 bp, 8 predicted proteins | sample WorMetexBAHAMAS2_FD_187384 | JGI IMG/M metagenome (GOLD analysis project Ga0209780, IMG submission 187384) | Marine gutless worms symbiont microbial communities from Max Planck institute for Marine Microbiology, Germany - Inanidrilus exumae... | ecosystem: Host-associated > Annelida > Digestive...
CTAATAATCCGCTCCTTCGCCATCCATCAACCGCCGAGCTGCAAGGCGGTCGCGGACTGTAGAGAGAAACAGTGTTTACAACGACGCTGTAGTCAAGTGCCGTGGTGTATGTACTTGCACCCAACATCAATGCCACAACTGCAACCAGACAATACCGACGGAGACCAATCACTAATTTCTAGAATTTCACATAATTAAATCCAGAATTATTAGTTTTATAGGCAGCATCGCATGCGTTGCATAACATGCGGGCTATTGCTACAGACGGAGTAGCGTGGTCGGTCTGTGTGTCTGCATGTCTGTGTGTGTGTCAGACAGTGTTTTTCTATCTGTTAGTCACGTTCGTGAGCAAACTTTCTGTGTTTCCTCAGATTCCTTTTACGGTAAGCCTACATAATCACAAGCCTACATAATCACAAGCCTACATGATCACAAGCCTACATGATCACAAGCCTACATGATCACAAGCCTACATGATCACAATTTTGCTCCGGAGTGGTGCATACACGTAAATTTCTACTTATTTGCTTCACTCCGTTTGCTGTTCATGCATTGTGCTACTTTACTGTATGTGAATCGTGCGTATGATGTGTTGTAATGTCGTTCAGGCAGTAGGCGCGTTTCCGACCGAAGTATTTTCGAGTTCTGGTAACTTGACTGTATCCAACCTTAGTCCAGACGATCACGGTGTTTATGAGTGTGTCGCCGCTAGCGTTGTGTCGAGCGTCATAACAACTACTCTGCTCATTATAGAAAGTATGTACATGACATAATTCTACCAGAATTATCAGTTTGAATAACTGTTGCACTTTTAATCATGAAAACATTTTCCACATATAGCGAACTGTACTGTTTTCTGTAAATGTGTAGTCATAGCCCTTCAACGTTTAGGTGACAATGCTGATATCTGCAAATTATTTCTTGGCGCCAGACTTATGTTGCTTTTAAGACAGATAAAGATATTAGTTCAATACTGTATTTCACTATTTCTCTGCTGTAATATTTTTTAAACCAGTACAATATCTATAGCTAATTTTGCCTTTGATGCATTTTAAAAGTGGATTTTTATAAAAATAAAGACATGGCTTTTCAGTTGAACGTTTGACGCGAAAGTAACATGTTTCTATAGTCGGTTTATTTAACGGTTGTAGTGACGTCACAGCATCCAGCGTACAACGTGACTGCTGAGGCAACGCGAACGACCGTCCGACTGTCGTGGCTGCCAGCATACGACGCGGGATATCCGCTACATTACGTCGTCTGGTCTCTATATTTCTGATAATCTTTGATGTGCTGTGCAAGCATGGATTAACGATGTGTTTGCTTCAACACAGCCTTGTTACTTCGCCGGTTCGCCTCCGCTAAGGGTGTGAAGTATTGTAATCAGCGTGTCTGCATGTCTGTCTGTCTGTCCGCTCGCATATCTCAAAAAAGCACACGTCCAAATTTCACCAAATTCTCTGTACATGTTACCTACGGCCGTGGGTCTGTTCCCCTTCCCTATGGCGGCAGTGCAATACGTTACGATACGATACGGTAGATTAACGTGCGCTCAAAAGCTGACGAGATGGCCAGCTTAATCTAGCGCACTACTTCCGGTTTTGTGGATGACGTCATGTTTTCATATAATGAAGCGAATGGGCCGGAATCAAACACGACGCGTATGTTTCGTCCAGTTCGCCAGGTGGCGGCACCGGGGAGAAGTCTGCCGTCTCTGACTGAATCTTGTTCTCTGTGGTCATCGATAAAACAAGATCGCTCTTTCTACGTTGTATCGAACGGGCGACCTAACATGTAGAAAAAACTAATAGCAGGGGTTAAATTTAGCGGGAGCTGATGGGAGCTGGGATTCCACAATCCACACGTCTCGCTTGTGCTCCCACACCCCACTTGCAGGCTCCCACACGTCCAGCTACAGCTCCCTTAGGGCCTTATGTTAATGTCCAGATCATGATAGCTACAATACTGTTGTCGAAGTGACTGATTGTCAGATATTTCTCACGGTCTGAATGCAAAATTAAAAACATTGTTTTCAGGAATTTTTAAAAAGTACAGCAGTAAAGCATTTAAGATAATTGACAATTGCTAGGTAGTATAAAACTGAGTATGGTAATATTTCACGTGCATAGTCAGGTCACTAGAATTTGCATATTTTGGCTATTGGACAGACAGGGATGCCACTCCCCTTAGACGCCGTCGGACGCACGTTCACCAAGTATTGTGAGGTGCTCATCAAAGCTAAAGCCAAGACTGTGGGCAGACTGGACAGTGTTAAGAGAAGTGTGTGTTGTGTATGTTAGCCATAGCAACTGTTGTACGTGTACGTCAGGTATCGCACGCCACATGCGGCGCGGTATCAGTGGAACACCGTGAGGGTGTTCTCGGCTGACCAGCTGATGGTGACGTCCGTGACGCTATATCAGCTTCGGCCGAACATGCTCTACGAGTTGATGGTGCTAGCTCGCAAACGCAACGGCGGCGACGCGCTCTTCAGCGACATGGTCAGCGTCCGGACCAAGGGTCAGTGCCGCACAACCATGCTAACAACTCTACGTGGTGCTCGTATTGACCCGTTTTTACCCAGAGTTCCACAATAGGGACAGTGACTAAGGGATTCGACGCCAGACTGGCTAACCGACCATTTTTAGTTTGACTTCCGGCATTCTGGCGCTCAACCTTGAGTGCCAGAGTGCCAGAAAGTCAAAAACTAAAACTGGTCGGTTAGCCAGTCTGGCATCAAATCCATGAACTAGTGTAGCTGTTTTGGGCACACTGAGCTAAAGTAGGTTAAATCTGTATTACCGACCTCTTGGGTGGTCCGGGTACAGAAATCTGTCTAGTGTGCATGTTGTACGTCTGTATGTCCGAACAACAACTTTTGAACTAAATAACCTTTGATGACCTACATTTTTAACACGCTGGTTCAACTCGACATTGTCTAGTTTAAGTTCCAAGCTCAAGGTCATAGATCAAATTTCTTGGTTACAAAAGGAAAAATGTTGATGATGATTTTCTCATTATTAGCCTACAAACATCGTTGTAATACTGCGGACAAAATAAGCTCAAAAGGTAAAAAAGACGATGATGGAACTACTTCATGTAGTCTTTAGAATTCTAAGAATGTAACAGTTTGTGATTTGGAAAGGAGTTTTGTCAATGAATGCGTTTTTCCGAGTCAGACTGCTCTACAGTGATCCTGTTGATTGTAAATAGAGAATTTTATCTGATTGTTGTTATACGTGTGTAAAATGGTAAATTATTTTGATATATATTTTAATTACCCAGTCAGTGGTAGAACTGCAGCGATTATTTCATGTCTGTGAACTTGAGCTTGACTGGTTAGACATACGTATCAACACGAAGAAATCGTGCTGTTTGCATGTTGGTCTTAGATTATATTTGCCATGTGCTACAATAACTACTTCTGATGGTAAAAGTCTTCCTTGGGTAAGCGAGACACGCTATTTGGGTACATGACTGTCGTCGCAGAGCGAGGATTGAGGTGCACAATTACCCATACCAAACGCTTTTTTCATCGATCCATACGTCGTAAACGATATCTTCGGGAAAGTAGGGAAACTAGCTACCATCTGAAGAGGTAACTCTTTAGTTAGCAAAGAGTAAGTGCATACCAGTCTTAATCTATGGATTGGAGTGTGTCTGGCTACGAAAGGCCGATGTTAAATCTCTCGATCACGCAGTTGTACGTTTCTTAATGAAATAATATTTAATTCTCCAAACATTGACGTTATCAATAACTGTCGGTGGTATTTTGACTTCGAATTACCCAGTGAGGTGTTTGCAAAAATAATACCAAATTCGAGAGGAAATTTGCTGACCATAAAATTTGCCTGCATCGTTACTTTTGTATCTGTGCAATCTAGTTGCATTTGAAGTGTATTTTGTTCATACTTGTAATGTATTTGTAATTAGTTAATGTGTTTATTTCCTAAGTATATATGTATTTCTATTTAATTAAGTTTCTTAGGTTTTTTTCCTTTTTATTTTTTGCTACCGGATTTTTCATGGTGAATAAAGATATTCAATATGGAGCGGGTCGAATAATGCTGACGTTCTTGCATCCATCGTATATTAGACCGTGATCCGTCTATCCGTCGTCCTATCTCAGCTATCTGCTCCCGTGTCTCCAGCATAGACGAACACACGGTGTTCGTTACAGCCAAATTACACCCGAAAACCGCGACACCAAATTACACATGCCATCGAGAGTCGGCGAACGGCTGGAATAGGAAAATGGGAAGCCGTACGAGAGCTAGCATTGCTTGTTTTCTTGATAATGGCACCAAAGGTCGTGTAGACGTCGACGGCGTTATAGCAGATGTCGTCTGTGCTGAATGCGCATGAAGTTAGTGATTGATACATTGTTCGATGGATAATTGTTTACTTCTGATCAAACAAAACGGATTGGGTTGTTTTTTTTGTAATGGGACGATACCCTCTTCCAGACCGCACTACATTACACGGCGGCCGGTGCCCGCCGAAGTAAAGGTACTTCCCCTCCCTATACTGCCCGCTTCTCGGGCGACCGTCGAATTATGTGGAGCATCCGACTTCGTTTATAGCAGTTGGCGGTCACCATCGCAGAGTGGATGCTGCTCCTCCGGCCGACCAATTTTGCCAAGCAGATAGCATAACCTAACTATATGCAGTTCCGTGTAGATGTAAGATGTTGCATATAACATAGACGTGAAAACGTTTTACGTGTTTTATTTGTCACATTTTTTATTTGTCACATTTTTACGTTTTAACGTTTTTTATGAATATCTTTATTCTCCAGGAAAAACTGGTAGCAACAAAATAAAAAAGAAAACGTAACAAACTTAATTAAGTGTAAAACATACACGAATTACAAAGCACATTAATTCACTAGCTGGAAAGTACTCTGAGAGAGTACAACTGCCCGCGAAAGCGAAATTTGGGGGGTTTTTGTCGCCAACACTTGGCAACACTTGCCACACCTACTATTACTGAAGTATAAAATGTCAACAATCGCCAGTTTACGGAGTTTTTGACCGTTACGTCCACATCCCTCTACCGATCGTAACGAAACATGAACTTGGTCTTCCCTTTCCCCTTAGGAACCTTCCAATAAAATTTTGTACAAATCCGTCCACAATCTTTTTAGTTATAGTGGTCACAAACAGACACACACACACACAGACAGATACATAAACCAACGCCGGTAAAAACATACTCCCTCATTTTCGCGGGGAGAACTACAATGTGGTAATAAAACTGCAAATCTAAATATAAAACAGCAGTTTATACATAATCTTAACGGCAACAGATCAAAAACCGCTAAAACATAATAGGTGACACTTCTCAGCATTGTGGTGACATTTAGGCGATGCAATGGTGAGTAGTATCACCTATTTATGATTTTTTGCGGTTTTGGTCTGTAGCCGTTGACGTTATGTATAAACTGCTGTTTTATATTTACTCACGCTGACGGTAGAGGTCTTCAACGGCGTTTTTCTGTCTGTCCATCTGTTTGTTTTCCCGCATGATATATAAAAATCCGCTGCAGCTTATCACCAAACTTGATATAGAAATTTCCACCATGAGTCCTGAAAATGCATTTATTTTGGGTTGGAGTCAAACTGTCAAAGGTCACGAGGCACAAAAAAACAGTACCGGCGTGTGTTTTTGCACTCTGTGAGTGCCGGCTTCTCCTATAGTTATCTATGGTACAAAGTCCGATGTGCATACGTACATGTATGTGATATAGCGACCGGCTCGACGCTCGATGCCGATCCGTTATACACCTCGAAGCCGGAGTTGCCTCGGGTCGTCAACACGCCGTCCAACTACGACGTCGACGACTCCGCCGCTGTCGGTCAGCAGACCTCACTCGATGCACTCGGCTTTCCCTCCACAAATCCATCATTATTGACAGGCGATTTGTAGGCTAGCTAGAGGACTGGCACAAACAGAAGATCAGGCTACAGCAGCATTTCGGACGATATTTTCAATCCAGTACTTTCTGTCGTAGTTCGCGTTATTGTTTACGCCCCGTACGGGCTTTGGGTCAGTAACTTATGCGCCGTGATTCATGTGTTAATTTCGGCGCTAATGTTTGTTTGTGTATTTACTTAACTTTCTTCCTTTCTTTCTTCTTTAGTTTCTTTTTTTCGTATGCTTGCTTTCGTACTTTTTTTACTTGTTTACTTCCTGACTTATCTACCTACTTTTTCCAGAATAGACCCGTCCCGTTTCCATGCCGAAGGTCGCAGGAGGCGACCCAATCTGGCTTTAGTTTTTTGAGTTCATTTTATGTTGTAGTATATTTTGTTGTGGGTGCATGTTTGCTTTTGTTGTGTTTGTTTCAGTTTTTCAGTACTAAGCCAAGAGATTGGCTGGGAAGAACGTCTCCGAAATGACCTATTTTGTGTCGGCTAAGACGTTAAACCTTAACTCAATCAATCAATCAATCAAGCAAGCAATCAATCAATCAATCACATTATTGTTAATTATTAGGCCGTATGTCGTGCACACAGTGCGTAAGTACGGCCTGTTGCTACATGCAGACGGAGTAGCGTGGTCTGTGTGTCTGTCTGTGTGTTCTGTTGGTCACGTTTCCAACTTCCCAGTCATAGTCGTAACTAAATAAGCAGTGCCCGGACCCTGTAAAACCGGCAGGATATGTTGCGAAATTGACATTTTATCTAAACATTGTGGCATAATACCTCAAATTGACGAACGCCGGTAACAAGTACGTTCGTCTTCGGGGACTGACGTATATCCACACATGCCGATCCTACGTAACACGCCGCGCGATTTCACGAACGGCGCATCTCTAGCGTGACGTTTACATCGGCGCATCTTTACCGTAGTGGTTACATGTGGGTGGGCGTGGCCCGCGCGCTGGCCGATCCGTCCGATTTTGGGCTTCTGGGGGAGCAAAGTTCACAAAAATGGGAGATTCCTTGCCTTAGACGCCGATGAACCACCGTGCAAAATTTGACGTGGCTATCTTTATCCTCGGCGAAAAAATCCGTAACCTTACAAACAAACAAACAAACAAGCAGTGACCGACATATCCACACCTTGCCTGTCGGCATGTGTGGATGAATACGAAGTCGTAGATGTAGTGAAAGTAGTGTCAGAAGCTGGAGACGGCTGTCTCGCTGATGGGAATTTAGACGCCGTCACCGATCCTGATCGGCCGCCGACGCCTTTCAACTTGACCGTGCGACCGTTCGGCAATGGCCTGCACATCGCGTGGTCAGTGCCGACATCCGATCGTCCGGCCGACTATCACATCGTCGAGTACCGCACCGTCGGGCAGTGGGTGCCGCTGACTGACCGGCTGGCCAGCGGTCTCAACGCGTACAACTGGACGACTGCGTCGCGCGGCGCCACGTACTACTTCCGCGTGACCGGCTTCTACGACGAGACGTCCGACGGAGCACCTGCAGCCGACGACCGAGACGACGAACAGTCGCCGCTGCCGTGGCAGCAGGGCCTTCCAAGTGCTGTTGTTACCATTGAGACCGGCGGTAAGTGCTGCTCGACTACTGGTGTGATACTTGCTGTCCTTATTGGTCGCCACTCTCCGACTAAGTGTTGTTGGCCAACCAGTTTAGTAGTCGAAGTACAGCGGTCAGTCCGGTATGTGTGTCTGTCTGTGTGTCTGTACAACAACTTAAATGACCTTAATTACGTAGATAATTGGCATGCTGGTTCATCACGTTCGAAGGTCAAGGTCATGCGTCAAAGTTCACGGTCACAGGCGAAAATGTGACTAAAGTCATCGATACGACCTAGAGTGAGGGATTTCTAGTTCATGCTTCTGTTGGTCTGTTCGCTTGTTAATTGGTCAACGGCGTGGATTGCATCCTCTCCATCTTTGTTCAATGTCTGCATCCAACTTTTGAAGAAAGTTCTAGAGAGGCCGAAAGTAACGACTTGCTCAACATTCAACATATAGCCTAACTCGCTGACCATTTAGCAGTTATAAAGTCAAAAGGTCAAAGATCAATGTCACAAGGTTAAAAGTCAACATACCGTTGTCCGATTGTGTGTATATACGTCATCGGGCTCAAAAATCACTTACGGCTACGCTGTGCCTCCTCCTTTTCTCTTCTACTCCCTTCCGCTTCTTCCTCCAACTCTTTTCTCCATTTTCCTTTTCTACGCTCGTCCCCTGTATCTTTCTTTCCGTTCCTCTTTTCCTCCTTTCCCGCCCTATCTCCGAACCAGCTTCTACCCCTCCTCGACGTTCGACCCGACAAAAACCGTTCAGCAGTGCTTTAAATCCGGCTTTTTACGAGTAAAACCTGGTCAGACTCCAGCAGTTGATGTCTGGTTTCCAACTTGACGTTGCCGCACGTGCCGTAGATGTCGTAACAACGGTCCGTAACCGCCGTGGCGAAAAATCTAACCGAGTTCTATTTTCTTAACGTTTTTTGTATGCCAAAGCCAGTAGAAATGCAGTCAAACAAGTGCGCCATTTTACTTACCGTTGCTAGTATACGGCATCTGCGTCAAATCATCACATGCATATACTTCTGACGTTACGTAGTATACGTACTACGTAATACTGGAAACCAGGCATAACAAACGAATGGGCTTGTTAAGCCGTCCGCACATGTAAAACAAGGTGTTGCCCTAATGGGACGTAACACTACTGGCCCATCGTCGCGTGCTGCCCCTGGTGAGTTCCGTTGCATATGCGAGTGTTACAGACGTCGACAGACGACTATGACAGACGACTACAGACGACAGCGACCGTTACTAGTCTGGCCCCCTACACTACGTGTAGGCGGGCCAGTAATAAAATAAAAACTAAAAGGCTCTATTGTGTTGTGTGGAATGACACAATACAGTATTCGCCCGAAGCGGTCCGTCATCCGTGCACAAGCTGTTTACTTCCTGCATTCGACGATGCCTAGTGTCACGTGCCTGTGACTGAGTGATGTCAGCGTTATCTGCCGTGTTACATATTTTCAGTTTCCAATTCAGTCTGCTTTTCTTCCATATATCGGTCGCCAGGCAGCACCAACACAGCACTGGGCGTACTATTGGTTTTAATACGCAATATCGGACATCGAACGTTGCCAAAAATGTGGGTAGGTACGTTTCCTGTACGGAGCGTACAGCCCAAGTGAAAGACTTTGAATTGATTCTAACGGTAAAAATGGAAACTAGACATCCCGTAGAGGGTCAGTATGGTAGGTAGTGACATTCCAGCGATCTGTAATCATTGCGGAGTTATGGCGGCCTGAAGTCGCAAGACCTGGAAATTTCGTGAGCAATTTTTGCATTTTTGGAAAAACGACCCCTTATGGTAAAATTTTCAAAATTCTGTTCCGAAAGTTTTCACCGCCTCACCGATCGACGTTGTATTCAAATATCGTATAATTTGTCCGACAGGAAATCGGTGAAATCGTGCGTTATTTACCTGACCAAAAAATCGGCTGCCTCTCAAACTATCGCTACTACACGGATCGCGCCCAAAATCTGCCAGGGCCAGCCCCAACAATGTGCTCAATGTGCTCCAGGTTTCATCCAAATCGGTTAACTTTCGGCGGAGTTATTGCCGAACGCGTGAACACCGTTTTTTCCCCGTGGAGTATTTCCACGCTTCGCCCGAAGAATATGCTTCGCTTCGGGCGAAGAAGATGAAAGAAAGTAACACCGGCAGAACATGTGCTCTTCGGCATGTGATGCCGGGCCGGCTCATAAGCGCATGTGGCGTTTGCTGGCAAAAAACAGACGTACGGGTTCGATTTATCAGTAGTGAGAAGATGTACAATGTTTACATGCAGCAAGTTAATTAATTATGCACAACGACGAAAGTTTTAAAAGCGACAGTTTTCAAACTGAAAATTACTCGTCTGCATGAAACGGGTATGTTTTACATAGGCAATAACAAAAAAGTTTTCTCCTTTAGCCAGAGCTTCGACATCGTTAAAAAGTCAGAAAGCAAGTGTCGCAGCAGTGTGCTTCAATGTTGAAATGTTCGCTATTCGGCACACAAGAAACGAGCCATTTGATGTCTAAAGCCTCGTCCACACCAGCAACACCGTCGAAGCTTTAGCCGTCTTGGTAGAACTCCCGACTTCTGACAGACGGACACGCGGTGACAGCATATATACCGCGCTAGCATAGTATGACCCATTGGACCCACTGATCCATGACCCGTCGACCCGTTGCCTGGTTTGTGGACAGTGGTTTAGCTGACAGTGGGCTGTACCGTACAGATCCGATGACTGGCGCGCGGTCCGGTTCTGGATTTAGCTTCGGCGGAGTCGGCGTCGTCGCGATCGTTGGCGCTGTCGTACTAGTCGCCGTCTTCTTCGTCGTCCAGTGCTACAGAGGCTGGCAGCGATGGAGCAAGGCCAGACAGAGCGGAGGTCAGTCGTACTGTGATCGCTTCGTGGCACAGTGAACTTGGACAGCCTTTGAGATTTCAAAACCGAAATTAGCTGCTGAGGGCATGTGCAAATAAGGGTGCAGAAATTCTGATCAACTAGCACACAGCACGCTGAAATTGAATACGGCTATAGGCTACTAATGTGTTCGACACGAGTCTAATTCGGGAAATTATGTAATTGCAGATGTATATAGGCTACATGACCATAAGTCAATAGCAATTATATTGATAAATGTCGAATTGCGACATCTTAGGGTCACATCGCGGCGACGGAACTGAGCTGAACTAGCTGGTAAAGTAAAGTATACGTCGATTTGTATAGCGCATTTTTACGCAAAGCGCCTCAAATGCGCTCAGACATGGATCACACAGTTTTACCTGCAAATTACACCATGCCTGCCTTTACTC
>Ga0209780_1004437_pt1 | contig 10806 bp, 9 predicted proteins | sample WorMetexBAHAMAS2_FD_187384 | JGI IMG/M metagenome (GOLD analysis project Ga0209780, IMG submission 187384) | Marine gutless worms symbiont microbial communities from Max Planck institute for Marine Microbiology, Germany - Inanidrilus exumae... | ecosystem: Host-associated > Annelida > Digestive...
CCCCTTAGAAACAGGCCCCTTAAATCCATCTAGGGGTTTGGGGGAGCGCTGTAAGCTTCTCCAGCGGAATGTGGGGCGGATCCCCAGCCGAAATTGAATTTGGTGCATTTTAGTCTTAAAATCTGACATCTGGTGGCAACAAATTCAGTGATTTCAGACGGACAGATAGCCAGTACATTACTCACGAGTGCCAGTATAAAGATTTTTAATTTTGTAGAGGAAATTTATGCAGTAACCATACTGTCGACGACTAACGTAAGAAAATGCAACGGTAAGGCAACATTTTGCCAAGCTCAAATTCATAACAAATTCATAAACTGCGCACACTAAATGGCATACAATTACCGGTGTACATCTAACCACGGTTTTCTCCGTCGTGAGTTGTATGCTTTGCTAGCCGGCTTAATCATGGGTTTAACCCTTGCTCAGCATCAATCATGGGATGAGCTGTCATACAATCGAAGTTAATAATAAAAATTAGCCCCGTACGGGACTGACGGTCGACTCTTCGCAACGAATGGACCGTGCCAACTTCAGTCACGTGACACAAAATCTACGCCAAATATATAAAATTCAGCCCGTTCAAATTGAGATACTGTGCCTTAGTTTAAGAATCAGTGGTCAGTTGCCAGCTCCCTTTGTAAATGGCAGAGGAGATGGCTTTTGAAAATGGCCGGATTTCCAACTTTGAAGGGCTCGTGACCTTGACCTTGGATCGGGTCACACTGCATACTATCGTGCATCACTCATTGACCTCTACCTATGTGCCAAATTTCACTGAAATCGTAGAAAGTTTTTGTGGATGGACGGACAAACATTTGAGACCGGCTGTATTAGATCGACTGTCGAAGAGTCGACCTAATAACAACATGATCACAGACTTGTCATCCCGTGCAGTTGTGAATAGATTCGTCCGATTTTGAACTCCGACTAATACATAGTTTCTTGGGCCCACAAGTTTCTTCGATTTCAATCAAATTTGGCAAGAAGGTAGAGGTCGATGAGTGATGCACAACAGCATGCAGTATGACCCGATCAAAGGTCAAGGTCACGAGCTTTATCCAAGGTCAACGTCACAAGCTCTTCAAAGTTGGAAATCCGGCCGTTTTCAAAAGCTATCTCCTCCGCTATTTACAATGGCAGCTGGCAACTGACCACAGATTCTTAAACCAGGGCACAATATCTGTGTTTATTGGGCCCATATCAGGCAGCCTCCAAACGGCATTTCGATCAGTTGAGCCATGTTTGTACAACACATCCATGTGCCCAACACAAAGACAGACAGACAAACAAACATACCACGCCACGTGCTGCCACATGTATACAATGCATGCGATGCGGCCTAACAACAATAATGATAGCACTGTCTGTGTTTACGCTGCTGTCTGTCATTATGGCATAGCTATTGCAAGCAGGAAGGAGTTCACTCGCGAGGCTTCAAACAGTCACGTACACCCGCAGTGAAACTGCGCCACGGCGAGTTGACTCAAGTTCTCTGTGCAACCGGCACAGTTGGTGTGATACCACGCATCACAGTCATCACACTGGACCTGACACACAGGCACATTGCACCACCATCACCACCACCATCTACTACCACCACCACCACCACCATCACCACCACCATCATGACCACCACCTACTACCACCATCATCACCACCACCATCACGACCACCACCTACTACCACCACCACCACCACCATCACCACCACCATCACCACCACTAGTGATGTTCACGGATATCCATATATTGAGATAAATCTGGATAATAAACTATCCGTTTAGTTATCCATTATCTGCCATCTGGTAGTATTTAGTAACTGAAGTATTAACTATTAACTACTGACTATTGACGATTGGCCAAAAATTAAACAAAGCAACTGCATTCGTGCATTTTTCCTAGTTTTCTTCATCGGTGCGTAACGATTACATCCCAAGCAGCTGGTGGGCGGTAGCTGACGGGTGACCAATTATGTGGGTAAGACGTCTGTTATCGGCCAACCAACCAGGCCAACTCAGCCTTTCATCCCTTTGGGGTCGATACAGGAGTAGTAAGCTGCAATTAGATGTCTGCTACCTCATTGATGGGTGGCGCCATCTGGTGAACGCCTACGAAGGAAAGGCAGGCATTGTGGAAGTTGCAGGTAAACTGTGTGATCATGTCTGAGCACTTTGAGACTATGCGTAGTATAAATGGCGTTATAAATTCTTGGAACTCCAGTTCAAGTTCCGAGTGTTGGAACTCGAACCACTTCGTTTTAGTTAAGGCATGATTCAGTGTCTCAGGTATGATCGTTCGAATAAGTATAAAATGTAAAAAACGGCAGTTTACGGAGATTTTTGACCGTTACTTCCACATCCCTCTACCGATCGTAACGAAACACGAAGTTGGTCTTCCCTTCCCCCTAGGAACCTTCCCATAAAATTTGGTACAAATCCGTCCACAATTTTTTTTAGTTATCGCGGTCACAGACAGACAGACAAACCAACGCCAGTAAAATCATACTCCCTCGCTTTCACGGGGAGAACAAGTACCAACCCACGAGACTTTGTTGGATGTCGGCTTCAAGCAGTCAAATGCAGCACAGTGATCGCCGTCATAATGATACATGGTCTTCTTAGTTTCAGGCGCGGCAGAACGACGTTTTCTCGGCACATTTTCTCTGAGACCTTCATCGCAGAAACAACGCAACAGCAAAAACAGTGTGAGAAGACCAGACAAGACGTCATAGCATGCATGTGTGTGGTTGCAGACCATCATGGCCACCATGGGGCAGTATTGTGAGTGATTCACTAGATCTTCGTGGGCCGGCTGTTACATGTGATTCAACCGACAGAGGCCTAAGCAAACTAGAATATTAAAAACATTTCTTTTCACAAAGTCGTTCCCAGAACTATTAGCTTAATTATGTACCGTGTCCTAGAAGCACTTTTGCTCATGCCACGTTAATCTCTATGTTCTAATAATAATACTAATACTAATAATGTACTTTGACGCTTCAGAGTCGACGGGATATCTTCGCCAGCACACTCTTGACCCCAGCTGTGACCCTGGCCTTTCACCACTGACCTCTAAAATCTAAGAGGAGGGCTATCGTTCTCGTTAGGGACCACCGGAAAATCCCCCGGTGAACCAGTCCGACACTGGTGTGGGGATCATGACCGTAGCTCGCCTCAGACTGGAAGTTAAGGTCATAGAGCAAAGCTCAATGCCACGCGCGTATGGGAGTGGTGATGCAGTAACACGGTCAGTCTGACCTAAATCGAGGACAGTTTTTGTAGTTATTTAAGTAAAGTAAAGTAAAGTAAATAGTGTATAGCAGTTAGCATCAACTTAGCTTTCAGCGCTATGGGAAACTCACATGCCATATGGGATTACACAGTGTTACCTGCCACCCGACAGAGGTGAGAATCCTGCCTTTACCCCCAGCCGAAGCAGGTACTCGATTTAGCGACCCCGGAGGGATGCAAGGCTGAGTTGACCTATGTTATGTGAAAGCGGACCAGCCGGGAATTAAACTGCCTCTGATTTGCTCGTGGATTACTGTGCTATATGAATCAGTTTAGACCGATCGATACTGGCCATCAGCAAACGTTACAGGCTTTAAGACTAAAACAGCAATCTGGTCCGAGTACTGAACATTAACTCATGAAATTTTCCAGGAATCATGCATTTCATTGATCTTCCTCGACTCCTTAATTTCCCGACGTTCTTGTTCTTTTGCAGTCGTCACCCTGAGGTGACAAAATCTAGGTTTGCAAGATACCAATTCATCATTTTAGCCATTGACCGGACCATGGTTGATCCAGCGGATACAGCAAACAATGACTATGGGGAAAAGAAGATGGAAGTCCCCCTAGCAGGAACCAGTGGCAGCGGGTCTGGAGACAAAATCCCACAGAAGTTGAAACTGTATTGTTAAATGAACATGCAATTTCAATGCTTATTTAATAAACGTTGTGAAACTTGTTACATCTGTTATGATTGCATATTTAACCGAAAATTCTACTACACACATGACATGTTTCAAAAATTCATTTTGTGTTCCAAAACGTGCTATTTTAGGCACTGAGTTGATCCTTCAAACTGCAACAAGTCATTTCCCTCTAAATGTCTCCATAGCTGAATCATTCTTCAACATTCCACAGCTAAAACTCCTATGTCAGTCTATGATATTATGATTTATGTATTATGATAGTCGCAAATACAATAAGTAAGTAAAAATCATGAGCGCTATTTACTGCCTGTAAAGTCTACCCGACTCAATAAACTTTTGCATTTTAAATAGTGCTCATAAAATTAAACGGCTTCATTATTTTGGAATCTTTCACTATTTTGCGTATTTACATAACTGCACTATTACTGAAACTGTAACATCACGTATTGTCACTGAAAAAAGTTACTGTGATCAATGTTAAATAAAACGAGCCAAAGTAGCGTGATTTTGGCTCGATTTAGGCCGCCGGCTTGCATGTCTGCCTGCCTGTCCGTCTGCCCGGTCTGCTTGTACTTGCGCGCCTCGTAAGCCATGTCGCACCGTGCCGCCCTCTCTCCCTTCGCCAGCGCCCGCAGCCGGTCTGCGCACGTCGTCCGACCATAGGTCCATCCAAGCCACAGCCGTGCTCACGCATCGCGACAGTCCTATTTTAATATATAGATACATAACTACATTAGCATACTGTAACAATGTATCCAAACCTACTTACCGGTAGACGATTTCCGTTTCGTCCCAACCGACGAATGTTGTCGACGTTGTGACGCTGCATCGGCAGACTGTCCAGCGACGTTATCAGATGTCACTAAGTCGAGATCAGACAAATGAAATCGACCTCGTTGTTGGTGCCCATCAACAACATTTTGACTTGCATTCTTCCTCCTGCTGCTGCCGGCACATTTCTCCGAAGATATCCGATCCGTCTTCTTTACACTGGATGCCTCCTCACTGATCGATTGGCTGCCAACCCAGCCTGAACGGTACATGATACTGTCATGTCTGTTGGCAGACGTGTGGTTGGTTGTCGCAGGACTGGATGTTTCGCTGGCCGAAATATTGCAAACGGGGCCGGAACAGCTGATACTGTCAAATTCTGTGTCTTTTCGCTCGGTGTGCCTCGGGAATGGCTCTGATTTTCTCTGTGTTGCAGGCTTCCATGTTGCCATTTGTAAACGGACAAAAGAATCGGTATCAACCTCGGAAGGCTTTTCAGAACCATCTACATCATCATCATCATCATCATCATCATGATCAATAACACGCAACGCAATGTTAAACGTGCAACATGTGCTAAAAAAGCCAATGACTAGTGACTTTGGTTTAATGGCATGGACCAGAAATAAAAAGGAATAAAATTAGTCCCGTGCGGGACTGACGGTCGACACTTCACAACTGACGTTTCTGCCAACTTCAAAGTCACGTGACACAAAAACTAGGACAAATATCAGAATGCCGGCCGGATTAAATTTAGATACTGTGCCCTAATGTCAGAATCTGTGGTCAGTTGGCAGCTGCCATTGTAAATGTCGGAGGAGATAGCTGTTGAAAATGGAAGGATTTGCAACTTTAAAGGGCTCGTGACCTTGACCTTGGATCGAGTCATACTGCATACGTCGTGCACCACTTATGCAGAATTTCATTGAAATCGAAGTAACTTTTTGTGGACAGATGGACAGACATTTGAACCGGCTTTGTTAAGTCGACTCTGAAGAGTCGACCTAATCAAAACTGACAACACAAAATCTGTTAACACTCCACTGATTCTAGTACACAGGTACATCATCATTGTAAATCATCATCATTATAGTCAAATGATAGTAACTAGAAAATGTAATCATCGCCAAGCCACTGAAATGGACGAACGGTGTTAATTTTAATTCGCAGCAATATCATAAACTATTGAATGTAACATCAATATTCTGAGCCGGAAAAGAAACAAAAGAAACCTGAATTTACCTGGACCAGAACAAGGAGCACAAAGGCAGATGGTTTTCTCCGTCTCTGGATCAACGGCAGGACAACTAAAGTTCTCAGAATCCGACTGAGTGAAGTTGCGAGCAGCACTGACCGATTTCTCAATAATCTGCTGACAATCTGCACATGAGCGTTCGAATAAATAAAACATGAAACTAGAAGAAACCAGCACTCACAAGAGTGTCAAAACCCACGCTGGCACGGTTTTTTATGCCTTGCGACCTTCTGACCCGAATATAAATGGGTTTCCAGGACTCACGGGGGAACATCACCATGTCAAGTTTGATGATCCTAGCTGCATTGCTGTTTAAGATACAGTGCGGAAAAACAGACAAACGCCGGCGAAATCCCTATCCCCGCAACTGCCGTCAGCATGGTTAACAACTATAACATTAACAATGGATTCCTTTTTGTTTTTTATAGGCTACTGACCCTGTGGGGCTCTCTGTAGAAACGAGAGTCTATTGCGATTCAAATGGCGTGAAATCTAGAATAGCACGAGTTTCATTTAACTCAAATTTCTCTTCTGGAATTACTGCAGATTCTCTGAAACATTTCCCTCAGCCAACAACTTCTTTCCTGTTTCTCTAAGTGCACTCACTTCGCTGAACCACTTTTAATTCCCCAACTTTACAAAGTTTTCCCGGTAAATGTAAGAGGCCATCCGTTTAGCATACATGCTGCACAACAAAAAAAGAGGAAAAATTCAGCTGAAGTATTCACTGCTTTCAAAGATACCAGAAGACAGCAACATAGGAAATACCACCAAAGCTATCAGACAGCTGGCTGGAATCAGTGCTCGTCAGATCTTCACATCTGCCATTCTTGCTACTGGACTCGACAATTTTCTCAAACTGACAAAAAACAGCAAACAACAGAAACATACTCATATCAGCAGAGAGTTTTGAGAGTTTCTACTTGGCACATGGCGCAACGGTAAAGCGTTGGACTTGCGATCAACAGGTCGTGTGGTTCAGATCCTACTTGGGGCAAAGCTGCGTAACAAACCTTGGGCAAGTTGCTCGCACCTATGTGCCTCTGTCACCAAACTGTATAACTTGGTACTGGCCAAGGGGGGGTGATGCTCTGCGGCTGGGAAGGTAACTGCAGACTTGGCACAAAGTAATGGCAGCGTATCACCGGGTGGATGACTTATAGTCATCTGCAGGCTGCCTATACACAGGGATCAGCTCCTGGCCCAACACTCGGTAATGAGTATGGGAAGCCTTTGCCTTTTTTACTTGATACTCTGATGCTGTGGTTGAGATTCATCCATGCAGACTGTAAAAATTTTGGTACTGTAAAACCCTTAATGTTCATGTGCCTTTCATTTCGTGAATTTCACATACGCAAAATAACAGGGCGCGAATATCGATGTTAATAGGTATAGTCTGCTATGTTGGAATTGTGTGGTTTGAATTCATCAAAATAAAATGTGCCAGAATAATTTTGCATGTAAAGTGGTCAACTTGTACGGCAGCCAAATTAGAGGGTTTTACAGTCCCCCACGTAACACAGAGCAGCTGTGTGGCAGTGAGAGAGACAGGCTCAGCGCTGGCACATGCAAAAAATAACTAAGAAATCACTCATTCACTGACATACTTTAACACATCCCGGTACCATGCAATTTTTGCAATAATGGATGCTTTTCCCGCATTAATGTCAGCGGCTATCTTATATTGGAACTATAACATACCCCAGTATATCCCATAAAAAGTAAGGTAAAGTTCTCCCATACTTGTTACCGAGCATTGGGCCCGAAGCTGATCCCAGTGTACAGGCAGTGGAGTGTTACCATGGAGCTATAATTATACTAGAGGCGACGCGACGTCACTGCCTGGCCTGAAGCCGCCTGCAGTCTAATTATAGCTCCATGACTGTTACAGACGACCACAACAGATACCAGAGAGCATACATTAGCCTGGCCCTCCTACACCATGTGTAGACGGGCCAGTAATAATAATGCTGGTGACGTTAAGATTATTGTGAAGAATACATAAGAAACTGACCAAAAACTGAAATTCGGCCGGCTGCTTGGGTGCCAACTGTCCTGGAGCAACAGTATGTCCACCCAAATGTCCAAAAGTCACAACATCACCAACGTTCAAATACTGCTTTCCTTTAACCTACAGCAACAAAGTAACTGCACGTAACGAAAAGCATACTTAGTTCCTTCTGAAACATATGACTTCGACTTCCATGATTGATTGATTGACTGATTGAGTTAAGGTTTTACGTCCCACCCGACACAAAATAGGTCATTTCGGAGACGTTCTTTCAAGCAAATCTCTTGGCTTATGTACTGAAAAACTAAATCAAATCAAACACAACAAAAGCAAACTTTTTTGGCATCTGTAACAAAATATACTACAACATCATAAAAATAACAAATAACTAAAGCCAGGCTTGGTCGCCTCCTACGACCTCCGGCCTGGAACCGGAATGGGTCTATTCTGGAAAGAACAGGTAAGTAAGTAAATAAATAAAGAAGTAAATAAATAAGGAAGAAAGTATAAGGAAGGAGAAAGTGAGGAAGGAAGTTACGTAAACAAACAAACAGTTCATACATTAGTGCAAAAATCAACAAATAAAATCAAAGCACATTACCACCCCAGAGCCTGTACTGGGCTCAACTTCCATGAAATGCAGAGTCTGATTTTGCTTGGCAGTGCAAAATAAAGACAGCTCACTCAGTCAAGGCTGTAGTGTTGTATCTGTCTTTCATTATTACTGGCCCGCCTACACATAGTGTAGGGGGCCAGATTAGTGATGGTTGCTGTCGTCTGTCGTCTGTCATCGTCTGTAACACTTGCGCATACGCAACTTAACTCACCAGGGGGCAGCACGCTACGGCGGGCCAGTAGTGTTACATCACATTAGGGCAATACCTTGTTTTGCAAGTGACCAGTCCTTTACACAGTTTCATGGCCAACGTGAACCTGAAGTAGCTGGTTGCCCCCTTGATCCTCAGATGTGACTGGATGTCGCCCCAGACATTAACTGCCTGGACCCAATCCTTTCATCAACCCAGGGACGATGCTGCCACTAAATCGCAAGCAGCCTTTGGATAATGGTAAGTGGCAACATCGATCACTCTTACCCGTCGGTCATTGACGTAAGTGCCATTAAGGCTGCAGTCTGACAGACAAAAGAGCGGATAGCTTATGCCGTTGATGACTTCAACTTGAAACTCGATCATTGCATGCTGGCGGGAGACTAAACATGGATTCGTCAGAGATATGAGACAAAACTTGTTCTGTGAATGGCGGCCGATGTCGGTTATGCCTGGTGACAATCTGTGACAACACAGCCACGAAATAAGTTTACAACGGAGTTCAAACCTCCACCGACCCTGTGAAGAAGAATATTTGTTTATTTAATCACCGACAGAATGCAATGTCCTACTCGCAAAGTGCTCAGACATGGATCACACAGTTTTACCTGCAAACTACACCATGCCTGCCTTGATTCCCCAGCCACAGAGCATCACCGCCCTTTTAGCTGGTACTCATTTTACAGTCTCGCGGAGGGCTGAGTCGACCTGGGTGGCTGGTGTGATGCATAACTGCAAAAAGTTGCCAAAAACAAATCGGTAAGTAATATTTTCAGGAATATGTACACATTTAGAAACCTACCCTAAAAGCACACATATGTTCGCTAACCACACATGTGTGCTTTTAGGTAGGTTTCTGTTGCTAGGTGGCACCTTAACCATTTGAGGCTAAACCGCACTGCAGTTCAGCCTCAAATGGTTAAGGCGCCACCTAGCAAATGTCAATAGTGTAGTCAAGTGTGTGAGGTTATTTCAGAGACGTTCTTCCCAGCCCATCACTTAGCCGGGTATTGGAGATCTTAATGCTGTTTAACAAAGCATGAATATCGAACGAATTCAATTTCGAAATTTCAAATTTGAATACTTGAACTTAACTGATAGTGAACTGATAGTGAATGATAGTGAACTCAACAGTGATGAGGCCTACCGAGATATGCCAAGACAAACATCGCGTCACTTTTTTACCGCTCTATGCTACATGTATGCTACTTCTTCTTCTTCTTGGCAATAATGCTCTCAACTTCAATCAGGTGAAGACTCCGGAGCATGAGCGAGGGTAGACAAAACAGTTGCAGCGACAATCGGCTCACAGGAAATAAAACAGAAACAGGTGCAAACTTGATGGAACGACAGTGCAGGTGCAGATGCAGGATAAAATCAGTTATTGTCCAGCTCCTCTGGGTAGGGGCGCAACTCCCTACACTGTACAATACAGTGGAGTACCCAGGTACAGTGGAGTACCCAGCTAAAGCTGTATTTGCTGTCTGTCACTCCGTCACATGTGGGTAGTGCATCACAACAGCTCAATCTATCAGCACAGTTTTAGTTGACCATGTGACGTGTTGACTGGTAGCCTTCAACATCATCCCCACGGAATACATATGCTGACTGAAACCGTGCTACTGTTAACAGCTGACACTTCAGGCAAAAGCCGCCTAATTACTCCACCGGACCAATGTTTAGTAACATCATCAGTAGAGTTGGTGGGCAATGGAGTGCTCATTAAAGGTGGTGTCTACTGTCTATGTACCCAAAGTCGTGTACACTTTGCTGCCTATGACTATGTATACGATAGCCAATCAGTGACCGACAGACAGTCGTCTTTATACGTACTCTATAGTTTCTGCTATGCCCCAAACGACCTAACCCATTTTTCTTATATATATATATATATATACCCCACAAAAAACACTCTTTTAATAATAAAGTATGAACTACCGGTATCAACTTCTTGTCACTGGTGTTTTCTGAGCTGAGTACAGCTACATCAGCAAACGGGTAGT
>Ga0209780_1004438_pt1 | contig 10805 bp, 7 predicted proteins | sample WorMetexBAHAMAS2_FD_187384 | JGI IMG/M metagenome (GOLD analysis project Ga0209780, IMG submission 187384) | Marine gutless worms symbiont microbial communities from Max Planck institute for Marine Microbiology, Germany - Inanidrilus exumae... | ecosystem: Host-associated > Annelida > Digestive...
ATGTAAGCATTGGCAACTTAGCCAACTAATTAACTAATGGAGTAGGGTCAAATTGAAATAATTAATTAATTACCGTCAACGATGTTATAAAGTAAATCAAATAGGTCAAACTCAAGTGCACTTTGGCATTTCGCCATGGCTGGCCAGTAACGGTCGGTCGACGTTGAGGGTGGTCGGCAGAACGGGCACCTGGCAGGTGTACGACGTGCCGCTCCGCTGGCTGCTCATTAATCATGCCGCACCGTAATAATAATTACTGGAGCTTCCGGGGACGTGAGTTGGAGGCGAAGAGCCGGCCTAGACTGGCCGCATAATGCACGGCCTGCAGTTTTGGGCCTATATTTAGCAACGTCGGCCACGGTCCAATGGAGACAGTCTGTGTGGACGCCGGCGAGGCGAGTCGGTCGCGGTGGACTCTTTGATCTCACAGCAGATAGCTATTTTTAACGACCGCGTTAGCCGGAAAGGTAAAGCAATCGGTAGCATCCGTCTGTCCGTCCGTTTGTTTCCACTCTGTTTTGAACCGACTGACTTTTGAACTTCAGTTTTTGTGTGTATGTGGGGGTGGGGGGTTCATGACCATAGCTCGCCTGAAATGGAAAGTCAAGGTTATAAGTCAGGGTCAAAGGTCAATGCGGTAACGCGGTCGGTCTGACCTCGATCCTCGATCGAGGACAGTTTTAGCTATGAAGCCGCTAGATTAGCGCTAACAACTTGCACAGAATTGCTACTCCCGTCCCTTTCAGCGCACGCTCTTTCTTCCATTCCCCTCTATCTACCTTCTCTCTTCTTTCTGCCCTTAGCTTCCCTTTCCTCGCCCTCTGCAACTTCAAGTCTTAAGACTTTGCACTCATATAATCCTTTCGTGAAGACAGTGATATGTATGTTTCCGCATGGAATCTCTCAAGAGGCTAGGATAACCAAATTTGACACATAAATGTTGCACGACGAGTCCTGGAAACCCACGTGGTCAAAAGGTCAAAGGTCAAGATCACGAGTCACAAAAACATTGCCGGCGTGGGTCGTTGCACTTTTATGAGTGCTGGCGTCTTTTGGTTTGGTCCGTTATGTTATTGGTGGCCAATAAGCTCTCTCCGCAACAACAGGAGCGCCGTGAAGAAATTCGGGAGGTTAGAAGAAGTTAGAAGCCGCACACGACAAGTTTTAAAAGTGCACTGATAAAATAAGCAGTAGTGCATCTGAAATTTTAGTCCGACACATATATTAGTGTGCACAACTATGAAATCTACGTGCGTGTTCTGTTGACATTGTCAGTGACGGCGTTCGCGCTAAGGGTCGGTACACACTACCCGTGTTCATGGACCGTGTTCACGTGCCGTCTACACTGCCAGTGAACACGGGAACCGTGAACCGGCACCCATGAACACGGACCGTGGGCACTGGTGTCATTTTGAACATTCATAATCACGCGCCGAGTTCATGGTGACGCTTTTGACGCCCGTGCACACGGCTCGGAACCATGCCCATGTTCACGGATAGTGTGAACCGTCGCCCATGAACACAGACCGTGGACACAGTTGTCATTTTGTACACACCTGTTCACGGCGCCATGTACACGGGCGTCCAAGCTGACCCCGTGTCCACGGGCCACTGGCCTTGTCGACGGCCCATTTATACGGCCCGTTAATACGGCCAGTAAACACGGGTAGCGTGCACCGACCCTAAGCATAACCGACGGCGTCGAGAAGATGCCAGATTCCAAGCAGGACGAGATCGGTGACCAGCTCAAAGAGTTCGGCAAATGCCATCAGAGCGAAGCCGAACCACAGGCCGAACACTCCACCAAGATCCGATATGTACTGTATCGTCTGTACACAGCATCATCAGCAGAACACAGCAGATGTTCAAACATCTCTTAAGACCACACATACAAACAAGGTGTCGCCCTAACGGGACGTAACCGCACTGGCCCGCCGTGGAGTGTCGGCCGCCCGACCGCCCACGTGCCCGACGGCCGGCCCGCCTGCCGGCAGCGTTACAGACGACAGACGCAGACAGACGACTGACGACGACGACAGACACCAGCGACCGTTACTAGTTTGGCCCCCTACGCTATGTGTAGGCGGGCCAGTAATATGACAGTTGTTAAATCGATAATGAAACTGCTGAATCAGTAGTAGTTAAGACGAGGTGGACGACGCTGTAATATATACATAGATAGTTTCGTTGGGAATCTTTCAGTGAAAGAATTTAGAAAATCGGTCTACACTAAATTTGCCGAAGTTATGGTCAATAGTCTATTGTATTGGTTTTTGAGACAGAGTGTAGAACTACAGAATAATCATTGTTGTCTTTCGGCAAAGCTGCAAAATTTTTGCAGCTAACCTGTTCATAATGTTTTAACGACTGCTATGATTTATGAGAATTTATTTCATACAAACGCCAGTGTTTGTGGGCTGAACCTGTTAAGCATACATTAAATAACTCTGAATTTTCAAGTTTACAGTGTTTTATAATAAACTGACTTTCCACCAGATGCCAAAAGTAATGCAGGTGTTTTTTTCTAAAATCTTGATTCGTGTACTATATCTGCTCTCTAGGCATTCTGTATGTGTAAAATACGACGATCTTGTTTGGATATTGTCCTTTTACCGCTATTTACCGTTGTTTTGTGATCAAATAAATGATGATACCGAGATACCGAGGCATGGGACTTAGAACGGTTTGAAGCAACAAAAGTGGTCTTCAAGGTCATCACTGAAGGTCACTGTTAGTGGTGGTATTCGACAGGTCACATGCGATTTCCCATGTCTTCCACTGTACATGTGACTAACTTGTACCATTTCCAAGATATTTTCAGTTATTCCCCAAAATGAAAGAGGTCACGTAACCCTAAATAAAGCCCCTTCAGGAGTAGTCTATCATGTATGTACTAGTGCTTTTCAGTGCCAATCTGCATAATAAATTTGACGTGCATAACTTCACCCATTCCAAACATATGACACTGCCCCAAAAACAAAGGAGTCACGTAACCCTAACCACGCCTATTAGGGGATTAGTTTTGTCATCCTAAAGGTAACATTTGAAATAATCTACATATGTACAAAATTTGGCTACCGTGGCATCAGCCCATCCACAATCCAGAAATATGATTGGGCGGTGGGCCCCAAAATATTGGTCATGTGACTCTAACCACTTTCTGAGATGGTTTGTCATCCGTAGGTTAGGACTTGCTATGATCCAACTATCTACAAACCACCTATCTATCAAACTTGTAGTCTATCTCCACCGATCATAAATCGAATGATATTAAATGTAGAAAATGTAGAAAATTGAGGGGTCACTCGGGTCAGCACCGTTCGATAGAATGCATAGGAATCTCTGTTAGCCTTCCACAGTTTTACATATGTCTATCTTACACCGTTTCTAAGGTATAGCAAGATACTGGTCGAAATCATCGTATCTTTTACACTGGGTTTTAAACTGGCAAGTTTTTGTTACCATTTATAAATCAAAAGTGCAGTTACAATATCCAATTGCTTTTCTGCTCAAGGTTCAAACTTACTGAATAACTCGGCGACTCGGTGTAATCTTTGTAAACGATGTCCTTGAAGAAAACTTGTAATTTCACCAGATTGTTGTCCACATAGACGGGGTCATTCACGTTGAAATCTGGACCTAGTTTCGGCTTGAGACGTTGTAGAATTGAAGTCTACAATAACAGCATTTACGTTTTTATTCGGTTCGAAGCTATAGGCTTCAGCCGAATATTGGATTCACTTTACGGCGCGTTTTGGCGGTGTTCACGCGTTCGGCTATGACACCGCCGAAAGCGAACCGATTTAAATGAAATCTGGAGCACTCTGAGTAGGCCTACATTGTCGAAGGATGGCCCTGGCAGATTTTGGGCGCGATTCGCGCAGCAGCAACAGCTGGAGAGCCAGGCGAAATTTTTTGTCAGGTAAGCAACGCACGATTTCACCAATTTCCTGTCAGCCAAATTTCACAAAATTTAAACACAACATTTCTCTAAGAAATGCATCGTATATTCTGCCATAGCTTTAATCGCTGAGCAATAATTTACTGGTGGTAAGATGTTTGGAACACTAGAAACCCCGGAAATTTCAGAGAATTTGACAGATGTCACATAAACGTTAAGGAAGTGTCGGGGAAAAGTCTTGTCAGGGTAAACCGTTTATGGCTAGCTTCAAAGTTGGGGGTACACCATTGTTTAGTGCACTTGCAGATCACCTTTTGTCGCCTGATTTTGCTGCTCGGTAAATCATCGTGAACATTTTTGCGCTAACATTTATAGTGTGCTGGTAGCGCTGACACTGCTTGAGTGGGCAACGACCATCATGCATAAGAGTGATTGGTTGTCATTGTTATTAGGTTACAGAGAAATCGGCTTTCTATGCTTACATCTGTTGATCATAAAAATCCGGTTCTTAAGAAGGTTATTGAGAATGAATGCCTAACACACAACACAACTATTTCACCAATTTCAGGTTTGTCTAGACTAGTCATTTGTGCCACAAAGAGTTTCTTCGCAGAAAACTAAAAAACGAACGTTGTTCTCGACGCCAGCCAGCGGATTCTGATTCATTTACACTTAAAAGATTACGGCATTTTTTGAATGTTTTTACTTACTTACTTACTTACTTACTTACTAAATTATAACAGAACTGAAACGAATGAAAACAGATACGTCAGATTCCCAGAAGTAAGAGTATCAGAAATAAAGTAATAAAATAATAAAAATGACCATCTTTTGGTCTGTTATGATCAAAACAATGAAAGCAGAAAGAAAGCAACCAACGAATAATAACATGACGCCGAAAATGTTATTATAAGTCAATCGATTTTACCATCGAGGGTTTTGGAGGCCAGTTGGATGACGTGGTCTCAAGACGAAATAGTTTCTCTCTGAAACAGAAAAATATATAGGCCTTTATTTGGCAAAGGCATCAAAACGTTCCATGTTGTTTCAGCGATCAAATCTGCAAATGCAACAAATAACACGTGATCAAACACGTAGCCTATTTCGACCGCGTACTGTACGAAATTCAGTTTTAATAAGTGAAGGACTAACTAAAGACTAAAGAGCTATTTATATTATTTTATTGGTTTGAACTGCATCGGTGTTTTAATACTGTTTGGTTGGGTGACAGGAAAGACATCCCTCGTGTAAAGATCGTTTAAAACCACATTTATCTCTGAAGATTTTCTTTCAGAAAACAAGTATTTCCGTCCTCGTAATATTTTGACGAAAATATACGCTGGCCGCGTCGCCTGGTGAGTCACGGTCGAGTATGCGCCGCGCGCTCTATTAAGGTTAGAAAAAGACGCTGTGTTAATGTTAGAAAAAGGACGGAACATACAGACAAACGGACGGACGGACGCCAGACCGTTACATTAGGCTTACCGACAGACGCGTCCAGCGTAAAAAAATCGGAGAAAGAAAATGAAAGGACAACCGCCTAATGCAGGTTCGTCATAGCTTTCAGTCTTTGTATGTGTGTTACATTTACTTGACAATGGCCAGTGGTTAAAGTAAGGGGTGGCTAGGGGGTGGGCTCAGACCCACCTGCTTTTGCTTGTGCCCTCCCCTGCTGCGATTTGAGCCCAACCTGACCAAAAACTGTCATGCCCAACAGGAATGCAACATCATTATTAAAATTAGTGATTTCTGAAGCCCCAACATGTATGCACCAAAACCAACGTCTTCCGGAGCTCCGCCCCGAACCTCTCTGGGGGAGCTGACAGCGTTCCCCCAGGCCCCTATCTGATGGGAGGGGGTCGTTGCTCCCTCTCCAATAGCCCACCGCCGCTCGGCGTCGGTCCTTCAGGCATCGCTTGAGCCCATCCCTGTTAATACAAACCACTTTTACCACTGACAATGCCTGTATACGTACGTGCATCTAGTGGGACAAGAGCAATCCAGTTTGTTCTGAGCAAACATGCGACTCAGCGTGTACTTGCAATCATCTGTCGTACAACACACGCGTAACTCGCCAAAACTGTGCAACAAAATATTTAGTGCAATTATCAGCGAAAAAATAAGTCACGTAAATTCATATACTACTCACTAGAGCCCTGCGCGGAGACAAACATTTATCCCCTTTCCCTTTCCCCGCAAAAGTTATTTCCATCCCCGTTCCCATTCCCGTGAGTATTAACATTTTCTGATCTTCGTCTCCGTCCCCATCACATATAAGATCATTAAGATGCTGGCGAACCACTAGACTATTTTCTGAATCTCAAGACGGTGAACAAAGACTGAAAAATTGAGAATAAAATTCAATACGGTAATAATTAATGTTTTTTAAAAATTCTTATGCACATTTTTCTAGAAATTTTGCACCACACACAACTAAAATATTGTCAGTGTAGTGTTTATATCAAATAATTTCATATCAGTCAGCTGATAAGTCTGTCAATTAGATAAGTCCGCTATGGCATTATGCCCTGACAGAGGCATAAACTGAACAGCTAGAATCTGTACAGAAAAGAGTCATTCATATTATTGTCCAAAAACCACGAAAAACTCGTTCGACATTGTTGCCAAAAACGGCAACAATGTCGAAGCACCGTTCGACGTTGTCGAATCAACATTCGACTTTGTCGAAAGAATCGTTCGACTTGTAGGCTGTAGCATTCGACATTGTTGCTAGTGTGGACGGGGCTTTAGATGTGAGGCATATTTATCTTACAATGTGAGAAGTGTTGCTATGCGGACTAAAATTACGTAGTTTCGCTGTAACGACGATAACAGCGCACCTTGAGTGATGTTCTTGACCGAACAGACAGGTACGGTGACGTAGTTAAAAGCGGACGCGTTGTCTGCCAGGAAGTAAGCGTCGAAGCAGCCACATCGCTCGATCACGTGACGCTGATAGCACGTCTTCTGACACCCCTGCGAGAAACCAGAGTTAAAATTAGGCCTGTTGGAATTTCGCCGAGATTTTTAGAATCAGAAAACTAGACTCCCTAAGCTATCGTATGGCTTTGTTGCATGATCCTACGCTTAGCCATAGTACAGTACCGGCTTGTGACAGAGTGACAGACAGATATACGGATGGACAGACACACGACGATCGCATATACCGCGCTAGCATAGCGTCGCGCGATAATAATCGACTAGTACAGTGTGACATGTATAATTTATATAGATGGCAAAAAATTTCTTACCGGGACACTGAATGAGACTGGAAACTTTTCGCCATAAACGTTGCTTTTTGGCATGTTTACGTCTGTGCATTTTTCTCCAATCCTCGGTTCGCGTTTTACTGTTTTCTGAAAACAGATGCGACCCGCATTTTCCGACAAACCGTGATATAAATACGTACTCAACAATGATCTGAAACTATATAAAGCCCATTGTAATATTAATGCTAGAAAGTCGTTTTTTACTAATCGCATTGTTGACATTTGGAACTCTGTACCTGCAGCAGTCGTTCATAGTCATAATGTGTATACTTTTAAACGTCGTTTAACAGAATTTAATTTATATAGATTTTTGCACTATACATAGTTGTCTTTATTATTGTATATGTTTCACTATAGTGTAATTTGTGTTTATTTTTGTGACGATGTCAGTGGTTGTTTTTACACTTTCGTCAATAAAATTGATTGACAGTAGTACAACAAATGAGCTGAAAAGACCTGCGGTGCATTATGTTCATACGGCAGAAAGAATCAGAAATCGTTTAGCAACATCATCAAATGAAATAATGACTGTGAGTTATCTATAACCATTAACTTGGCTATATCCGCTCTTACCTGAATTTCGCCACTACCTGTATCATTGCCACCTCCATCGTTCACTCCAAACTTGATTATCGTAATTCTCATTACTTTAATATCCCTAAGTCTCAAATAACCTGTCTCCAACAGATTCAGACCTCTGCAGCATGTGAAGTTGTTAAAGCGCCTAAATCCTGTTCACATCACTCTTATCTTACGCTCTCTTCATTGGATCAAAATAACTGAACACATCCAATACAAGCTTCTGTCATTTAGGTTATATACAAAGTCTTCACAACCACTCCACCTCTGTATCTCATTTTATCATATTTAACTTTTAGCGAACTCACATTCACATTTGCTATATGCTATAGTCCGTCTGTCTGTCGTCTGTCTGTAACTTTCGTGCACCCAAATCAGCGGGTTGAAATTTTCGGCAATATTTTATGCCATTTGGTACCTTAGCCATCCATTGACATTCACTAAAAATTTTACGAAGATCGTCCCATGGGAACCTCTCCGTCGGGGGGTTTCAACGCAAGACGGGTAGCCAAATATAGCGATTGTTGACATCTTGAAGGCTATACCTCGCAAATGGTGCAAGACATGAGGTAAGTTAGTATTAATCACTGATCTGAAGTCGTATAATTTTATGAGCTTTCGATTGATACCAAAATCGGTGACCTTGAACGACACTGAACGGCGAAATGGCCTTTATTTTGCGTTATTTCACCGAATTCGGTAGCTTTCGGATCGCATTGCGTAAAAGTGGTTGACAAAGCCATAACTATGGACAATTTACGATTACTATGTCTAGTAGTAAACGTCTGCAGAGGGACCGCGCGACGCCACCGGTATAAATATTCTATAACTGCAATGTGGAAATTCTGTAGCAGATTCATAAATTCAAGAGCTAATGCGCAGTACTTGCCTAGCTATCGTCTAATTTGTTAACGAAGTAGGTTCTCTTTTTGGTATTTTGAAGAACGTGTGCGATGTCGTCGTAAAAGGTTCACGTTCGCTATCTCATCTGTTGATGAGTTCTTGTAATTTGAATGTTATTTGAAATAGGTAGTGTCGTCTTTGCACACCGTTTTAAACTGGGCCGCACTGCCTGCGCGCAGCGCATAGAAAAGGTTTATTGCTACTTATGTCGCATGTAGCGTGGTATGTGTGTCTGTGTATGTTAGGCATGCGGGTGAGCTGTGCAAAAACGGCTGAACCGATTAAGATTGCGTTTGAGGCGCTGACTCACGTGGTTCGCAGGAACCATGTATTAGATGGGAGTCCAGATCCCCCAACAGAAAGGTACATAGCAAAGGATGACAAGACTGCAATCCCCCTTTTCCAAATTACTTTAGTTAAACACTTGTTATAGTTGTTTCTACTGCTATATTTGTTTTGTTGTAGATTTATTTATGTTTTTATGACGATGTTAGTGGTTGTTCGACCCTTTCGTCAATTAATCGAATGATTAATTGATTGATTGATTGACTGACTCGATATCGATCCGTCGCCTCATAAAAGACTGCTGTAGTTTTACATCCACTGCAGAACCTGTGTGATGGCAATTTCAGTTTGATATCCGGGACTGGCAAGCTTGCCGCGGTCCTCAGGAAACGGCATCAGATTCTGAGGATGAATGAGTACGATAAGTCCGGCCGTCGTACCTACTTCGGCGACGTACTGGTGCTGCTGCACATTGACGATCAGAGTCAGACCTGCGCAGCGTACACGTGGTACGACATAGTGGTACTTTTCTTACAACCGTTTACCACTTCATACACCAGAAGTCAATTTTATTTGTACAGGATACATAGGCAAAATTAATACCGAGTAAGTGGGTTATCCTGGCTGGGCATTGGCAAGGGCGATGACAAGGGGGCTTAGGGGCTAAGCCCCCAAATGCCACAGATAGTCCCAAACATAAGTCATCCAGCCCACGAAATGAATCCAAAAATTCGTTTTACCGCCAAATATGTTTTTTTTGCATTGGCGGCATAGGTAAGCAGTAACGGACGAAATATCTGAAAGCATCAAAATGTCAAATCGTAAAATCCAGACCGCAATATTGATCACTTAGTTTTTAAACTGCTTTCAGCTTCAGCGGGGCTTCGCCCCCTGACCCTATGAGTTTGCCCCTTGGCCCCACTGGGGCATAGCCACAGACCCCCACAATAGGCTCGCGCTCAGGGCAATAGCCCAAATGCATGTTCTGGCCTTCTGGGCATTGGCCTAAATTCGACGGGAGAATGACAAGTGAGCCGTAATCATGAACTGCTTTTTTGCTGTCATATATGCAAGAAGAAACAGCTAGTTTTTCTGTGAAACAGTCTATCCTTGGCCTTCCGTTGCCCATTTTACATTGTGTTATGCGGATGTCCGCGGGGTCCACACAAAAGGCACTTCTTTTAGTTTTTCACAAACACATATACAACAATACTAAAATAAACTTACATACAAACATACACACAAATTAGGGAACAGTAAACCAAACCATACTTAAAACTAATAAATTAAGCCTGCCAAGTTAAACCGACACCGCTGCGAAAAAAATTGTGTTTACTTTTCTAACCGAAACGTCAGCCAAAGGTTTGAAGGTACGTTTGACAGATGGCGATGACTAACCGTGAGATCTACCACTGTGTGATGCATACTTCAGCGGCTTGCTCTTGTTCCATCCGGAGTTGAACATGTAACAGTTACCGTAGACTGGATTGTTGAACAGAGTAAAGTCCCTTCAAATTGCATTTAAACGACTTTTCTTATCAATTATCAATCACGCTCGTCAACAACATTTCGCTGATAATTCGAATTATTCAATCATTCGCATTAATAAGATCCGAGATCTTCACAAAATCAATATTAGACTGCAGTTATCACGTAAACTAGTGTCAAACTAACGGCATATTTAATCACAGGCTGCGCGGTAGCGCCAGCCCTGTGTTAACGGCCACTGGCTTTGTCAATGGAAAAGGGCAATTTTCGACCCCCCACATAATCGACACCCCTCAACCGATCACCAAAAAATTTGTCACAGGTGATTACGTCGGCGACCCCTACGGCTGTGCCAAATTAGGTGTATATCCGTCCACGGG
>Ga0209780_1004439_pt1 | contig 10801 bp, 8 predicted proteins | sample WorMetexBAHAMAS2_FD_187384 | JGI IMG/M metagenome (GOLD analysis project Ga0209780, IMG submission 187384) | Marine gutless worms symbiont microbial communities from Max Planck institute for Marine Microbiology, Germany - Inanidrilus exumae... | ecosystem: Host-associated > Annelida > Digestive...
GTTAATTTGTGACATTACAAATGGGGTGGGGTCTGGGGAGGGGTCTTTGCCCCGTCCCCAGCAAAGGAACCATTACATTTGCGAAATAAACGTCTAAAAATTAAAAAACAACCGTAAATACCAATACTGTGCATTACAATACGTACCTCTAAATTTCATAACACGTCCATTCACTCACTATTTAATTTTTAGCAATTAAAGGTACCAATGCCGTTAAATATTCAATGCATTTTCTATGAGTGTCCCATAGTATTCAGCCTCGTCGTCTGCTTAATCTGAGTATCAATTACAGTTGAACATTCCGAATGAGTGACAAACGCCCGGAATGCCGAACAGGCCAAAATGCCGATTTCCGGAATGAAAGCAGCTGAATGCCGAAAGTCCAGAAATAGCAGTTTCTCTAAAGCTATATGCCTATAAGTCTATATGTTTAGTTTTCATTTCATGATACATGTATATGAAAGAACCGATCATCCAAACAGCCACAGTCCATGCTGTTAAATGACGTAGACATAGACGTAGGGGATGTACGGGTGCAGGCTGAGCTCCTCTTTGCCAGCTTCTCAAAGTACTACTGTTCAATATAAATTTATTAACTATTAACTAAACTATATTTACTTTCAAATATTGTAATATTGTATATAATATCTTGATGTTGCCATTGCAGATCAAGTCTTTTTTTAGAACACCTTAATATTATTTGCAGATACAGCCCAATTAGGCAAACTATTCCAATGATCTGTGATCCTGTTGGTCAAATAAAATTTGCGCATACATATTTAGAACAAAATTTTTGAAGATGCAAATCATTGCCTCTAGTTTTCATTGTGTCTGGGCAAACCAAGATGTGAAATATGATTTCACGGCCGACCTAACCGGAATTGGAGATGGATCTGGTATGTAGGTAGAGGTTGATGAGTGATGCATGACCATATGCAGTATGACCCGATCCAAGGTCAAGGTCAAGGTCACTGGCTGTTGAAGGTCAGAGAAATTCAACCATTTTCAAAGGCTATCTCCTCTCCCAGTTATAATGGGGGCTGGCAAATGATCACAGATTCTTAAATTAGGGCACAATACCTAAAGCTTATCGGGGCCGGATTTTTTATTTTTGTCCTAGTTTTTGTGTCACGTGACTTTGAAGTTTGCAGTAAGTAGGATTCGACCGTCAGTCCCATATGGGGCTAATTTATTGTTTTTAGTTTTTCCTTATTTTTACGTTTCTGTGCCATACGCTAGATTAGGCTGGCCATCTCATCAGCTTTTGAGCACACGTTAATATATTGCATCGTATCGTATTGTATTGACAAAGCAGTTGATGAATGAAGTGGCCGTCTTCATGCATGTGTACTGGCAAAGGGTGGATACTTTGAGCATTTGTCATTGTTGTGACATTATCAGCAGGCCTATCTCTGACATAAAATGTTTCATATTCTGTCAAATGTGATATTATTTCTTCAGTTTACCTCCATAAATTGGGGTAAATTTGGACTTTTAACTTTCCCAAAGTAGTGTGGTATCATACGTAAGGCATGGTGGGATTTTTATTTGGGTTTTGTGATGTTTGCAGGCTAGTCAGTACAAGAAGCCATCTGTATCTGCTGTATCTGCTCAAAGAAAAAAGACTGGCCAAAAACCGGAATTGACTGAGGAACAAAAACAGGAAATACGTGAAGCATTTGACTTGTTTGATGCAGATGGCACTGGAACAATTGACACAAAAGAACTGAAGGCAAGGCACTGTAGTTGCAATATGGATTATATATTTTTTCGTAGATAAGTGATGTGCACTCTTCAAGATACAAGATAGTGTCTTATCTTGTATTTTCAAGATACTTTTTGAAACTATTTTGAACAAGTATTTCAGCTATAACCGAGAAACCTGCGCGATTCACTATGTTAGTTGAAATCTGGCTCTACTGTTGTATGAATAACGCAAACAGGTTGCGTGTTAGCCTGAGGAGCACTTTCAGCAACTGCCACATTTTAATCCACTACCCGCAACCCGCATAGTTGTGTACACGCATCATTCAACTATCGTACGGCGAGCATGCAATGCCATGGGTGTCATCAAGATACTCCCATACCACCAACCTTGTTGATGTCAACTGGACCATAGCTGTGATTGTTAGGTTTGACTACCACCAGAGTTGTTGATGACACCGCATATTCTTCTGCCAGCACACCATCACGGACAACCATGGCAAATTTTCTGCAGTAAGGCAGCTAATCAGGAGACTTCTCGACTGGTCGAAAAACCGCAGTTTTTACCTACCCCACCAGCATTTTTCGGCATTTCGTACAGATCTTTTGCATCATGAAACTAGAGTCCCTAGCTATCGTGCAGCGCTGTTTGTATGATCCTATGTTTAGCCGTTTTGCTACAACTCCGACTTGTGATGATGGCCAGACGGACAGACATGCGATGACAGCAAATATCACTCTAGCATAGCATTGCATAGGCAAAAATCGCATTTGATAAGCTAGCAGTAGGAATGACCTTGAAGGTTACTGAAGGTCAGTATTACTTCTATTCGATAGGTCATATATCACTTCCTATTAGTGGTCTGTAGTAAGAACGATGCTGAGTGTGACTGTTTCCCAGATATTACCACATTTACAGTGTATGTGACTGGCTGTGACTTTGAAGTCCTTCATTCTCTAAAAGGTAGTTGAAATCACAAGCCACGTGCACTTTCCAATTCATTTGTAAACATATCGTACATAATACATGCAGGCGGACGGACAGACACGATAATATACAGTGCTAGCATAGTGTAGCATGGTAAAAATGAAGAAATTTTTGGAAGGTACTTTTCACCTGTTTTCTAACCAGTTTTTTGCTGTCAGCACAATATAGCCTAACTTTCAATACCACAGTGGTCATCTTGAAAAATATTCTAGTCGTTGTTTTGTGCTAATAATAATAATAATAATAATAATAATAATAGTGACAATAATAATAGTAGTAGGAATATTAATGTTTTTGTTCACGTTAACCATCGTTAATTGTGTTGGTTTGTTTAATTTCTGACTGAACTAATTGTCAAATGTCTATTGCGTGTAGATGGTGCAAGATTTTATGCTTGCTTTAAACAAAGGTTATTCTTAATGAATACTGAAATATGAATCTCCTAAAACTTGTGTTTTCACGATACTTTTAAAAAGTAACTTTCACATCACTGTTGTAGGTTGGGTTGGTTTTGATTGAAATTTAATGGTGCTTTTAACACAGTCTAGGCCACATCACGCCTTTAAAGTAAATCACTGTCATGGATGCAGTGTTATACTGTACACATTATGGCACTAAAGAGCAGTGGCATTAGTTATTGAACACTGCAGTATTTGTGTGCTGCTGCTAGCCTGCAAGATAAGCTGTTAACTGTAGTACATCCAGTGCAGCATGGCTGGTGGCCTGGTCTGTTGGTGTTGTCAGCAGAATGCATGCTTTGTGTTATAAGTTTTCACCTGGACAAAACTGCTACAGTTTGGTGGAATTTAAAGCAATGGTGCTGGGTGTCTGTTGAAATCAGGGTTGAATTACACAACTGTGAACCCTTATAGGGGCTGAAACAAGACGTGTACTCTCTGCTGAGCTACACAGCTCAGAGCATTGTAGAGATAGCTGGACTGGAAGGTGGATGATGGAGCTCATGTGATAATGCTTGAGGAAGGACCTTAGAAGGCATGACAAACCCATTCCAGATATTCAGTAGCTTATGCATTTCCTGCCGTGCCTGCACACACAGCATTGCAGCCATTCGGTGAGTGATCAAGTGAGTGTGGCTTGTCATCTTGGAGACAAGTCTTTCAAGACGATTGTACTGGTGCTCAAAGCAGCTAATCAGTTTTGCACATCAATCAATCAATCAAAATTTATTTTCCAAGTAATAACAGAAAAATTACATAAATATACTGCAACATTATCCGGTTTTATTAATCCTGTACATAACTAATACACTACATATATTTGTGTAGGTTGCAATGAGAGCCCTTGGTTTTGAGCCAAAGAAAGAAGAAATTAAGAAGATGATTGCAGACATAGACAAAGAGGGTACAGGTGTGCGTCTTTGTTGTCAATGTTGTGAGTGTTGAGACATGCATGCATATTTTGACAGTGTCAGTTTACAGATTGCAAACTAACACTCTGACTGTGTATCCATGTAAAGTACACAATCGCTTTTTACCATGTTATGCTATGTTAGCGCTGTGTGTGCTGTGGACCTGTCTCCATCCGTCTCTCTCTCCATCCATCTGTATGTCACAAGCTGATATTGTACCAATGCAGCTACACATCGGGATCACACAAACAATGCCACATAATACCACTGGAACTCTAATTTTGAGATGCCAAAGATCGTGGTGAAATTCAGATGGGGTCACCGAATACAGGTGGGGTAGGTTAAAACTGGTGATTTTCGACCAATGTCTCACTGTATGTCAGAGATGGTGCAAGGTAGTGACATATAGTTACTATGGAATGCTAATACCAACTCGTGTGCAGTCTATCGAATGGTGCTATTTCCAGTGACCTTGAGTTACCCCTAACTACCCCAAACCACCCCATTTTATTACCACGTGATGCTATGCTAGTGCGGTATATGCTGTAATCGTGTGTCCGTCCATCCGTCTGTCACACGCCCGTATTGTACCAAAACGGCTAAACATGGGATCACACAAACAACGCCACAAGATAGCCCAGGGACCCTAGTTTTCTGACGCCAAAGATCTGGGCGAAATTCCGACGGGGTCCCCCAACGGGGGCGCCAAATAGAGGTGGGGTAGGTTAAAAGCGGCGATTTTCCACCAATATCTCGCTATATCTCAGAAAGGGTGCAAGATAAGAACAAACTGGGACATAGTTACTAAGGAAGGCTAATAGGAACTCCTACATGTAGTATCAAATGGTGCTATTTCCAGTGACCTCGAGTGACCCCTAACTACTCCAAAACACCCCATTTTTTATATTTTGTATCGCCTTTCATATCTTCGTAGTGGGTGGAGATATAGACTTCAAATTGGTAGATAGGAGGTTGATCATAGCAAGTGCTAGCCCATGGATGGCAAATCATCCCTGAAAGGGGCGTGATCAGTTTAAGTGAACCATTAAAATTTTTGTGGACACAAACCATATTTCTGGAACGGTTGAAGCTAGAGTGGTCAAATTTTGTACATAGGTAGGCCATGTCAAGTCACAGCATACGGTGACAAATCACCCTTTAAAATAGTGTGGTCAGGGTCACATGACCCATTTTAAATTTTTGGGCTCCCAATGATATCTCTAGAATGGCTGAAGCTAGAGTTGTCAAATTTTATACACAGGTTGGACTTGGACTTGATCTTGGCCTTGAAGAAGCTGGTCTCAGGGGTCCCAGCTGTCCTGACATTTCAAAGTAGTCCTGACATCGTCCTGAAATTTAAAGTTGTCCTGAAATCTTAGTCAGTGGCAAGAATGTCCTGATATTGGCCTTTGTTGTGCCATAACATCTGCCAGTTTACTGTTTAAGTTGCGGCATTTCTTTATCTGTAATTGTTTACTTTTTATATGGATTCAGTTATTATTATTCATTGTTCCGTGTGTAACTTACCTTGGTAACATTGTCACGACTGCGTTATTGATCTTTGTGACTGATTTGGTATCAAGAAAAAGTTTGCATTTATTTCTCTGTGTTGAGCCTCTTAAGACCTACAAATGTCCTGAAATTGTCCTGAAATTTGCTAAAAACTTGTTCCTGAAATTTAACTTTTTACTGCTGGGACCCCCGTGGTCTTGTTCTTGGCACTGCTGGTCTTGACTGCAAGACTGCATACAGGAGTACTAGTGCATGCACGATAGATTACCCCGGGAAGGGAAGTGTTCAGGGTAACTTGACCTCTTTAAATTTAGGGGAAATGTGATAATATCTCGTTAATGGTGCACGATAGAGGCATAGTTGCAATGGAACGCTAACAGGAAATGCTATGTGGCCTATCGAATGGCACCATTGCCAATGCCCTTGAATGACCTTGAAGGTCAGTTTTGCTGTATGAAACCTTTTCTAACTCTCATACCTTGTGAAACAGCACGAATTTACTAACATAGTGCATCGCGCATTCCTGCTGCAGTAACCGAGCTACTTGTTCATTTTGCATCACCTTTTGTATCTCTGTAACTGGTGGATATATAGACTTCAAATAGGGTAGTTAGATTGACCATAGCAAGTCTTAGCCTATGGACGACAGACCCTGAAAGGGGCATGATGAGGGTCATGTGACTGATTTTAAATTTTGGGGGCCCAAATCCTATTTGTGGAACGGCTGAAGCTAGTGTTGTCAATTTTTATTCAGGTAGGCTATGTGAAGTGTTAGTCTTTGGTTGACAAACCACCCCTGAAGGGGGGTGGTCAGAGTTGTGTAACCCATTTGAAATTTTGTGGCCCCAATTGTATCTTTCAATGGGCTACCCTTTTGTGGAAAATCCGCCTCTGCGATGCGGCCTCTTTTCATAATTCTTTGACCACTTGTTATGTTTTGTAACAGTGTGAAGCTTTTTGTTTTAGTTGTTGATGATGAAATGCTTGTGATCATGTCACTGATGAAACTCGCATTGTCATGTCAGCTGAAGATATGTTAACCTATCAGCAATCTTTGCATTATTTGCAGGTACAATTGATTTCAGTGACTTTCTGACAATGATGACAGTTAAGATGAGTGAAAAGGACTCGAAGGAAGAAATCTTGAAAGCATTCCGGCTGTTTGATGATGATGAGACCGGCAGAATTTCATTTAAAAATCTCAAACGTGTTGCCAAAGAACTTGGAGAAAATTTGACAGATGAAGAACTACAGGCAAGTGTGTTTCTCATTTTATACACTGTGCTTAGTTTTTTGAGTTACCTTTGGTTTTAATTTACCCTTATATGGATTTTTCTTGCATATGATCCACTCACTAGCATTGGAGAGCTAGTGTAAAGGGAACGTTCCTTCTCTAATGAGTCCGGTGGTGGATGAGGTCAGGCCACTGGTTGGGGTCAATGCTTTATAAAGGAGTTTCATTCAGTGCTTCGACACTGTTGGTTGGTGATATAAAGGCATCCAGCCCATAAAAACGTGTACCACTTATCCTCAAAGGTTCAGTTCTGGAATAGTGGGGCAGTTTACCTATGATATTCAAACCTATTGTGCATTTTTTGATAAAAGCGCCAATTTTGGCACAGAGGTAGACTGATATATAATGAGCAAATTTGGGGGTGGAGCCATCGCCGAACTGCCCCCTGGCGGCCGTGGCAGCCATTTTCCAAAGTGGCCGCCAGCTGCCTGCTCAGGAAGGCATATCTCATTAAAAATGAGATGTACATAACTGAAACTTTGTCCTCGAAATCAAATTGTTTTTGAAGCCGTGAAGTCGTTCAAACATTAATGCATGATATTTACAGAATCAGTAACAAATTTATTTATTATTACTATCATTTAGTAAGCTGTGATTGTAAAACAATCACTAATTTTTAATATTAAATTAAATTATTTGTCAGTCATGTCAGTTGTAGAAAAGTATTCACATTTCATATGAACTATTGTACATATACAGTGGCGGCGCCACTGGTGCACATAGGGGTACACTTGTAACCACAGTCACCCATTTTCTACCCCATTTTGTACCCCCGACCCATCGGCTCTGGCCAGAGGAGTGTGTTTTTTATCACCCATTAATATAGTATTGACTGTAATCTCGAGTTGGTCGAGATTTTGCGAGGAAGGACTGGCTGGCCATGGTTCACCTGGAACATAAAACCATTAAAATGTAGTTAAACTTTGTAAGTCCATTTACCAGTATCTGTTGTGTATGTGGCTGAAAGTTGATAGCGAGTTCTGAAAACCCAGTTCACGGATGACCTGTTTGGACATTGTCTTCATGTACAGGAGATGATTGACGAGGCTGATCGTGATGGCGATGGTGAGATAAATGAACAGGAATTTCTTCGCATTATGAAGAAAACGAGTCTCTACTAGACTGTTGCGTGTGTAACTGTGATTTCAGCAGCTCGTTGCGGACGTTCAGTGGATGGCTGCCAAATACACTACCACACAGTGTACCGACTCCTCGCAGCAGTATTTGACAGTTAATGCTGTGGAGTATTATGTGGACTTATTCCGTTATTTTTGTATTATTATTATTAAACACTGGCATGTAGCACAGCTGCATATGCATGCAATTATGGTTGTGTTCCGAGACCAATTTGTTGCATGCTTACTGAACATTTCTGTATATTGATACAAGTGAGACTGTATGAAGCATTCCTGCAACTCTGCACTTTAACAGGTTGTAAAGTATGCAACTGAGTCATTTATTGGCAAGCAGCAGGCATTAAATGCTTTGCTGTCAGTTAGTCACATGCCTATTAGACTGCATTGCTGAAATACATGTCAGTTGCATTGTTATATATGCTAGTAATTTGAGTTGGCTGATTGATTGAAGTGTATTGGCACTTGCAACACAACTGAGGTTATCTTACCTTACAGTCCGCTTTCACGTAACATAGGTCAACTCAGCCTTGCATCCCCCGTGGTCTCTAAATCGAGTACCTGCTTCAGCTGGGGGTAAAGGCGAGATTCACACCTCTGCCAGGTGGCAGGTAACACTGTGATCTCATATGGCATGTTAGTTTCCCGTAGCGGTGAAAGCTAAGTTGTTTACTGTTACTTGCTTACTTAAAGTATTAATTTATTATACAAATTTTTCATAATAACTATGTTAGCAAATGAAATTGCAGAGTTCATAAATATTAGTAAGATAATAAACGTACTATCAAAAATATCTGTAAATTGTGTAGTTAGACTGTTCATGGGAAAAGCCAAGTTAGTGAATTATGGTTACTCGTTGTTTTAAAGGTAAATTATCGTATTTCACATACAGACTGTATAAGAATTATAATTTATCATATAAATTGACACTTTTGATGAAATATGTAACATTTTTGCAAGTCGAGTGACTGTAGCTCAATATATTTAATGCTAGTATGAGAATAATATTGATATCTTGACGTATATTCAGTCATTATGTGTATTTCTCATAATTTGAAACTGTTAGATATGTTACGTGTTAGTTTACAGAAGTCCTAAACAAAATGTATCACGTAAATAAGTCTTTTAGATTATGGGACGTGTGCTTTCCAGCATACTTATGGTAAGTATGCATTCTAACTTTGAAGGTCACTTGTCACAAGAAATGGTGCTGTTGTTCTTTAGCCATCCTCAATCCCAGGGTTGGCCAAAAAAGGAACATAAAATTTGGCACATCTTCAAAAAAATGTTGTCAAATAGTGAACTTTTCATGATTATCCCGGGCAGCAAGCAACTTACTATACATATCCATATAAGTGCTAGGTAGGTCTAACACAATACTGTGACATAAAACTGAAACAAATGCATGCATACTTTAACATATGACAAAATGAAGACAAAATAATCTAATTCTGTCAATGTCAGTCACTTTAGTTATTTATTCATAACACTCGCTACTGCTGCTGAGCTCAAACTCACATCGTACTGCATTGCAATCTAACAATGTTACCATGCAGCTATCGCACTGTTCACTATGTACGTAGTAACAAACGTTAAATTAACAAATATTAAATTACTGATTACAAAGCTATGACTGCATTGTTCACAATTAAATCATCTAAACACTTGACAGTGATGACAAAATCATAATGCCCAGCAAACTGTTAGCAGAACTTGATCCTTGATCATAAACATGAATAGGAAATGTCTTGTCAACATCATCCGATTCATCTTGTACTACAATTTTTCATACAACACCATGAATTCTGTGTTAAAATAAAAGACATTTTTCGCTATGTTATTAATAATTGCATCCATTTGGTTTTGTCTGAAAATATCAGCAATTTGTATAAACTTCAACTGGTGGAAGGAAAAATATACGACATTTCTCAATTATTGAAATAAGGCCAAAATTCCTATCCAGACGTCGAACTCGGACAGTTCAAACGTCTTTTAAAGACATTTTTGTTTGGCGAGGCTGCAGCGCACTAGTGACTCTTTGCTTTTAATGCGCTGTGTATAAATTGACTTACTCACTCTCACTCACTCTCACATAACGTAACTGAGAAGAAATAATACTGTAGCAAATCACAGTGATCCAATTCATTGTCTCGAAAAGCACAAAACACAAGTGACTATAAAGTCAAAGTAATTCACAACTGGTCAGATTATTTGTGTATGTTTTTTTTGAGTAGATCAAAAATGAAACTTTAATATTCAAAGCAAAGTTCTATTCTAATCTACATTTCAAAACGTACAGAATATTACATGCACTATTATAATCAGCACTGCATAACGATGTGAAATACTTTTGAAGCAGAGAATTGTGACTTCAGAATGCCAGCAGTAATATGTTTAGGGTGTACAAGTTGATGCATATCAGTAGGTTTAAAGTAAAACTCGAGTATTTAGGATCTCAGTAGTTGGATGGTTATGGTCAGCAGTAGTATAAACCAGACTGCCTAAATCTTCACCAACTCATTTCCTTATTTTGAAGGAAAAACCCACGCCCATTAAACTGAGTTCTTAATTTCTACTATAACTAAGCGTCAGTGGTCATCGATGCAGTGCACCCAGGAGTAGTCTTTCGGCTACCCAGTGAACAGACATTTGCACCTGACTCACACAAATGGGAAAATACGGGCCCACCCACAAACCCCACTGCCGGTCGGTTAGGGTTAGTGCTACGGTTAGGGTCAGTTTAATTCGATTTCTTAGCAGTAAGACGTCTGCCGAACGGCTGTGTGCGAACGTCTTAATGT
>Ga0209780_1004440_pt1 | contig 10801 bp, 8 predicted proteins | sample WorMetexBAHAMAS2_FD_187384 | JGI IMG/M metagenome (GOLD analysis project Ga0209780, IMG submission 187384) | Marine gutless worms symbiont microbial communities from Max Planck institute for Marine Microbiology, Germany - Inanidrilus exumae... | ecosystem: Host-associated > Annelida > Digestive...
AAATATTTCAAATCTAAGTAGCCTATAGCAATCACCGTAAAACGCTCTATTTGCTGGTATAATTTTTATGCAAATCGGTTCAGTGGTTTGGGAGGAGTTTGATCACATACATACATACATACATACACACGGAATCTGGCCAATGTGGCTTTCAGTATACGCGTAACGCTCAATACCAAACCTGCTTCGCAGGTTTTGATAAACAGATTTGTATAGCGCCATTAGGTCGTAACTTCATAGGCGCTGACAGCATTTAGCCTACATACCAAGTTACCCATGTCGGCTGTATAGCCGCTGGCGTGGGGTAGGGGGTTCAGTCGTGTCTGTCTGTGTTTGTCTGTTTGTCCGCGCTCTAAAAGGAAAACGGCTTGAGCTATCCGCACCAAAGTCGGCAGACATATAGTCCATGGCAGGAACTCGGCTTGCAGTGACCCTGATGTCAAAAAGTCAAAGGTCAAATCCTAATTCTAACCGCCCGGCGTGGGCCTGCATGTCGATACGACTGCACATTTCTCTAGTATTAAGTCCTGTTTTGGCCTTCTACGTGGCTGTATTTTTCTTTAGTTTCGTTTTTGCTCGACGCGCGCCGCTACTTACTTTGATGGCTACCGTCATTATCTCTGTTATTAATGCTAAACGTCAGCCGATGAAAAGACGGTACAATTCTTTGCAGTCAGCTCACGAACCAGTACTCTATTAAAGCACTATCAAGCCAAGACAACGAGCTACAGAAGGTCGATAAGCCTATGTAATGGTCGTTTCGCATCGCTGTGATGTCATGCTCGGCAAATCCGTGTAAATGATACATGGGATGGCGACGCCGACTTGGCAGCAGCAGCAGCAGGAGCAGTTCATCAGCAGACTCTGCACTGGCAAGCATTAACATCTGTAATTACCGGTACTTCATCTACCGGACGACGTTGCCTTGGCAACACCCTGACTACTGTGATCTTCGCATCGGAATTCAGCTGGTCACGTGACTGACTGCCGGTCTGTCGCGAAACGCGAACATCATTATCGTGAAATAAGTATTTACGAGCGAGTTAGTGGAAGATGTGGGCAATGCGCACGCAAACAAATAGTCGTTTTTAGGCCGCATTACGCGCACGAAGTGAGGCAGATCGTACTCGGAGGCTAGGCGAAGTGGCTGCGTGCTTTAGCCATCAACAGTGGTTAGAAACCTTGGTGTGTACATTGATACGCAAGCAGCTATCGATAGACGCCAATGCTTGTCATTGTGTCAAGACGTGTTTTACCACTTACGACGGATTCGTCAACTACGCCGTCATGTCGACTACGACACACTAGGCTCCTATATACGCTTATACGGTCGTTAATACTGTCGCGTCTGGATTACTGCAACAGCCTGTTTGTTTGCTTCTCGCAGATGACACTTCTTTGTGGAGTGTCTCCTCGGACGCACGCGCCACCTCTTCTGAAGCGGCTCCACTGTCTGCCAGTGTCAAGCCGAGTACAGTTCAAACTACTGCTACAGATCTCTTTCGCACGTATGTGCACGTCTATGTGTCTGCGTGAGTTGGACATACCGGTGAGCTGTGCAAAAAACGGCTGAACCGATGGAAATGCCCTTTGTGAATCCAAGGAACGAATTCGTTCACCGCTGCGACAGATGACAAGACGCCGATATGCGGCCTTTTGTCAAGTTACTCTATACACTTGTTAAACTAACCTTTCAGTTCGTATTGTATTATTTCGTGAAACACAGCAACTGTTAAAAACCAAACGCTGATCAAAAACAACGAATAATACGCGTTCAAGAAAATGATACTAACTATACCGGTACTTATTGTGTCACTTGCTAAGCCTACACAGTATTATATCAAACTTCGCAGTGTTATGTTAAATATATAAGGATCCTAGCAATATAAATAAACTTAAAACATCTATATATAACAAGTGACTGAAATTTTAATGCACTACATAATTTTAAATGAATTTTATTTGCGTATATTTCACTACTGTTTTGGTATGGATTAAAAGTTGACAAAGGACGGAGTATAGCCTACGCCAAAATGAGCGAATTTTCTGGAAGAAACTGGAAGCTGAGTTTTCTGAGTAAATTAAAACAAATATCTGGATCTACAAAGATAAAACCAGTATTGAGCAAATATTTACATGAAGTATATGTGTTCCGCTTATGCACCACTGTGTAATAATAATATAATGCACATTTCTGTCTCGCCATATAGCGTCATAAAACTCATAATGCCCGAAACGGTGGACTCCTTGCAAGCACGAGGCTTCTGCATATCGAGAAGGCGCTATCTCGTGAATATTATGAACGAAAAATGCAACAGGCGACAGTCAAATCGGCCTAGCGTAATGGTGGTAATATTAATCATTATACGCTTATCATCAACCTCTCTAAAAATAACTGATCGCTCCTTTCGTTATGCTTCACCTTGTCTCTGGAACCAACTCTCTTTATCTCTTCGTCAACCTCATTCTGGTACCAGTTCCTCCATTTCCTACTCATCTATCCTTCTCGCACCACTTCTTCCTCTTTTGATTCAACACTCTGCTCATTCATTACTCCCTCTCTCTTTTACTTCCGGCTTAAAACCTACTTGTGTCACAAATCCTACACCCCGTAGTTTCACTTCTTCCTCCCAGACTGCCTTCAGGGACTACTATTCGGACCGTTACTTCTGAGCTACTCGTTTTTTAGTTTTTCCTTATTTTTCGTTTCTATGCCGTGCGCTAGATTAAGCTGACCATCTCATCAGTTTTTGAGCGCACGTAAATATACTGTATCGTATCGTATCTATCACTGTGAAGTCCTGCGGTACGGTATAAAAAGGACCCTTGTGATATCGCGTCTTGTAATGCTGTGCTATGTGGCCAATTCCCTACTGTATTAATCAGCGTCATGGCTTTAGCTGTCTGCCGTCGGCCGTGCATTTCTTCGCTTCGCATTATAAAACGAATACAGCTGAGGAGCATGTTACAGATTTAAACAAGCGATTTTAGTAAGCAATGTATTTAATACACGTCTATGCTCAACATGTCAGAGTAAATTGTTGTCGATATAGCATAGCAGGCAAAAGGTACAAAATGTTAAGCCACATCTACTCCAACCTAGTCTCGTCATTGTCTGATAATCCCAAGCTCCTCTGGCAAACCGTAAACAAACTCTTAAGCCCGGTCCACACTAGCAACAATGTCGAAGCAACATTCGACATTGTAGCATTCGACAATGTTGCTTCGACATTGTTGCTGGTGTGGACCGGGCATTACACCGTAAATCATCTTTACCGTTACTTTTGCCCGGACCGTTCCTTCTGACTTATGAGCTACTCGGTTTTTCCTTATTTTTTCTTTTTTGTGCCGTGCGCTGGACTAAGCTGGCTATCTCGTCAGCTTTTGAGCGCACTTAAATATAGATAGGCCTATTGTATCGTATCGTATCGTATGGTAAAATTGAAATGCCAACAAAATGTGTTTGCGCTCACACTGTGCATAAGTGGTCAACGTTAGGCCGTCTAATAGCTGTTTCGTCTAAGCTATTTTCGTCAATATGTCGCATTGATGATCATCACGAATTTTACTGTTTGTGGCGGTTCCACCTACTGGCAATTAATTCGCTTGCGTCAACACCGTTACTCTACGTTGAGTGGGTAGTACTGAAATGGGTAATGGATATACGGTCTTGGTGTGTAATCAGCCGCCCATGCCAACTCAGCTCTCTCAGGGAAGTGATAAATGAATAACGGCCAAAGTGTGGTGATGCTCTGCGGCTAGAAAGCAGAAACAGGTATGGATTAAACGTGTAGGTGGCAGGTGCTTCGTTAACACATGCCACACCTGAACCATCTGGAGATGAATAATGTTTAATATATAAAGCGCGATAGGGGCCTACAAATCTACAAGTTTTACCTTTGTATTGGGTTTCTAAAATTGTCGCTGAAGGTTGATCATTAGAAGAAGCCGACACTCACAAGAGTGCAAAAACTCACGCCTGTACTGTTTTTGTGCCTCGTGACCTTCACCTTTGATGACCCAAAAATAAATGAGTTACCAGGACTCATGGTAAAACATTGCGTGTCAAGTTTGGTGATCCTAGCAGCAGCGGTTTTTGAGATATCGTGCGGAAAAACAGACAGATAGATGACAGACAGACGCCGCTACCGCCGTTGTGGGTAAAAACACGACGACACAAAGCGTAAGAGAATCTAATAACGATAGGCCGACCGCCGACTTACTTCTTTGTCTGGCAGAAAGTAGGCATCAGCAACCATGGCTAGCCAGACCATCATTATCAAGGTCGTCCTCCACAGAATACCACTTGACTTCATCACGAGCGATGTGAAAGATTCGGCCGTTAACCGTCGATGTATCTTCGTTACGTCAACTTGGTACTGCAACGTTGTTGACAGCTGGATTACAATGACGTAGATGCTGCTGCTGCTGCTGCTGCTGCTGCTACACGCGCTAGGTTAGCAGCGAGCCATGTCGTGAGTAAACAAACTACTGCCGCTGTCGTTTTGAATTAACACTATAATTATCGAATATTTGACGTTTTTGGGCAATCATATTTAGAACACCAGCATGGCGATTGTCCGACGAGCGCTGATGAAATAGCTTATAACTAGACAAAATTTCATTAAAATGTGCATTGCAAGTTAGGTGGCGTCACCTAGAGAACGGGAAATAAGCAAAAATGTCGGTCGCAAATAAAGAGCGAGAGAAAATATTATAACCTTGGATGAAAAACTATGAATAAGACGACACGAGACGACAAATTTAAGTGTGCATAAAAGCTGATGAAGAGCAAGCTTAATCTAGCGCACTGTACCAAGAACGGAAAAAAACTAAAAACAAAACCGAGTCGCTCAAAAAACAAGTGCCCAGAAAGTGCTGAGATAAGCGACCGGGTCGAATTACGTTGGAAATGCCTACTCACGTCCAGAAGGCCAGTTGTTACTAGGGGCGACAATTATTGAAGTGACGTGACTTTAAAACCAGTTGTAACGACCTTAGTTTGCGTAAAACTGGTAATTAATTTATGGCGATTTGCGCCTTCGGAGAAAAGTTATTGCAAGAAGTGACCGCCGTGGGCGGGTGTAAACGGTCGCTAAAACGGTCCAGGTAATAGTCCGTGGAGGAAGTCCGAATGAAAAAAAGTGAGTCTACTGTGGGAAGGATTTATATACGCATCCTCTCATAAAGTCCTTAAAACTACGGGCGTCAATTTAAAATTTAAATTAAAAATTTAAAAGAGAAAATGTCACTGTTGATGCAGGTGATGACAGGCACATGAACAGTTGGAAAATAACTAAATTTCTGTGCAAGCGTCTCATACGTTCGTCGTCGCCGTCGTCGTCAACAAGAATATCCTACATAAGCTAGCAATTTTCTAGAAATTAAAAAATAGCAGATCCAAGCGTACACAAGATATATACTCACTTGGCGGACAGAACGCGTACGCATTAACGAGTGTGGTCGGCCAAGGCATCAGTGTTGAGTTTTCCACCCACGGAAGACTACTTGAGTTTATCTTGTGCCATACAAAAAGTCGATCATTACACTTAAAAACATTTCATCGTTAATCACATTTTGACGTTGGCAATCCGCTGCAACCTTTAATTCGGCAATATAGGGCATAAGACTATACACTGTAGATACGTAGAGTTGGCACCAGTTCGTCATTGCTGGAAGAGATGCGTTTCCACTTTTTGTTCGAAGATGTTCAGTGACAGACTGCTTACATTGTATAAGACATATCTTTTACGGCATGGTCTAACTCCATTACTTCGATCTGTTGTGGATTTGCTGTACAACTTGTTGCACAACAAATCCACAACAAATTGACGTAATGGAGTTGAGCAGTTGGCGTCTTCTGGCCAACATATTTATGTAGTACTGTCCGAATTTAAGAAAAATTAGTCCCGTGCGGGACTGACGGTCGACTCTTGAAACTGACACAAAAACTTGGACAATTAAAATTCCGGCCCAATCAAATTTAGATATTGTGCCGAAGTTAAATAATCAGTGGTCAGTTGCCAGCTTCCATTGTAAATGGCGGAGGAGATAGCTTTTGAAAATGGAAGGATTTCCAACTTTCAAAGGCTCGTGACCTTGACCTTGACCTTGACCTTGGATCGGGTCATACTGCATACCGTCGTGCATCACTCATCGACCTCTACCTACGTGCCAAATTTCATTAAAATCGAAGAAACGTTTTGTGGACGGACGTACATACGTACGTACGTACGGACAGACGAACGGACATTTGAGACCCACTTTGTTAGGTTGACTCAGAAAAGTCGACCTAAAATCGTTGAACTTTCATCTAAATACGTACTAAACGTCTGACGGCCGAATCTGGCAGAGGAGAAATAATTAGGCCTATATCGATCAGTCCATCAACTTTCACGTATGAGGTAAGTTAGATGTTTAATACATTGTGCAAGTCGGACAACCAATGACGATCGAGTCTAGGCTTACGGCACAAGATGATTGATCAGCTGTCGCAGACTCACAACACGACTAGCTGTGTCACAGTGTTGCAATCGAAAGCTGCGCTCAGTTTGAGACGGTCGAACTAAGGTAAGTAAGTAAAAAGTGTATAGCAGTTAGCATCAACTTAACTTGCACCGCTACGAGAAACTGACATGCCATGTGAGATCACACAGTGTTACCTGCCACCCGGCTGTGGTGAAAATCCCGCCTTTACCCCCAGCCGAAGCAGGTACTCGATTTAGCGACCCCGAGGGATGCAAGGCTGGGTTTACCTAAGAGGTGACAATAATGACGACGGTGGACGTGGCCGTAGCGAAAAACAGAAGAATGGGCTAAATTCAGAGTGTGCGACAAGTCACAAGGTTGCATAAAGAAGTACCCTTGTTTATGAAGATATCTGAATTTCATGACTAGAATCAGTCGAGAGCAGCCTCTATACCAAGTATAACCAAAACTGAGCTGTCACAGAGAGACCATCGCGACGCTCTGTGTCAGTTTAAATGTTTCCCTACTGTTATACAAATAACGCCAACAGATCTCGTCTCAGCCTGAGAAGCACTTTCAGCAACTGCCACCTTTTATTCGGTTAGCCTACCTGCATAGTTTTGTACACGCATCGTTGCCATAGGCTCAACTGCCGCACAGCATCTGCTGTACGTGTGATAATCAAACTTCCACAACAACCAACGTTGTTGATATCACGGCGTATTCTGTTGAAGTGATCCCATCGTAATTTCGCAGAGATCGTCATAAACTATTTCCTGGGCTATCGTACAGTATTGTTTGCGTGATCCTACGTTTAGCCGTTTAGGTAGAACTCCGACTTGTGACAGACAGACAGGCAGACAGACAGACAGATAGACACACGATGACAGCAAATATCGCGTTCTTTTTTATAAGTTTGTGTATGTAATGTTACGTCTTTGGTTTTTATATGTTTCTGCAGTTTTCTGTTAGTCATTAATACTACGACGTATTATCTGATTTTGCATATATTTTAGGGTTTTATCTCTTACGTTTCTTTGTCTGTTTGTGTGTTATTTTGTTTGTGTAATTTGTGCATGTTTGCTGCCTTTATTGGCGTAATAAACGATGAATAGCGTCGAACGGTTAAAAACTAGCTCGATGCGTTCGGTCATTTCGATACAATGCCGGTGTGTGACCGACGGTCAGACGGACAGATACCGGGTCATAGCATATACCGCACCATACATATATGTATTGTATATGCGTCGTGCGGTAAAAATGAAAAATGTCCACTCGATCGCAAGTAAACTGTTATTCCTTTCTGCATCGTAAACGAACTGTACAGCAGTACAAACAAATAATCGAAACCGAATGCATCGGTTACATATATTCCGTTAAAATGAATGGATACAGAATATAAATAATAAATAATATCACAACAATTAATTTGCAGTTTCACAACGTATGTGCTGTACATAAGCAACATTAAACTGTAAAAATAATATAAATCGTCAGGTATATCGACAGACTAATATGAAACCACATCGACGTTTCAGATATGCAAAAAGTACATGTCACTCTGTAAAGCTAGAAGCAACGGAGACAGAATCGACTGATTGCAGAATAGTAGACACCGTGGCGGTCAAAACGTCAAGACTGTGGGGAGGGGGAATTCCTAGTAATATGACTGTCTTGGTCGCAGAGGACGACTGCTGAACGTTTGAATGCACTATTAAGCCGGTTTGTCTTCACCATATAAAAGAAAACATATGTTAAAATACTTGAGATTTTCCTTTGAGGGACGCGTCTCGTAATTCTTCTTGAGTCGGTCAACGCGTATTGACAGAGAGATCGTGACACCTACCGTACATATCTCCATAACAACTCGTCCATCAACCCTAAACCTAACTCCTGTGTAGGGTGACAGGGCGGCAACGCATGGACTTAAGATCGAGAGGTCGTGGATTCGACTCCCTGTTGTACGATGCTGTATAACAGTCTTGGGCAAAACGTTGACATAGTACGTTGAGCGTCTAAACCAATTCGGTTTACCAAGACTCGAACGACGCCGCCTGCATACTGGTCTCATACAGTGTTACAAGACAGTTGAGTTTTATTTAAAATAATTTTAAAGGCTTTTTCGAGTACAATAAATCTAACATAACATAATTCTAAACGTCGACAACCGCAATGCAGTAGTAGCGTTCGTAGTATATTTTTACTCAATATGTCATTATTGTACGGAACTTACCTCCACATGTTGCAAATTTTAGCAATATGTTGAGATATAAAACGTACATAATATGCTAATGTCGATTTTTCTCATTTTGAAAACGCTTTACCTTGTAATTGCATTTTGATGTGTAGTCATTTATGGACAGGCGATATGATTGCTTAATGTTGCCGTCCTGCTCCTGCTTCTGTGTGCTTACTGCAAACTGCATTATTACTTGCATTGCTGGGTACTTGAGCAAACTAAAACCCGATCGATCGACAGATTGACTATGTGATTGAAATTCTTGTGTTGCGGTCAAAAGCAGTATAATTCGGTATCAAGAAGAAGGAGGAAATTTGCGACAGGTTTTGAAGCCGTGCGATTTTACCTTTCGTAACACTGAGGACAGGCGCATAGGGCCATCACGAGGAAAAATGTCACTATATTGCAACGAATGAAATGCGTAATGATAGGCATGTTCAGATATGCAAAGGACGTCAACAAATGACAACAATGCCATTAAAACGCACCGCAGCATTGATCATTATTATGTCATTTCCCCTTTTAGGGACCTATGTGTCTGGAGGCTATCAACTACCTCTCTCGTTCCTTTAAAATTTCCTAATTAGGCATCTGACAGAACTTAAAGTCACTGCCGTCTCAGTATCGGAAAACGCGGATGATTGCCACATACGAATGTATTTCGCACAGCCGAGAGAGGCGACGATGGGCCCACTCTCATCCTAAACAAACACGTAACATCGTGAAATGATTCGCTAAATTCAATTCGCACGTTTTTACGCTGGCCGCATCATGCGGAAAGCGTAACGTAACGGTCTGGCGTCCGTCCGTCTGTCCGTCTATCTGTCTCTCCCGTCGGCATACTCACCGTGAGTCATCGGGGGCAGCATGCGACGCGACCAGCGTACATTTAGGCCCGGCAATAAGGAAGACCGACATATTCGTTTTGAAACATTTTGTTAATACACTTACGCAGATACAAACACAGCGAGTTCTTCAGAAACGTCGTCGCCGCCGGCGTTATAATTAAATATTTCTTCCGATCTCGTTCACCGCCGGATCAAAATGGCGGCCGTCCAGCACGTCATCAAAACGAGTTTTGCACGTCCGCCGGGAGATGACGGTCGGCGGACGGAATCGTTTGGCGCAACGTCTACGTCGAACGTCCGCACGTTGTGTCGGTCAGAAGACGGGCGAAGTTTCGGCGACTGTTCGGAGTCCGGCGTACCGCTCGGCCGTCTCTCCTCTGAACAGAAGACCACAAACCAACGCGCTGCAACTGTTGTACCGAGCCTCGGATTTAGAATCCCGCATAAAACATGTAAATTTACACGCGAGTTATACGGTAAAGAGATAATTGGCACACTAGCCTACGACGTAACCCACAACGATTAGTCTAAAGCCCGGTCCACACTAGCAACAATGTCGAAGCAACGTTCCATATTGTCGAAAGGACGCAATTTCAACGCAAAACTCGTTCGACATTGTTGCCGTTTATGGCAACAAAGTCGAACGTTGCTTCGTTCGAAGCAACGTTCGATATTGTCTAAGCAACATTCGACATTGTAGCATTCGACAATGTTGCTTCGACACTGTTGCTGGTGTAGACGGGGCTTAAGAGTAAAGATTTGATCACAATGTCTGCCTTTTCTGAACTCTACTTGTTTGACCTACTGCTGAATTTATGTTCCGTGTGATACTTTACATAACGTTTCTTGTCACTCCTCCTTAGCTGTTGTAGTTTGATAAATCCCCTTTCTTTGGCAAAGGCCATCCTGTCTTGCCACTTTGTCCTTTTTTCCCATATATCTTGTTACAGATGCTTGTTAATTGTTTGGCAGCGTCTCTTCGTGCAGTTAAGCCAATATTCGATTGTAAAATGTCGAAACTAATATTGACACACAACACGCTTTTATTCGTTGTTTCACGTCTAGTTACCTCCGCCGCTTCTGGCGGAGGTACTGTTTTACCGCCGTTTGTCTGTTTGCTTGTTATCGGGAGAACTCAGAAAGTTACCAGTGAATTTTCGCAAAACTTTGGTGAAGAAGTAAATTGTGGACCTCATGAGAATTTGTCAAATTTTGGAAGGTTGAGGTTAGGATTAATGTTATATAT
>Ga0209780_1004441_pt1 | contig 10799 bp, 8 predicted proteins | sample WorMetexBAHAMAS2_FD_187384 | JGI IMG/M metagenome (GOLD analysis project Ga0209780, IMG submission 187384) | Marine gutless worms symbiont microbial communities from Max Planck institute for Marine Microbiology, Germany - Inanidrilus exumae... | ecosystem: Host-associated > Annelida > Digestive...
CATTAGAAATGGCAATCTTCGTTTTATGGATGTCTTTTTTACTACAGTTTTCTTTAGAAAGTAAGAGTATATTTAATTGTATTTGCCAGGTGGCGCCAACCAAACAAAAACAGGCGACCATCGCATTGGGACACGTCCCATCATCTTATGTCAGTGAATTTCTGATTTCGTGCTCAAAGCTTGCATATCACCAATCCAGATGAAGCCAGTGAAGATGCGTATTTATGAACCCGTAGACGAAGCAGAACCAGACGAACCTCGACTTTGATAAATTTCTTTTGCAGCACAACCGGTCTGACCGGCTGAAACACCAGCGAAACGGTGACGGTAGCGAATGCCTTGATGGTGCCTTCCTTCTCTCGGTAAGTGAAGTCTTCACCAAGAGAGTCAAGACCAATCAGTCGCCACATGACTGGCATTGCTGTTGGATTCTTCATTGTCAACGACTGCGTCTCTTTCCTGCAAGTAACGATACGATACGATACGGTAGTTTAACATGTGCTCAGAAGCTGACGATATGGGCAGCTTAATCTAGCGCACGGCATAGAAACGAAAAAAAATAATAAAAAAATTAAACAATAAACCGAGTAGCTCAGAAGAAACAGTCCAGTTTCAATCAATTCATCATTCTTGAAACAATAATCGTTTTCATTATACTTACAGTAAAATGAAATCATTGATGTAGTCGTCGAGGCAGATGCCTCACCTCGAAGATGCCTCGAGGCAGAAAATTCTGATGCCTCGGCCTCATGCCAGCTGCCTCGGTACGTCACTGGCTTGCCTCGGCTTCAGAAAAACTGCCTCGCCCCAGTCTCGACCTCACTGCCTCAGTCTCGCCTTGGTTGATATGGCTAATGGGTAACCCACATAAAACCCAGATTTTGGTTATGGATTAGCCTATTGAAACCCTTGATGAGTGATGTTGGGTTACTGTAAACCCTATATTTTGGTTAATTGGTAAGCCACGTAAAACCCAGTGATGGTTAGGGGTCAGCCAAGACAAACAGACTTGAGCCTATAACGTGAGCATTTTTCTGCTTTGCCTTGCCTCAACCAGTAAGCTAACTGCCTCGGCCTCGCCTCGCATCTCAGCTGCCTCGGCTCGCCTTGCCTCGGTGAAAGTCCTTACTGCCTCGAACTAGGAAAAATGCCTCGACTACATCACTGACTGAAATATATAACTTTTATTTCAAATCGAAAAACAAACTGCTCGATTTAGTACCAGGAAAGAGGTATAAGACTAGCTTTACAGTGATTGAATTCAACTGCTATGTCTTTGCAGTCTGTACCTTTATGGCCTCAAATTCATATGACCCTGACCACGCCCTTTTCAGGAGTGGTTGGTCATCCAAAAGCTAGGATTTGATACAGTCTACCTGTACTCAAAATATGACGATTCTAGTTTTAGCTGTTCCAGAGATATCATTATGGGCCCCAAAATTTAAAGTGGGTCACGTGACCCTGACCACGCCCCTTTTAAAGATGGTTTTTCTTCATATGCTGGAACTTAATATAGCTTACCTGTGTACCAAATTTGACGACTGTAGCTTCAGGCGTATCAGAGATATATGGTTGGTGCCCACCAAAATTTAAAATTGATTTTAAAAAAATAAAGTGGCTCACGTGACCTGACCATGCCCCTTTCATGGACGGTTTGCCATCCGTGGGCCAGAACTTGCTACGATCGACCTATAGATTAAATTTGAAGTCTGTATTTCGAGCCATTACAAAGATATGAAAGGTGATACAAAATGTCATAAAATGCGGTGGTTTGGGGTATTTAAAGGCCACTCAACCTCAGTGGAAATAGCATCATTCGATAGACTGCATACGAGTTCCTATTAGCATCCCATAGTAACTATGTCCCTATCTTGTACTGTTTCTGAGATATAGCGAGATATTGGCCGATAATCGCTGATCTAAATCTACCCCACCTCTGTTTGGCGCCCCCATTGGTGGTGATCCCGTTGGAATTTTGCAGAAATCTTCGGCATCAGAAAACTATAATCCTGGGCTATCGTGCGGTCGTTTGCGTGATCGTATGTTTAGCCGTTTTTTTGGTACAATACCGGCGTGTGACGGACAGACAGACAGACCCAAGACGACAGCATATACCGTCACATAATGCCGACCAAACCTGTCTCGGTTATTAACTGGTATGGTATTGTAGGGTTTAACGTCCCACTCGACACATTATAGGTCATTTCGGAGACGATATTACAGGTCAGATGACCGAACCAACAGTGTAATAGCACTTAAGGATGATAGTCTTCCAGGTATTAACTATGTGACTATGTCGTACCATTTGCAAGATATGGCCAGTTTCTTATCCAACATTGTAAATTTTCATTCCTACGTGTATTTGGCGCCTCCATTGAGAAGTGACCCAAACAGAATTTCACCAATATCTTTGGTGTCAAAAAACTAGAGTTCCAAAGCTATCATGCAGCATTGGTTGCGTGATAATATGTTTAGCCTCTTTGATATAATAGTGGCTTGTAACAGATGGACGGACAGACAGTTAGACAGACATCGGGGTACATTCCATGCTATGCGTATGCGCTGCAAATGCGTTGAGTGGAAGAACCATGCTGTAGGCAAATATAACAGGAAGAAGTGGGGCAAATGGTTCATCTGAACTGTAACAATTTAAGTGACGTCTTGTGTAATGAGCTGATGTCACGTTCGACATTGCTGAGTAACTGAATACGATCACAACAGATTTGACAAAGGTGCAAAATGAAACTGAGGAAATACACACGCCGTAATGCGTAATATACAAAATAAATTTCAGGTGGCTCCACACATATAAAGACTCACCTGTTAATTAGGACTCGGTCAAATGCAAGTTTCTTCTCTAAGATTTGAAGTTCGGGTTGAACACCTTGGCACACCAACTTGATAATGAGTGGTTCCGGATTCTCGCGATAGCAAATCACCATGGTGTCTTCAAATCGTCCGGCTCTAGGCGGGAATGCCCACACGTTTAACGCCTACAAGTCCATCACTCACGTCATGGCTGTTTCTTTTCTAGACCACTGAACTTCTGACATGCTAAGTTCAATGACTCTTGTCTTACCGTATCTTATCGTTTGTTACCCTCATGGCTGGCAGCCTAGACCGTCTCGCCAGTTAAAGACACCTCTAAAAGGTTCATCTTGCAATATTGTGACTGTAGATCTTTTATTGCATACGTCATGTGCTCAGTTCCACAAGGCTCAATGCTTTGTCCGCTGTCATTACTGGCCTGCTTACGCATAGTGTAGAAGGGCCAGACTAGTGATGCTCTCTGGCGTCTGTCGTCGTCGTCGTCTGTAACACTTCACGGCGGCGCAACGTAACTCACCAGGGGGCAGCACGCGACGGCGGGCTAGTAGTGTTACGCCCAGTTTAAACGACACCATGTTTATACTCCATACAGCAGACCTCGCAGACGTTGCTGATAAACATGGTGTACGTCTTTATACACAGGCGCGGTGGAACACAGGGTAGAGCGTTGGACTTGCAATCAACAGGTCGTGGGTTCAAATTCACTGTGAGTAAAGCTGCGTAACAACATTGGTCAAGTTGTTCATACCTATGTGCCTCTGTTACCAAGCAGTACAACTTTGTACCAGTTAAGGGGCGACTGGGAAGGTAACCGCAGGCCTAGCAGAAAGTAATCGCAGCCTACCGCCGGGTGGATAACTTACTATATAGTCACCTGTGGGCTGTGACCTTGACCTTTGACTTCCAGAATTTAATGAGGTCATCAGTAGAGCTAGTGAATATTCCCTGTAAGCTTCATCGAGATTGCTCAAGCTGTTCGTGAGATACTGTGGTAACAAGATCTGTCCAGACAAACGGACAAACGAATGGACGAGGCAGATGAAGAGACGGAAAAGAAAATTCCTTCAACAACACTGTTGGGTGTCGAAGGCATAAAAATAACTCAATGAGTGTATCTTCTCCTGAGGGAATATTTACTAGCCCTCAGACGCCTGATCTATCACGGCCCTGAGACGCCAGTACCTTAAATTTTAAACTGATACGAGACATAAGCCTACATACAAAAAGCCTACAGGTATACTAACTACAGATGTCGCCAACTTTGACGGCTGAAATGTAATGGCCGCCAAAGGAAGGGTCAAAATAATTAAACGGATCTCAGCCGTTTCTGGGTCAAAGGTCACGGAAAGTAGGTCAACTTGTAGGTGACACATTGTAGACTAACTCTAGGATTTTTGTTTGTCGATGCGACATTTCATTCCGAAGATATGCGGTGTCAAGTGCGGAAGTCGCGGAAAAAGTGGTCCAAAATTTGATGTTTTTTGCTCCCCAAATATGGGGAAAAAGGTCCCAAAAATTTTTGGGGGGCATTTGTAAATCGACACCACTTCCGACTTACTGGCCAAGTTTGGTTGAGATTCCATGGCTGGTCTTTCTTCTATGCTGACGAAATAAAGAAAACAAATTACAGTGGTAAAATATAGGCTAATGACCTTGCCTTCGGCGGCTATAATAATTAAATTGAGACAAATAGGTAATTTAATGACTAATAATGACACCAGGTCGACCTGTATTTGTCCTGGTTCCAGTGTCATGGACAGTGGATCCAGTATAAAAGTGTCACTCATAGCACCGTTGAGTAGCCAGGCTGAGGCATTCACAACGAACTGTGACGTGTTGTGCATCGTCACTGCCTCCAGGTTGGCAGCATAGTCGTCAGTCCTTCAACAACGCATCAACGACTGGCATTCACTGCACACGGCAGCAGAATGAACAACAGTTTGGTGCAAATTTATGATCTGGATTTTCAAAAAGGTCTGCAGTGTGAGAAAAAGTACCACCCAGTATTGATTGTTTAATGACAAGTTCAGCCATATTGATTAAATACACATGGACACAGCATATATGCATTCCTTATGCAACAACACAGTAGTAGCAGCTGCTGCAGTAATAGTAGTAGTAACAAGTTTACAAAGTAATTTGACAAAAGGCCACATCGCTGTCTTGTAACCCCTCACGGTGGTGAATGGATTCACCCGATGATCCCGATCTTGACCACCATCTAATTCACGGTTCCTTGCATCCACATACGTTAGCTCTCCCTCCTCCAACGGCATCTCGATCAGTTCAGCTGGATGTGTACAGCTCGCCCGTATGCCCAACACACACACAGACAGACCACGCTACGTGCGACATTAGTGGTAATGGGCCGTAGCTATGCACTGCATGCACGTAAGATGGCTTAACAGTAATATCACGTTGATGGTGCTATCATAACGGCATAACCAGTGTGACAGTTCACACAGTATTCTGATGAATGCTGCCGCAGACGGCTGCAGACACTCACACCAAGCCAACAACTTGATCTGTGAGTTTGCCCGTAGCTGCTACTGTAAAATCCACCATCAACATTTATCAATATTGCTCAGCCCGAAAACTGATATAATACATAATTTATTCAGCCTCACAGAGGATGGAATGGCTGTCCGTACAGTCGGTACTGAAGGCTGTATATCACAGAGGCTGTCGTGATGTCATGATAAACACTGCTGCCGGAGTGGGATTTAATCTTGGGACCTCACACACTGCAGTCAGACAGGCTACAACTAGATCACTGAGACTTGAAGTAATGCAATCTAATGAAAACAAAGGTCCAGATGCAGGAGTAGCCTGGCTATTTCTATTTTTCAACTATTAATGTTCCTGAATGTCTTGTATACAAACCAATACACATGTACATTCTATGGCTGAAATGCAGAAAAAAAGTTGTACAGCAAGTTTTATATATTCATCATTATTCACCTTGAACGGTAGAGAGAAAAAAAAGAAAACTTAACTTGAGTTTAACAAATAACACAAATAATATCCTATCTATATCATGCCACTGTTCCAGTGAATCTGTCATGTCGCTTTTTCAACAACACACTAGGCAATTCGCAACCAAAAGAATTATGACAATATCACAATATCTCACAATCTCCATATCAGATGTCTTAAATAGTTTCATGAAAAATCTGTTTAACGTAAAATCAAGTGAATTCATAAACGATAGGTAAACGATTTGAGTTTTGAGTGACGTCTGAAATTGCGCTCTCTGAAATCAGTTCAGTGTTTATTTAAGTTGTTATTTTATGTTGATATTGAGTAACTGCAGCAACGAGAGCGAAAGTGGCACAACAAGGAGCTACGCACAGCTCTGCTTCCTGGCCGGCTGGCAGCGGTCCAAATTCAAACATCTTCACAGAGCTGACATAAGTTTTCAACAGAACTTCTTCATCGGCTGGTTTCTGCTTAGTGACACGACGAAACATCACCCTTGACACCACACCAGCAAACACCTCATTAACACTAAGCACAGCACGAACAATCAAGCACACGGTCTTCTAACAAACTGAGACTGAATTAAGGTTTTACGTCCAACCAGACATAAAATAGGTCATTTTGGAGGTGTTCTTCCCAATCAATCTCTTGGCTTAGTACTAAAAAAACTAAATCTGACACAACTAAACCAAACATGCATCCGTAACAAAATATACTCCAACGTAAAATAAAGTAGGTGTGCTGCATGTCCGATTAACTGAGTTGCATGCAGCACACCAAAACCTGCCTTTCCCTCCCTCTAAAGCAATACGAATACCAGGGCAGGTTGTCATAATCTTTTCTAAATGCAGCACACCAAAACCTGCCTTGTTACTTACTTACCTATTAATAACTATAGAGTCCTCTATTTCCCATTGTTTTAACATCACGGGGTGGCGCAAATACGCCCAATAGCCGCTAACGGATAAAGTTTTCTAGCTACTATGCATATCTATTCACACACCAAATTTGAGCTTTCTATCTTAATTACTTCCTGACGTATGAGGGGTCCCAAAAATCCAAGATTGCGTCGTGGTGTTGTAAAAGCGCCACCTAGCGGAGAAAATTTTCAACACTCTCCTAAACATATCGATTCACGCAAAACCACTACGTCTACGTCTTGACCCACAAATTCACGTCTTCTCATTTTCAAGCCCAGTGCAAAGCGTGTGAGCTGCTTGACCAAACATCTCTGTCTGCCTATATCTCGCAGTAGTCTGGCACAAATTCAGACGTTCTCTGGTCGTCCACGTGTTGTCACTAACCCACAATGAGAAGGCTCAGGTCATACTATAATGTGATTCAAAATAAACACCCCTTTAAAGTTTCCCATACTCGTTACTGAGTGTTGGGCCAGGAGCTAATCCTGGTGTACAGGCAGTCAGCCCGTAGGCTCACTGCCTGACTATAAGTCATCCACCCGGCGGTAGGCTGCCATTACTTTCCGCCACGCCAGCGGTTACCTTCCCAGCCACAGAGCATCACCGCCCCTTGGCCGGTAAGGTGTGAACAACTTGCAAAAGGTTGTTACGCAGCTTTGTCCCGAGTAGAATTTGAACCCACGACATGTTGATCGCAAGTCCAACGCTCTAACCGTTGCGTCACTGCACCACCTCATATGACGGTAGTTTCTACAAATGTTGACCAATTTGTATAACATTTTGCATACAGTGTACACTGAGTTAATTTGCAACATAACAGTTATTGCAACTGTCGTTAGGAATATCAACGATCTCCAAAGATTGCGTTCACCTCAAACCTGTGGAAAACGTGGCCCAACATTACACTGGGAGCTGTATAACAAATATCTTGCAAAAAACACGCTGGTACAGCAGCAGCAGCAGCAGCAGACCTTGGTTCTTGTGCAACTGCAGGGAAGCCGGCAACGCAGCGGCAGTGCAGCTGGTAAATCGTCTGTGTCCATGCAATCTTGAGGTTCAACACTTCATCATACTCGCCTGGCTCCACTGCCATGAACCGCAGGCGTACTTTGATGTTGCCGTTTGCCGGTACTACCCATCGACTTGGCGCCACCCTGCCAGTCAGGTGAACATCAGACAATTATGCACCTTGAGAAGCAAGTGCTGCAAAGGGGTTGAACAGACATCAAGGTATGCACAAACGTGACTGTGAGACTGAGTTGCACGCATTCATTAAAATTTCAAATAGTACGGTAAACAGAATGTAGAACAGAACCGATAAGACAGTTTGAAGGAGCTTTAACAGCGGTGCATGCCACAGAGTACCAAGTCCATTAAAGTCAGTTTATTTGAGGCTTAGGAATCCCACAGCAAAGAAAGTTGCAGTAATCGAGTTTGGAAGTAACGTTGGTACTGGCTGTTTGGATTCAAGATAAGAGCAGCTGCATCAAATTTTACGAATACAACAACAGTAAAAACTGGAAAGTAAGCAAGAAATGTTTGGTACTGTTCACTGTACAGAGTCGATGCTGTGTATTTTGGCAAGTTGCTTTCTGAGGCTGATAAGCAAAAATTCAGTCCTAGTATAAGTCAGAGCTGAGAGATAAACAATAACTATTCATACTTTGTCTTTGCCTCTTGTTGGGCGGTGGTTTCAGGTTCAGCGGCCCTGCAGTGCACAGATACAGTCAACATGACGCAACCAATGACAACTACCACAAGCACAATCTCACAGAAGACGGTCATGACAAGTTCACTGCATAACGGAGTCCTCTTCTTCTTTCTTGTCTGTCATTCACCGGCAGCCGTCCGCTGAAAGGCTGGAAGACATGACGAACAGTCTCCATTACTGCTGAGTTAATTTACTGCCTACTGACGCTCTTACAATAACTTAAAACACTCAGCTGAGCAGATTATGTGTAAATATGCCAACTCGGTTCTTCACGGCTCGCCGTCGAGATGCTTGACACGTCTGCAGCGCATTCAAAATTCAGTTGCAATGATTGTATTACAGCAGCCATCACTATCCTCACGGGACACACTTCAGCAACTTCACTGGCTTCCTGTCAAATGGCAGATACAGTTTAAGTTGGCTTCCCTTACCTACAAAGTCATACGCACCGGTACTCCGTCATATCTGTCTGAACGCCTCCATCCCTACGTTCTTTCTCGCAACTTGCAATCATCATCCTCCGCTAACTTGCACATCCCTCACAATAATATTCATTTCGGTTCACGCTCGTTTCATATTGCAGCTCCAACAGTCTGGAATTCTCTCCCTTCTACTCTTCGTTCGTCTCAAACCTTACACAATTTCCGAAAACATCTTAAAATCCATCTTTTCCAGTTGGCATTTAATAGCCCCAAGCGACTTGTCCAGCGCCTCTGATTCATTCTACTGAATGATTACGGCGCTTAATCAAATTTTATTACTTACTTACTTACTTACTTGTATGTAAACTATAAAGTGAAATTTAAAAGCAAATATGATATGACGATAAAGCTGCAGTTCACACCGAAGCAAGAACACAAATGTTAGCCTAGTTACTATATACAACAAATAATTTTACAGCATTTTCATCATCTGCAGCATGTAACACTGCAGCAACAAAGCAATGTGACTACGTATGAATGGAGAGCTGTTACAAAGAGAAGGTACCTCGGCGGGTTTCTCACAGGACCAGTATAACAATACCCAGCAAAGCCCAGTGCACAAATAATATAATCATACAGATGACACACACTGTCCCCGGCAAGTAAACTGATATCAATCACCAAAATACTGAAATACATATTCATGCAGGAAGTAAACTGTCACAGTTGATGACAACGGTGCTGACCCGTCTGTAGGTTCACTGGGCGTCTGTGGAGAAGGTTTGCTCTTGCCACGCCCGGCGCCTTGCGCTGCCCCTGCTTTCTTCTTCTCTTTCTTCTCTTTGCCTCCTTCTCCGCTCGCATCCTTCTTGTCCTGCTTGCGGCCGAACTTGGGTGACGGTTCTTTGCTACCAAGACTGCCGGCGTCTGCCAATTCCTCCGTGTCCGGCGCCTTGACTGACGTAGCTGATGCAATGAGCGGACTGTATCAACACAGGATAACAACTCAATGAGCTCTAGAGTCACACAATGTGTATGGCAAAAGTACTGCAAACTGAGGTGTATCAAACACAGGACAACATCTCAACGAGCTCTAGAGTCACACAATGTGTATGGCAAAAGTAATGCAGGTTGAGGTGTATCAAACACAGGACAACAATTCAACGAGTTCTAGAGTCTCACGATGTGTGAGCCAGAATTACTGCAAGTTAAACGGTAACTGTGAAACGAATGGTGAGGAAAAGTATTACGGTGTTTGTACTTACGGTTCATCAGACAAAGGAACAAAGCAGACGTGACTCATGTTGCAGCCTGGTGAAGCTGGCCTCTCCACTGGATACGGTAGAATGGCCAATGTGACCGGCGGCGGTATTGGTGGTCCATTTGGACCAAGTCCTAGCCCATCAAGCACCTTGACATCACACGAAACACACTCTTAGCAATCTCTCAGCATGTCACCAGAAGATACGTGACACAACTTAAAAAGTGTACTTTTAACGTACAAGAAGCCAGAGGCCTGATTTTTAAACTTCTTAAGATTATCTTGATATTTTCCTACGTTTTCTTAGATTTTTTGTAGGTTTATAGTAAGTTCAGGACTTATAAATTCCTTAGACTTTTCTAAGACCGATGTAAGTTCATATGCACGCGTTAAAACGAATACCAACGTTTAAAGGGACTGCACATTTTGCACCAATATAGAAAATTGAAATAAGGTATATGGATGGAATTTTTGCCGCCACCTAGTAACTGACTACACATACAATAGGTTACTACAGATCTGCAACGAATTTTCTTTAAATATACAAATAAAATTACGACTTTAAGAAGTGCTAAAACAGAAGCTAAACGGAAAACTATTTAACAGCAAAAAATGACAAATTTTGGTGTTTGTAATTAGTTGTGCCAAAAAAACAGTTTCGATTTAAAGTCGAAAAA
>Ga0209780_1004442_pt1 | contig 10798 bp, 8 predicted proteins | sample WorMetexBAHAMAS2_FD_187384 | JGI IMG/M metagenome (GOLD analysis project Ga0209780, IMG submission 187384) | Marine gutless worms symbiont microbial communities from Max Planck institute for Marine Microbiology, Germany - Inanidrilus exumae... | ecosystem: Host-associated > Annelida > Digestive...
GGGTGAATGTCCTACCTTCCTGTGTACACACCTAGGTCACGAATGATGGCTGATGGCTTTATGTCACTTCAACTGACAGGTTAAAATCAACGCTGGCGAGCTGCTGAAAGTGACCACGAGTATCGAGCCAGATGATTTCTGTCTTGCCGTCTTTCAATTGTAGTCGACGATACGCACACCAGTCCTTAACGGCAGCCACGCACTGCTCCACAGTCTTCTTGGTCTCGTGTACTTCGGCCACTTGGGCCAATACAAACAATTGTTTGTCATCAGCAAAGATGTGATGCTGGACATGGTATGCGTTGAAGACGATGACGACATCCTCAGAGTATGAGACAAACTGGACTGGCCCGAGCACAGAGCCCTGTGGAACGCTGCATGAGATAGGAATAAGTGCAGACTTGTCTTCGGCAGCGAGTCACGCCATCGGCGCTAGCTAACTCGGCACAAAATGCTGGGACATCTGCCTTCAGCACGAATAGCCTATGTTGCTGCTGCTGCTACAAACCTACCACACACTGCAACAAATTACGTGACCCTGTCGACCTACAGAGAAGCTTCGCCCCCGTCCGTCCGTCCGTCCGCCCGTAAGCGCTGCTCGGCGTTACAGCGTGTGGTAAATCACTGCTGCAAGTATGTCAATCCTTATTGTCAGGCCAAAATGGACGCTGGCTGCGTCGCATGCTGCCCCCTGGTGAGTCACAGTGAGTATGCCGACGGGACAGACTAACAGACAAATACGAATAGACGGACGGACGCCAGATCGTTACATTACGTTTTCCGCTAGGCGCGGCCAGCGTAATCATCAGTACACTGTTACTGATGATAACACAACAAGCGGAGCGTGAAATTTACCTGATGAAGTGATGGAAGTCAGTGGAACGTCAGCCAATTGTACGGCTGCTGCAACTGCAACGTGTTCGTTGTTTCGCAAGTCTGCGTCGTCGTTCTGCGCTGCTTCCGGTCTCTCGTGGCTGATGTCACTCGTTACGACTTCCGCTGACGAGGTAGTGACGTCAGCGTGACCCGCCGCCGGAGACACGTCGACCGGTCGATCGGACGCGGTCCTGGCCGCCGTCACGGTGGCCCTAGTCGCCGTTTGGACGTCATCATCGGCCGGTGGCAGCGGCGGAGGTATGCTGACTGGCTTAGCGTCGTCCGGGGTTGCGGCTGACGGACCCACGACGTCGGCGAACTCCTCCTCGAACTCCTGCATCATGTCGACGGGCGACGACAGCTCGGGCAGCGTCTGCAGCATCCTCTTCAGCGTGTTGCTGTCAAACCCGGCCGTGATGCGCGCGCCTTCGACCGCCGACGTGCGCGGCTTGTCTCCGGCGGTCGTCGACCGTGACCTGGCCGACGCCGACGAGGTCCTCACGTCGCCGTCGACCGTGCTGGTGACGCTGATGACGTTCGGCTCGCGGCTGATCTGTCGCAGGTCCGTCGACGCCGCGTCGTCGGTGGCGGCTCGACTCGGTGTCGGAGCGTTGCGCGGAGTGACGCGCGACGCGCTGTAGACGAGCTCGCCGTCGCGCGACATGTACTGTTCGTACGGGATCGCGCGCTCGGCGATCGGCGCGTACATCGTCGTCGTCGCCGTCGCTGCCGACGTCGTCGCCGACGCGTAAGTCGGCTGCGACTGGTCGCGTCGGGGCTGGTACGACGACATAGCCGTCGGCCGAACCACCTGACAACATGTCACTGGCACCGCTTAAGGTCGGTACACATCACCCGTAAACACGGCCCGTCGAAACGGGTGTCATTTTGGACGCCCGTGAACTACGGCCCGTTGACGTGGGTGTCACGTGTCCCGGGGCCGTGTTCACGGGCCGTGTTTTCGGGCCGTGTCCACGGGCCGTGTTCTCGGGCCATGTTTACGGGCCGTGATTTTGGGTCGTTGTTCTCGGGCAGTGTCCACGGGCCGTGTCCACAGACTGTGTTCACGGGCCGTGTCCACGGGCCGTCTTCTCGGGCCGTATCAAGGGGCCGTATTCACGAGCTGTGTTCACGGGCCGTGTACACGGGCCGTGTCCACGGGCCGTGTCCACGGGCCGTGTCCACGGGCCGTGTTCACGGGCGTTCAAAATGACACCGGTTTCCACGGGCCGTGTCGTACCGACCGTTAGTCACCAGTCCGAGTCAAAGTCCTCAGACGTCAAGTCTGAATCCTACTCAAAACTAAAAATCCCTTACTCGAGGTCGCAGCGACCTCATTAGCAATATTTCCCCTTTCGGCGACCTATTTGGCCGCATTGCATGCACTCAGCGCACAAGATGCGGGCTATTGTTCTAGACGGAACAGTGTGGTCTGTCTGTCTGTGTCTATCGGTCACGTTGCTGAGCCCTACAATAACGGCCGAACCCATCGAGATACCTTTTTGGCGGCTGACTCATGTGGGTCCAAACGTGGAACAATATATTAGATGGTGTCAAAATCGGACGAATCCTTCAGCGTCTGCGAGGGGTGACATGTCGGCGATACGGCCTTTTTAGCATAACCCGGGATGCCAATCCCGGGTCATTGCATTCCTAGAGGGATAAAACGACGAAAAGCTTTCTATTTCCCAAATTTCATCCCAAAACGCTCTCAAAAGGGGCGTGAATAGGCAATTTTAAGCCTAACACTCAAAATATTAAAACTTCTATACTATCGAAACTACTGCACTGATTCAACTAAATGTTGCACAGTGACAGAGACCACCAAATACTCTTTGTGGGTGGTCCAAACAAATCCAAGATGGCGGACGGCCGCCATCTTAAAAATCAGTTAAATTGCTATATCTCAGCAACATTTCGACCTGTCGCTGAGAAATTTGGTATGACGATACACGTTGACCATACTAATCATATAGGTGGTTAAAATTTTGTGTTTAGAAATCCAAGATTGCGACGGCCGTTATTTTCAAATTCAAAAATCGCCATATCAGTTCGAAGTACGAGCTATGACTCTGTCGCCCTTATTAGCGAAGTCATGACAAAAATCATACTTGCTGTAAATGTGACTGTAGCACGGATTAAATGGCCATTCTAGCAATACCAGCAAAACACAAAACCATCAACTGCCACAAGACTTTTCGCTGGTAAGGGCGTATTTAACGTTCTAGGTGGAGTCTTGCCAGAGTGATTTTTGCCGTTTTAAAGCTATCAATCAATCAATCAATCAATCAATTTTATTGACGAAAGGGTAAAAAACCACTGACATCGTCACGAAAATAAACACAAATTACGCTATACAATAAAAAGACACAATAATAAAGACAACTATGTATAGTGCAAAAATCTATAATTGTATGACTCTGTTGCCCTTATATTTGGTTGTAAACTGGCCAGTTTTTACCATTTATTGTACTGTACGACAAGAATTATTAATCATTCAACTACTTTTGCGGAATTCGATCGCTGCTGACCTGCGAGTAGAGGTTTTCGCAGGCGTGTTGCTGGCCGTAACCGTCAGCGAAGACGCTTTGGACGTGCGGCGTACTGCGCTGCGACTGCCGGTGAATGCGCGGCGCCGTCGCGATCGCCGACACGGTGCTGTAGTGACCGCCGTCAGCGTCCAGCAGGCCGCCGTCGCTGCCGTCGACGACGAACCCGGCGTCGATGGCGTCCTGGACGGCCAGCTCCTCCGGCGACGAGACGGCGCGGCGCGGCTGGACGACCGGCGAGGTCGGGTTCGACGCCGACCTGCGACTGTTGCCGCCGACCATAGCGACACCACCGGACGACCGCTGTACCACGACAGCGCATAGTCGTAAAACATTTTTAATTTTCCAATAAAAAACACGTTTTTGTTTTTTATTCTTTTCGCAACATTTATATGTAATCAGAATTAATACACGTCATAATGTTAAATACTAATTCAAAATCAACTGCTGTCATGTTAATTACAAAAAAATATTATTTTACTCTTTTGGATAATTATATTTCGCATAACTTCACAATTTACATAGACAAACACAATTACTATTTACTATAAGAGGCCTGATAACTCAGTCTCAAACTGCAAATGACACAACTGATATCAGACATGCTTTATTATGTTTTAAATGTTTTATTGAAGTATAAAACATGCTATTTATGTTTTTATTAAAAAATCTATGTTTTTACAACTATGCAACAGGGTTGGTGGCTCGGTAGTCTAGTGGTTCGGGCGTCGGACTTGCGACTCAGTGGTCGTGAGTTCGATCCTCGGTCGCCGCACTATCGGTCGCTTGGGTGACGGTCTTTGGGCGAGCATACCATTTCGGTATGTGACCATCCACCAGGCCAACTCAGCCTCCTACCCTCTGTGGGACGGGAAATGAGTACCGGCACCAATTTGCGGTGATGAACTGGAGAGTAAAGGCAGGATGGCTCATGCAATCCACTCGCGGATAAATGTGTAAATGGCAGGTAAATCTGTGATCCCTCGTTAACACGTGCCATTCTGAGCGCTTTAGAGGTGAGTTCTCATGAAAAAGGCGCTCTATGCAAATGTCCTGACTTAATAGACTTCTTCTTCAACTTCAACAGGTGCGAGTTGACTACAAACAGCCCTCACTTGAGGTCGCACCGACCACTTCAGCACAAAGAACTGATCTAAACTTATAAAACAAATACGTCGGTCTTCCTTATATACCCTGGTCGCGTCGCCTGCTGCCCCCTGGTGAGTCACGTTGAGTATGCGCCGCGCGCCCTATTAACGTTAGAATTAAATACGCCGCACGCCCTAATAAGGTCAGAAAAGATGGGACAGACAGGCAGACGGACGCCAGACCGATGCATTACGCTTACCGCTAGACGCAGCCAGTGTGATAAATAGCTCTCGTTAAACGTATAACATGGACTTGTCAAGCCTAAACTGCACATTACGAAGTGACGTATGTTTGGTTGTCTGTTAAGTTCTTGTCATGTAACCATCACTCAGGCCAACTCAGAGTTTCGATTTTCACATTTGTGTCTTATTTTAGTTCAGCTAAAAACAATCGACAAAAGGTGATGACTCAGCAGTCTATTACATGTTGATTATAAAAATATCTCACATGAAAAGTGTACACATAATGAAATCGTCAGTCAGTATTTACCCTTGGCGAAGTTGTCCGTAATGATCCTGAAGACGCAGCTTTTCTCGAGTAGCCGTGACTGGAAGGACCCTACATGAATATGCACGCCCGTAATACAGTATGCATATAACATGACATCCTAATTAAATATTATGTAAGCCAAATATTTTTTGATTCGTTAAATATTCTTCCGTTAAATGCTAGCAAAAATATTAAATTCTCAGTCTGTTATATATTATGTAAAAACTAATAACTCGGACTGCCTTCACGGACTATCACCCGGACCGTTTCTTCTGAGCTACCCTGTTTTTGTTTTTAGTTTCTTCTTTATTTTTTTCCGTTTTTGGTGCCGTGCGCTAGATTAAGCTGGCCTTTCCCTTCCGTCAGCTTTTGAGCGCACGTAAATATACCATCTCGTAGCAGAACTGACCAAGCAACATTCGCGAAAGCATCGTGCGTCTGCCGGTGTGGTGAAGTTGAGCCCCCATTCGTGGTCGCACTTGCAGTCCTTCCAGTGAACGAAGCACTCCGACGCCTGTGTTATCCTCGTGCCTACAACGCAACAGTGAACCGACGATGAAGATATCGGTACATGCTACCGTCAAGCATCGGCCTCAATCGACTCATCTTAACCCACTTTGGCTCACTGTTCCCAAAACAGCGCTACACTAATTCAGGGATTCAAGCTGGCTAACCGACCAGTTATAGTTCTTGACTTTCGGCCACTCTGGCGCTCAACCCTGACCGCCAGAGTGCCCGAAAGTCAAGAACTATAAATGGGTGGTTAGCTAGCCTGGCATGGCATCGAATCCCTTAGTCACTGTCCCCATTTTAGTACTTACGGCAAAAACGGGTTAATCATCAATAAACTGCCCGCTGAGATGTATTTTTATTTATTTATTTCATTTCTGATAGCACTGGAAATTATTACAGTACTTACATAGCAACAAATTCAGTAAACCACATTTTTGCGTAAAGAATCCGTCGAACAAATTTTACAAAGTCATGACATGCCGACTACCGGACTACCATACTTTCCTGGCCCACTGGAATGGTGGGCAAAAATAACATTGCGAAACTGCGAGCACGACGTCTATTAGTTCCCTGACAACAGAAATCAGCTGACGACGTCGACGACGCTCGGGAGAGCCACAAGTTACAATAGATTACGCCCGCGGCGGTTGGAAATTAGGCTAATTACAATGTAGTATGCAACTGGCCAAGAGTCTGTTGGTTGCACGAACGTGGCACAGAACCCCAATTTGACCTTACTAATCTAAACTGGAATAAAACGGAATTACCATTTGATGAGGTGATAGACGCTGACGGTAGAAATTACCGCATTCTTCTATTTAGGTACTCGGCAATTTGCGGCATCATCCAAGTACATTTTAATCATTTATTTGTAAAAAAGGCCGACTGGCTACTTATAATGTTATACATTAAAAAGTATAATAAAAATAATGGCTCACGTTGCTCGGCTTCTCTTTTCTGTTCTGTCTGTTCTGTCTTGTTTTTGTTTATATTGTTCTTATATTATTTATTGTATGCTACCTCTCGAGGTGAATAAAGTTGTTCAATGACACATAAGATAAATGCCATAGTTTCATCCATTCCAAAGATATGTAGGAAAACCCAAAACGTGAAAATAGGAGTGATTTCGGGTGGTTAAGGTCACTCAAGGTCATCCGCAACGTCACAATTCAATAGAGCACATACGATTTCATATCACACGGACCCGAACCAGCTCAGGAGCTTACATCTACAGCGCCCCCTTCCTTCGCTGGATTACCAATGAGGCAAGAGCATGGGAGATAAAAGCAGGAGGAGTGGAAGACATGGGCTGGATAGGGAAAGAGATGGATGGGCGGGTTAGCAGGAAAGTAGAGGCGGGGAGAAAGGGGATGAAAGAAGAAAATCGGGCAGAGGGACGGGGAAAGTTGGCCCCCTCCAAAATAATGAGCTGGATCCGCTGTTACGGTCGACAATAATTCAGTGTTTTCGTGCTGTACACAGAATACGAAGTTACAGCATGCGACAGCGAATCCGGAGACGGTAGAGTGGTGGACGCTGAAGTGAACCTGGCTGGATGATGCGGACGTCGAAGATCTTCTCGACGTGTCGGTTGTACGCGGTGATCTGGAAGACGGTCGTCGGCTGGCTCTGGACACACGTGATGTTGACCGGGACCACGTCGTCGGACACGCGACCCCAGCATATGTCGCCGTTGTCTTCCTGCACCTCGAATATCTCCGCCCACAGTCTGTGCCGCCAGCACACACACACACACACACCACGCCCGTAAACTCGACGACAAAACGGCACTGTGACGAAGTGGGACGCAAGCTGTGATGTGGTTGTGAGCGCCAGGAGAAAGTCAATGAACAATTGTCTCACAAACGCCAAAAACAAAACTGAAATACGAACCATACACAGTTGATAGTACAAATGATACTTATTTCTTCGTTCCCGGTAGGGGTGCAAGTATTACGATTAGTGTGTCTGTATGTCTCTGTTGGCTCTCGTGACTACCACATTTCAGGAAATATTTTCTCTACTTGTTATCTGTGGCCGCGGCTCGGTGCTTCTATGACGGCAATGCACTTCCGGTTTTGAAGATGACGTCATGTTTTCACATAAGTCAGCGAATGTACCAGAATCAAAAAACGCGAATGTTTCGTCCAGTTCGCCAGGTGGCGGCACCGGGGGATGAAGTCTGCTGCCTCCGAGTGCATCTTACGTACACGTTAGGACGACAGGATTACTACGCATCGTTAATAGGAAGTAACATATGGGCTATCAAATTGTTTTTTTTCAGTGATGCTACGGCACCTCGTTATACGCTGCCACTAATGCTGTACAGTGTATATGTTTGCAATAACTTACGGTTACGGTTACGGTTTGGGCGAGGAGCTCATGAAACACGTGTCGGACAAACTACTTTGTTTACACTTTCTAAATATAATGCAGTTATATGTCTACGACTGGGCTGAGTGTGCAAAACTGCGTATTTGTCACATTTCACCGTCAATACGTGGACTATCGCAAAGTTTCTTGTTATTACATGTAAGCCTAAAGTTGCGTTCACATTGGATCAATTGCCGCGCGGCGGCGTGCATGCGTCGCCGCGTAGCGACACACACGGCATGTTGCGTTGTTTTTCGCCACAATGTGTCGCATTATGCCGCTACAAGACGCACGACCGAAAAACAATGGGACGTCCGCCATCGTGCATGTGGTCAACTTTGCATATGACGGGGAAAATGACGCAATAGCCGAACTAGTTTAAATTAACTAATAAATTTGCCCCGTGCGGTCGACTCCTACTTACTGCCAACTTCAAAGTCACGTGACACAAAAAAGGGACAAAAATCAAAAATCCGGCCCCGATAAGCTTTAGGTATTGCCCCCTAATTTAAGAATCCGTGGTCATTTGCCAGCCCCCATTATAAATAGGAAAGGAGATAGCCTTTAAAAATGGCCGAATTTCCGACTTTCAAGGGATCGTTATCTTGACCTTGACTTTGAATCGGGTCATACTGCATACCGTCATGCAACACTCGTCGACCTCTACCTCAATACCAAATTTCATTGAAGTTGAAGAAATTTTTGTGGACGGACGGACGGACGGACGGACGTACGGACGGGCGGACGGACATTTGAGACCCACCTTATTAGGTCGACTCAGAGGAGTCGACCTAAAAATGCGTGGCAGAGCCTAGCGTGTAGCCCACGCGGCATGGCAGTGACGTCCTCTAGCGTACAGGTGAAACAAAACTGAGTAGTGATCGACCCAGAAAACTCTTAGATGAACCTTTTAAAATCAGAAGTGCGATATTGCAATCCGTTTCCGAATGCCAGGGCGATGAATAAAGGTGAATAGGCCGATTTCGCCAAATTTTAAAGCTAAGATTGGTTGCCACGGCAACGTCCCTTGAGCGATCATAAAAGAAGGTCAGTTCCTTAATATACGATCAAATACGTACCACGCAGTGAAAATTGAGCGAAAATCGGTTGAGTAGATCCTGAGATAACGTGTCTCAAAAGATTTTTTTAAATGACGGGGCGCACGCCGACGACCTTCTTAAACTCCGGAGTTACTGGACCACGTTCACCATATATACACATAATATAGCCAGATCATATCAGATAATTTTTTTTGAAATCAGAATGGCGATATTGCAATCCGTTTCGGAATGTCAGGGCTACGAATAAAGGTGAATAAACCGATTTCGCCAACTTTGGCGCTAAAATTGGTTGCCATGGCAACGTCCCTTGAACGAAAGAAAAAAGTCAGATCCTTAATCTACAATCAAATATCTACCATACAGTGAAAATTAGGCGAAAATCGATCAACTACTCCTGAGAAAATTTATCTCAAAAGATATACATTTTTAAATGATGGGGTTTTAGTGTAGTTGGGGGGTCACTCAAGGTCACTACAAATAGCGCCATTCGACAAAGCGCATATGAGTTTCTATTAGCCTCCCATAGTAACTATGTCACTATTTTGCACCGTTTCTGAGATATGGCGAGATGTTAGTCGAAAATTTACGTTTTAACCTATCGTGTATTAAACCCACCTGTATTTGGCGCCCCCATTGGGGTGACCCCGATGGAATTTCGCCAAGATTTTTGGCATCAGAAAACTAGAGTCACTGGGCTATCATAGGGCGTTATTTGCGTGATCCTATGTTTAGCCGTTTTGGTACAATACCGGCTTCTAACGGACGGACGGAAGGACGGACGGACAGACAGACAGAAACGATGACAGCATATAATGCCTTATACCGTGCTAACATAGCGTCGCGCGGTAAAAGCTGTTCTTGCAGGTCATGTTTTGCTGCCACATCGGTTCATACATGAGTTTTATCACGTTATTTCATAGAAACAGTAATCATAAATTTTGGTAACTATTCTGGGACAGTTCCCTCATTGACCACTTCTGGTAAGCTAATGAACCTCGCTGAGTTCTTTTTGCTGTACCAAACGTGAGAATAGCCACAGGATGTAGTGTACGAATAACTGTCACATGCAAAAATGACGTGACGTCGCATCCGTTTCGGAATGTCAAGAAACAAGTACCGGTGCATTACGGTTACCGCGAGACGCGGCCAGCGTAAAAACGCGCGTTAAAGCGGGCAATGTCCCTTTCTCGTGTGACCTACTTTACTTTATAGGTCACGCGTGATTAAAGCAATGACGTGCGGCGGCGGCAACGATAACTATCGGACGACGGCAGCTATCGCCGCAATAAAATGACGTCGGCGAACTGTAACATCCGGCATTCTGCACGTAGACTACCACAGTCGCGTCGCGTATGCATCCACATGTCCGGTATTAAAGCGCTCAGCCACTTACATTAACCCTCTTAAAGGTCCTAGCAGCTATCGGCGGCGTAAAAATCACCAAGGTCACAGTCATAATTCCAGAATATTGTAGACGCGACAATAATGATAGATCGTTGGCCGTTGATGACTCAGTTCATCTATCACAGTAATTAGTACTGCAAGCGATCAACTTCAATATCAGACCGTTGGTTGATGGTCCTTGCTGCGCCCATTAATATAGGCCAACTCAGCCTCCTGCCGTCTGTGAAACGGGAAGTGAGTAAAAGGAAAGGAAAGGAAGCGTATTTATATAGCGCCTTTTTATACACTATGTATATCTCAAAGTGCTCAGGCATGGATCACACAGTTTTACCTGCAAATACACCATGCCTGCCTTTCCTTCGTATGCGTTCACCAGATGGCGCC
>Ga0209780_1004443_pt1 | contig 10798 bp, 6 predicted proteins | sample WorMetexBAHAMAS2_FD_187384 | JGI IMG/M metagenome (GOLD analysis project Ga0209780, IMG submission 187384) | Marine gutless worms symbiont microbial communities from Max Planck institute for Marine Microbiology, Germany - Inanidrilus exumae... | ecosystem: Host-associated > Annelida > Digestive...
TCGCATTTTTGTGCCACCCTTTGGGGGACTTAGGGGTAACGTACACGGTTCATCTATGGCTCGTTGGAAAGCGCGTGGTCGACTTCCTATAGGTGATAATTGAACTTGATTCGCTAGCTATCACGGTTGAGGCGCTATGAGCCGATATTGGTCGAAACTTTGCTATTTGAAAGGGGGGTGGGTCACTTTGAACGCAAATTTCAGGGGGAAAAGGGCGTCCCCCACCAACGATTTTTGGCACCAGAAAAGTAGAGTCCCTGAGCTATCGTATGGTGAAAAAAATTGCCGAAAAGTTCAACCGCCTGAGTAAGGTGCACCAACGTCACAGACAGACAGACAACAGACAGACAGACAGACAGACAGACAGACAGACAGACAGACAGACAACAGACAACAGACGGACGGCTGATAGCATATAGCGAACGTAACGTAGTACGTTCGCTAAAAACGTTAAAGTTAAAATTTTAAAAACGTCAAAAAACATGAAACGTGACAGAAAATTTCAACGTTTGTAAACGTTGCAGAATACATTACCTGTAGGCCTATTATGATAAAGTCGCAAGCCTAACACCTAACATGCCAAAGTACAAGATAACTCGAACGACGAAACAGAATTTTGCCATCGGTGACGAAAGCTATATTGGTCCGGACGCCGCGGCCCGCGCACTTTTTGACCGTTATGGCCGATAGCTATCTCTGGTCCGCCCAGCTTTGAGCCCCCGTAGCCCGGTTAAACATTAGCCTGAATATTACACTAGTAGGCTTATCACTTTATGTTTATGGTTGATGCCCAAAGTCCACATACGTGGCTGGTCGCTAGAGGAGTTACTAGTTAGTAAGTACATTTATTGGTGTATTGTAGTCATGAGGCTACATTAATTATATGCAGTTACAACAGTAAAATGCAATCAAATATATACGAATAGAACTAGTAGGTAATACACGATCTATATACCCTATATAAGCATAAAATGAATGATCAACACACATAATGGAATGGAAATCTGATTTTTGGTTTATAATTTTCTGCCTAAGCGGACTGTTTGTCCGCTAACATGCTTGCTTTATCTTATGATCTTATGAGGTCGCTAGTTGGTTTTCCAGTCATCGAGTCGAGTCCGGCGTCCGACCAGGTTGTCGACGCTCGCTGCCAGTCTTCGACGCGCCGGACTATCGTTGTGATGGCGGCGTCATCGTCATCACGGCCGTGTTATGACGACCGTGCCACGCGCCGCACGGCTCTGTCGATCGTGTTTCTTTCTTCCCACGGCAGGAGATGGCGGCTGCACTGACAGGAAACTCTTCAGTGTACCGGCTCGGACGCCGACTGCCGGTGTTCAGTATAGCCATGTGTAGCATGTACTACAGTCTGATCGACAAAATAACAACTGTATACCTGCCTCCGGCAACATGTAAACAGTTAGTGAGACACGTGCAATAATGTACTCAACGTAGAATGTTATCGCGTGAGTATACAGATATTTCGATTATGTACAACACCACCAAGGTCCTGAGAGACATACTGATAACAACAAATTACTTTAGCCAAGTCAATCAACGCTGGGAAGTCGACTAGGTAGCTAAATTGATAAATTAATTAACTAGAAAAACATCACTGTCCTCGATCGAGACCGACCTTTACCACGCCCATACGTACTGAACATTGACCTTTTGACCTTTACCTATGGCCTTGACTTTTAGTCCGAGGCGAGCTATGGTCATGATTCACATAGACAAAAGTTCAAGTTCAGAGGTCAGTCGGTTCAAAAGACAGAATAGAAACAAACGGACAGACGGACGGACGGACGGGCGCTACCGATGACTTTACCATCCCGGCTAATGCGCGGTCGGTAATAAAATAAGTCATTTGTAAATTAAAGTGTGAAATATATATGTGCCAAAATGTCAATACAAACTCAGTAGCTGTCATGTGACGGATGATATATGCGCCACGGAAAGAAGAAACGCACGTGAATGCGATTATTATGTTCAGCGGTGAATGAAGACATCTAAATGCGTGCAGCCGCCGTGCTTAACACTGACCGGCGGTGTGGTTTTATAATGAGATTATCCATCAGACCGAGTAAATACGTCGTAAGCAGATTATAATGACATCTTATAGGCATAATGTTTGTTAGCGTCAGTAGGCTGTATCGCCTTCACGCTGTGCTTAAGATTCGGCTTATTGCTACAGATGTCGTACGTAGCGTGGTCTGTGTGTCTGTCTGTCAGTGTGTGGGGCACACGGGTGAGCTGTGCAAAAACGGCTGAACCGATCGAGATGCTGTTTGAGAACTGACTCACGTGGGTCCAAGGTCCCAAGGTGGGGGTCAAGATCGGGCGAATCCATTGGCAGCCGCGAGATATGACAAGTTTGCGATGCGGCTTTTTGCCAAATTACTTTGGACTCTTGTTAAATATCAAAGTCAAAGTATTTATTAAAGCGTAATGTACACGAAATGTACACGGGAAAGATACAGTATGCTATGACTCTAGTATGCAGTAGATTAAAAACACCAAGATGCGATTGTTATCATCTGCATGTAAATCGCAACGTTGTTGTTGTACAATGTTCGTAGACCATGGTGCATCTGTGATGATGTATCCAGAATTATCAAGTAAATTTTGCCAATTTCTATTAAAATACAATTAGTGTGGGTGGCTGTATAACGTAGCGAAACAGACGGGGGCGTAGGCAGCATAGATTGTCAAAGGCGGACAAGTTATTTTGCTGTTTAGGCTTTTGGAACGTGGTCAAAACGCCGTCGGAGTTGTGGGCTTATGCATGCTCCTCAACCTCAACCAACAGAAACTTCAGTCATACACATAAACGCACAAAGCTCGATTGATGGCAGCGACAAATGTAGGCGATTAGTTTTACGCATCCGGTAATTAGCCCTCACTCGAGGTCGCACCGACCAACGTTTCCTCCTATGACCTTGAACTGTGGTCTATGACTTTGACCTTTAAACCCGACCTAGATGGTTTAAATATGAATTAGCATATCAGATATCTATGTCAGAGGTCATAAGTTCATAGTCTGTCCGGACATACAGACATACACACATAGCATCTCTAAAGTGGTCCGTAATTACCCACGCCGACCGCAGTCGCGGGGCTATGGTTTTCACCGGCGTTTATCTGTTTATCCGCACGATATCGCAAAAATCGATGCAACTAGATCACCATAATTGGTATAGAAATGTGCACCATATGAGTTCTGGAAACCCATTTATTTTGGGGTCAAGGTCACGAAGCACAAAAACAGTGCCGATAGGGGTTTTTACACTCGTGTGAGTGCTGGCCTTCTTCTAGTTAACAGTTAGTAAGATTAGTGCACAGAAAGCGCACGAGATATAAGTATCGCTATGATAAAAATAAACATCCGCGTTCACTTGTCAGAGCTAAAGCCTGACGTTGTTCCGTCCGACTACAATGGCGTGCTCGACACAAGAGCTGCCTGACGCAGAACACGGCCTTAAAATTGTGACTAGGAGTCTTGGAGAACACGGAAAATGCTGGCATTGAGTAGGGCAGATTTACTTCATGTATGATACATAGTAACTTTGTCTCTATCTATTGTTGTGGTTGGCATTCAACGGCAGACGTGATGGAATATTGGCCGAGCGGCTCAGGCGCGATGGAAATAGTCGGAAAAGAGTGTGTGAACTGCGGAGCGATGTCGACCCCGCTGTGGCGTCGCGACGGCACTGGACACTATCTGTGCAACGCCTGCGGACTCTACAACAAGATGAACGGATTCAATCGTCCGCTTATCAGAGCCACCGCCAGCACTCCTCTTCTCACAGGAGAAGCAGTAGCTACTTCGGCCCAGGTATGTCGACATCTCGGCGTCGTCAGTTGATAACGGTACGACGTTTACAACACAGTTGCTTATCGATTCACAAAATAGTCATAGTTTGCTAATTACCCATGCGATGCAGGCTTACGTTCTCGATACCACAAGTACAGTTAACAGCTTTCACGACGTTGACCAGTTTTAGTGTGACGCAGGGTGAATTTTCGGGCAGTTTACGTTTGATGAAATGTCTACGGAATCTCAGTCAATTTGATTAATCTTTCACGGTTAATCAGGAAGGAATTCGATCTCACATATATTCAGAGTAAAATGTACTACTTCAAAATTAATGCATTTGTGCTCTTATTATTCTTACATTATTGGCTCGCCCGGCTATGTCGGCGGCGGTGTCACGGCTGCAGGCTTGCAGCCGTGATCGCCATATGTCATAGCAAAATTCCTGTCTGTCTGTGCGTGTGTGTGTCTGAACCGATCGAGATGCAGTTTATGGGGTTGACTCGTGTGGGGCCAAGGAACCACGTGTCAGATGGAAATCCAGATCACAAAGGGGAAGGGGCAATTTTTGAGGTTGTCCGGTCCAATGAAAAACATCGGAGTCATCGCTGCGGTGTACGAAAAACGGCTAAACCGATCGAGATGCCGTTCGGGGGCTGACTCATGTGGGCCAAGGAACCATGTATTAGTTGGGGTCATATCATCATCATTATTATCATTGTTTCATAGTATCATCAATAGTTTGTACTGTACTGCTTTCTGCTGTGACGTCGTTCGGCGCCTCTAATTGACGGCGGCGTTTGTCTGACAGCGAGTGGTGACCGGTAGAGATGCGCGCTGTTCCAACTGCCAGACGACACAGACGACGTTGTGGCGTCGCACCGCCGACGGACATCCTGTCTGCAACGCGTGTGGTCTCTACTACAAGCTACACGGGGTACACACATAATATAATAATAACGCCTCTGACGGTGGGAAATTTCCACCCTGAGCTTCGCCAACTCCCACCCTGAAAAAAAGAACTTCCGAAGGAGAAATCCACAGAAGCGAGGCGGGGAAAGTGCAGTAACCGAACGATGACAAGACAGACGGTCAACGTGGTCTATTCGAACTTCCACTCCGAGCTAGAATGCTAGATAAACCACTGATAACAGCATCTGTAACATATAAAATTTCAGGCCGAAAACCAGTCGTTTTCAAAAGTCACTGTTTTAGCAGTAGGCCTACGCGAAATTATTACCGGTACCCACGACGATGGCAGTCGCAAGGGTATAAGGTTTTCACCTCCGTTTGTTTGTATGTCTATTTTCCCGCATGATATCTAAAATGATGCCGTTATAGTATCATCAAACTTAACATAGAAATGTTCCACGACGACTCCTGGAAACCCATTTATTTTGGGGATCAAATGTTAAAGGTCAAGGTTACGAGTCACAAAAACATTGCCGGCATTAGTCTTGGTCTTTGTACTCTTGTGAGTGCTGCTGGCTTCTTCTAGTTTGCTACATGCATTTAGTGGTTACAAAACAAACGACGCTACACAAAACTGACCCAAAACATTACCGTTGTTTATTTTAGTTAAACTGCAAACTGCAAATGATATTAATGTGGTATTTTTCGCCAAATCACTTGTTGTTGTCATGCAGCGTGTTCGTTTTCAGCCAATCGAGGTATCGCGGTTCGGCTTATCCTATGGGTCGTATGCGTGTCTGTCTGTCTCTGTCGCTGTGTGACGTTGGTGTATTGTGGCTAAACGACAAGACGGGTCGATTTGGCTTTATAGTGAGAGTTACCAACTTACCACAGAAGAGAGCTAGGGTAAAACGGGGTAACTTCGGCACGTTAAGTATTTTTGCGTGTAAAATTTTTATTTATTGATCGATTTGAGCGCCAGAGAGGGTATCGTATGTAGTCGAACGATTTGTTTGCTGACCTTTTAGCAGGAGTACTCAGAAAGTTGTCAATGAGTTTTCATGAAGCTGGAAAGGATACAAAGAACAGTCGATTAGATTTTTGGTGTGATCAGGACGGACAGGATTGATATTTGCTAGGTGGCTCCTTCACGGAAATTTTGCACCACTTCATACTTAGTTAATGACGATCGTAGACCCAATTTGTATCGATCTTTTACATATTAGGAAATTGATTTCATTCTTCCTTCTCAGTTACATGTATTGAAAGCTGCAATTAGCTCAGCGCTGCTGCTTTCCAGGTTCCAGCTATAGCCATCTCTCCCTCGCCGACGGCACGCGCATATACAACATGCCGTATAGGCTACATGTACGCCCTACAAAATGCTGTAGCCTACTACTGTAATATTTTGTTGAATTTGAAGCCACATGTCATCTATTGTTGTTGACGTTGCAGTGTGTAAGCCTAAATTACAGTGATGTCTAACAATGCTAATGCGCAGATTGCTCGTCCGTTGTCAATGCGTAAAGACGGAGTCATCCAGACGCGCAAACGCAAGGCCAAGGCATCATCCACATCCATCAAGGCCACCGTCTGTGTTCACCAGCACAGGGACAAGACACTGCAGACATCTGACACACGCAGTGGTAAGTCTACATGTATGCCACGCAGTCTACGGATAACTAGAAAAACCCTCATTCGATAACGTATACCGACCACTTTAGTAACATTTTAGCTCACCGTGAATTTTCGGCTGCTGTTACTGTCTTGCAGTTTCCATTAAATCTGAGTGAATTATGACATAGTGGGCTTTAGCAGTGAGGTACCTCCTTCCTAAAATTCCAAATGAAGTAAATTGTTAGAAGTGAGGTGATCAATGATTGATTGAGTTACGGTTTTACGTCCCACCCGATACAAGATAGGTCATTTCGGACACGTTCTTTCCCAGTCAATCTCTTAGCTTGCTACTGAAAAACTGAAACGAACACAACAAAAGCAAACATGCATTCATAACCAAATATACTACAACATAAAATTATCCTAAAAATACTAAAGCCAGGTTTGGTCGCCTCCTACAACCTCCGGTCTGGAAACGGAACGGGTCTATTCTGGAAGTGAAAAGATAAGTCAGGAAGCAATCCAGCAAAGAAGTAAATAAGTATAAGAAAGAAAGCATAAGGAAAGAAGAAAGTGAGGAAGGAAGTGAGGTAGGAAGTCAAGTAAACACACGAACAAACAATTTATACAGCGCCTAAATCACCATATGAATCACGGCACATTACCGCCCCGAAGCCCGTACGAGGCAGGTGATCATACAGATCAATGACGTGGGATCAAGTACCTGTAGCCTACCTGTAGTCAGTGCTGCAACGTCAACGTCGTAACGCATAGCACTGTTAATACGTGCGTGTGTAAGGCGTAATCTGTGTTGGGGAGTATTTAAAATACTAGTATTTAGAATACTATTTTAAATACATGGGTAGTTTATTTTGTAATATAAATACTTTTCCCCAGAAGTACTTGTAATTGTATTTAAAATACTTTTGAATGAGTATTTAGTATTTTTGATTGTTTCCAATGTACAATACATTTTCTAAATACTTTAAACACAGAAAATTGTATGGATGTAATTGTGTGATTTTAAGGTGACAACAGAACGGGTCACTTTAGCGATTGAGATACCATTTACGTTGAGGACTCGGGTGGGCCCAAGGAAAGACCTATTACATATAACGACCACTTCGTGGCGAATACTGTATTGTGTTCATTCAACACAATAGGCCTACAGCCATCTAGGTTCAAATTATTTTTGCTTAGCTGCAGTGACATCGAACTTTCAGTACATGTATGATATCGCTTTGCAGTGCATAATATAACAGTTGACAAAGTTCTTATTTGATTAAACTCAGAAAATATGTTGCTTAATTAGCTAATAATTAATCGTTAATGCTGAAAAAGTTGACTGTCAAACCAAATTTAATTGTTACCATTAAGATCCAGGCAATTCGATTTACCCCCAGCAATTATTTTACTTGTATTTTAAACACTTTTTGGGAGCAGTATTTTGTACTTGAATTTTAAATACTTTTTGGTTGGGTACTTGTACTTATACTCAAAATACTTCAATTTTACCTATCACTGGACGTAATTATGCCGATATCAAACGCTTAGAGACGAAGGCGACACAGAAGCTGACAGTTACTGAAGGATGTAAGAGGCGACGGCGAAGCTCCTTGGCTGCGGTCATGTCGTCATCGACGGCGAACTGTCGGGCTCCACAACAACGAAGTGCTTCGACAGACTGCAGTCGCAGCACGTCTGCCGCCGTGCTGCAAGGATCGCTCGACGTTGACCGCTGTACTCTCGTTGACAGCCGCTGATGCCTCATCACAGTTCGACCGCTGGTGTCAGCAACGGCCCAGCGCAGTCATCACAGACGGTACACGACCAGCGACCAAAGACCATTTCGCTCATCAGTCGCAGCTTCGAACTTACTTATAATGTTCGCATGTAGGTACTGGCGTCACTAAAGAGCCGGCCGACGTCCCTTAAGTTCCTTACGATAAGGATAAGGGCAGTCAGTGTCCGGTTATTTTCACTGATAACCGGTAGTCACGGGGCTACTGTTTTAATCGCTGTTTGTCTGTTTCTGTACACGACCGCAAAAAAACGATGCAGCTAGGATCACAATACTGACGCACACATGGTCCACCATGAGTCAAAGAAACCCATTTAATTTGGGGTCAAAAGGTCAGTCACGGGCCGCAAAAACTTTGCAGGCATGCGTTTTTGCACTCTTGCGAGTGCTGGCTTGTTCTAGTTGCTTTGCGTTTCCTTAGTGCTTTAGAACTGTTGCAGAGGCGTCAACACGTCAATAACATTGGGGACACGTCGCCCTGTTGGCGAATTTCCCAGACCGTTCCCGGGTCTGGCGTAGTCCGGCCACCGTTATTCCTCTCTGTATTGACCATTTATGAAAGATAACAGACTAAATATCAACTGCGGTAATTCTCAGTGAGAAACCTAGGACCCCTACCTTCAGGTAAAATACTGGGTACGTCCCCTTATCCCCCAGAGTTGACGTTATACGTGGTTGCGCGATAAGATGGACATCTAACATATAAAAACTGGCCTCAATTATCCCCAGAAGTTCACTCTAGGGGGACCAGGTTCCACCTGAATCAACTGCAGTACAGGTCGAGTGTTTGCATGCGACAGTAATGCTGCTGAATAAGAAACCTTTGAATCACAGACGTTGTTTCTCTGGACTCAAGTTCTTTCTTGTCTCTCCCTTCGTTCCGTTTGCTCCTTCCCCTCCTGTCGCCATGCATCTTCCTATCCTGCCTCAAAGCAGCTCCACAATTCCATCTAGTAGGCCTATATGCTCCAAGGGGGCGCTGTCAGCTCCGGGTTTGGGTCGAGCCTCAACCAAGGTCGACCACGCATTTTTCACCTAAAATGGCCAAGAATGAATTTATTTAAATTACTGCTGGGGGTTGGGTGTGCCGCACCCACTGAGCCCTTTTCTCGGGATGCAGTCTTACCCAGTACGCCCATTAAGTTAGCGACAGTGCTTTGATTGACGCGACTTGGTTACCGCAGCTTCACTAGTAATTTAGCTTTTTGTATCATCACGATTGATGAATTGAGTTTCTAAAACGAACACCTTTCTTATTGTTTGACGTCGATGACGTAATATAACGTTACTTTTGAGAGGCTGTGGGCAAGCATTTTTAATAAAAAGGGTCATAATAAACTCAGTTTCACCTACATTACCCGTGCATTTACGTAAAATCTGCCTAATACCTGATTTAAGGTCTGAGATATTTTCAATTTATGATGACGTTTCGGCGTGATAACTGTTTGATCACAGTCTAGTTTAACGTTCTCAATCTAATTTAACAAGACGTTCATTGAAGATGATCACTTTCAGTCTTTCAGCATCAGAATAATCAAGGGCATAGGCAGGTTTTGCTAGCTGGGGGTCCCATATATATTGGTTCCCGGCAAAGCCCCGGTAGTTGGTCTGGAGATGAAGTCACCCCGAAGCTAACGTTTTGTGAATTAGCGTTATAAGGATGGACTTGAGTGAAAAGTTTAAAACATTTACGATTCATACCGTGATGTGCAGAGGGGGTACCCCTATTGTCAAACATTTTCTCATGGGACTTATGAAAATCTCACAAGTGACATTGGGTGGCTGGGCTGGGGGGTCCAGAAAATATCAAACGACTGGAAAATCCCGAGTTTATGAGGACCTATTTGAATATGATACAGAGATACACCCAAAGAAAAATTTCTCCACATAATCAGATTATGCAGTAAAGTATCAGTGCAAAGTGGCTTTGCACGGGCATTTTACTGCAGAGCTGTCAGCTGTTAGAAGAGCAATGTCATATTAAAGCTGTTCATGACGTCAACTTTGCTTCTTGCGGTCCTGTGCAGGTTGGTTCAGCAGTTCCTCCCATTGCCGCACCAGCTGTTCCTGGGTTTTTGATAGCGTTGGACAGTATCGACTGTATTCCATCGTAAACTCGCCCTTTCCCTGCGTGGAGGATCGCAGTTCAGTAGCATAGCCAAACATTTCGTTAAGTGGTACCTGCATCACAATTTCACACCATATAAATACTTTAGTTACTCACGAACTTTATGGAACCTATTGACATCACTGCACTTGCAAAGCAAATCAATGTGGTTGACTAACATGACAGAGTGTAGTCCGTACATGGTTTGCAACAATTATGACAATAACCAGTGATTAAAATTTCGCTCTATATAGCACTGATCCAGCAGCATATTAAGTTATCAAACCAAAATTAGTTAGTTGGAGTTTAACGTCCCCTTTCAGCACAAATATGGCTATCTCAGAGACAAAAGTTCAAGGGTGGAGAGCTATCCCTACCCAGTGAAGGAAGGCCAGCGATATATTAACCTCAACCCTGGCTGCCTTTTTGTTCAGCAGCCACCCCAAAGGGAAAGGGATCGAGAGGTTCATTTAAATTATTACGCCAGCGCCTACAACAGGGAAAGACAACTATCACACCGCAAGACTAAACTAAACCAAATACAACA
>Ga0209780_1004445_pt1 | contig 10793 bp, 6 predicted proteins | sample WorMetexBAHAMAS2_FD_187384 | JGI IMG/M metagenome (GOLD analysis project Ga0209780, IMG submission 187384) | Marine gutless worms symbiont microbial communities from Max Planck institute for Marine Microbiology, Germany - Inanidrilus exumae... | ecosystem: Host-associated > Annelida > Digestive...
GTGTCCAATTTGGTGATTTCCTGTTTGTTGTTTAATATATTTATTTTCTTTTTTTTACTCAATATGCTTTTTGTAAAATATTCCGCTGTATAATAAGTGTTTATCTGTTCACAAATAGGCATACGTATAATTCTTCTTTTCGGTAGAAGAATCGGTACAACAATAAACAACCAATAAATACAAGTGGAGTGGGCAGTTGCACAGAATTTATTGTTAAAAGTTTGTTGTTCTCACATTTTTGGTACACCATGTATTTCTGAATTAGTTGTGACACAGTAGTGTGTGATACTGAGATGATGTAGGTAATACCATGGAGGAGAACACTAGTGTCTTGTCCATAATCTGAATGTACTAGATGAATTGCAAGGGCATGCAGGCAGTGAAACTTTGCTCCAACAAAATCTTCCAGTTCTTAACTGGAGTGTCAGCTAACACAGGCTGACCTGTATAATGACTGTCATTGTGGTTATGAAAAAGGAATGTGAGTAACTTTGATGTGTGAATTGTGCTTTGAACACCTAGTGTGCCATTGTGTGTAGTCATTTGTTTCACAAACTATGCATTGATCCGTGGCTGATTGAACAACGAAGCTGCCCAATCTGCAAACTGGACATACTCCAAGCCTATGGCTTACATGTGCGTATTTGGCAGCGGCTTTTCTATTGATCTAGAGCATAGTTGTAAACACTTCTTACATATACAAGTCTCCACTGCTGCTGACATACCTGCATGACACAGTTTTTCAGGCCCACCATGTTGTACACAAATGTCCACAGTCAGTGTGATAAACTGGTGATTGAGACTGTCACCAGTTTACCACACTGACTGCCCAACTAAGTTGAGAGCACCTGAGACGATCAGCCATTCAAGAGATATGGTTGGTGCCCACCAAAATTTAAATGGTTCACGCGACGTAACCACGCCCTTTTCAGGGATGGTTTGCCATCCATGGGCTAGTACTTACTACCTACTTACCAGATTTGAAGTCTATATATCTACTCACCACGAAGATATGAAAGGCGATACAAAATGTCAAAATGGGGTGGTTTGGGGAAGTTAGGGTCACTCAAGGTCACCGGAAATAGCACCAATCAATAGAGCACACACATGTTCTATCAGTGTTCCATAGTAACCATATTTCCCTGTCTTGCACTGTTTCTGAGATATTGCGAGATACTGGTCGAAAATGCCATTTGAACCTACCCCACCTCCATTTGGCGCCCCGGTTGGGGGTGACGGCGTTGGAATTTTGCCAAGTTTTTGGGCATCAGAAAACTAGCATCCCTGGGCTATCGTATGACGTCGTTTACATGATTCTACATTTATCAGTTATGATACAGTACCGGCATGTGACGGACGGACTGACAGACGGACACACGACGACCGCATATACCGTGCTAATGTAGTGTCATGCGGCAATGAAACTGAATCTGTCTTTGTGTGTGTTTTTCTGTTCCTTATGCATGGCCACAGTATTGACTGGATGTGGACCAAACTTGGCGTGTGGCATCCTTATGCCCTATGGATTGTCGTAGGCTGGTTAGCGAGCGCCGCTCACGCCCGCAGGCTCGCGCTCCATGCGTCGGTACGTGGCTATAAATCACTGCCCATCGTAAACATCCAATTAGTGGGGTCAAAACTAGCACAGATGGTTCAACGGAAATTCGAAAATAGCAGGCCGCAGGCGCAATGGACCGACGCGAGAAGCAAGCACCGCAGTCTGTGTGTCAGTCTGTTGCTTGTGAGTCCTGCTGAATCGAATGAGATGCCGTTTGGGAGGTCTGTAGGGTGGGCCCAAGGAACCATGTATTAGAAGCGTGTCCAGATGCCTAAGGAGTAATTCTTGGTGGTTGTCTGGCCCGTCGAAAAGCATTCAATCAATCAATCAATCAATCATGATTTTTAGCGTGGCTCAAATAGTGAACTATTACTGAGACCACGAGCGTGGTGAGTCCTTTTGCGGTGTATGCAGCAAAAAAATTCAGTAATGGCTTCAACATAAATGCTGCAGCCAACTGCATTGGTTCTGACTGGTCGGTGTCACATTAACTTCACTGAAAACTACTTGACCACTTGGAAACAAAAAATGGAAGTTTTAAGGTTACACAGATTATTGTGGAGCTGTTGGTATCTTGGCATTATTGCACGAGGAGGGATGTAAACGTTCAGTGCCTAGAAGTATTTCGTTTTTTTGTTACAAAATGCAACATTGCAGAGCTAGTATATTGATTAGAAGACAAAGAGTATACGCTGCAGTTGACAGACCCACGTGATGCAGAGGCTTGGCGCATGCTAAATATTCCGTATTGCATCATATGGTGATAAAACCATTTGTTTTACTCAGCCTAGCTGCTGAATACAAATCTTTATGGTGGGTGTGATCAGCAGGTGTCCAACTACCATCAGAAGTTTATGACACTCACCAGTGATCTAAGTTGACAGTGCCTGAGACGATCAGCCGTTCCAGAGATATGGTTGGTGCTCACCAAAATTTAAATGGTTCACGTGACGTAACCACACCCCTTTCAGGGATAGTTTGCCATCCGTGGGCTAGCACTTGCTACCATCAACCTACCTACCAAATTTGAAGTCTCTAACTCCACTGACTGCAAAGCGATGAAAGGCGATACAAATGTTGAAAATGGGGTGGTTTGGGATAGTTAGGGTCACTCAAGGTCAGTGGAAATAGCACCAATCAATAGAGCGCATACATGTTCCTGTAAGTGTTGCATAGTAACTATGTCCCTATCTTGCACCGTTTGTGAGATATAGCGAAATGTTGGTTGAAAGTCGCCAATTTGAACTACCCCCACCTCTATTTGGCGCCGCCGTAGGGGGTGACGCCGTTGGACTTTTGCCGAGATTTTTGGCGTCAGAAAACTAAGAGTCCCTGGGCTATCATATGGCGTTGTTTGTGTGATCCAAGGTTTAGTCACCTTTGTAAAACTCCCACTTGTCACAAACAGACGGACACATGGTGACAGCATATAACGCACTAGCATAGCATCACGCAGTAAAGACTTATTTTTGTGTTAAAGGATCAGTTGTACAGCTGACTTAAGTATCATTTCAAGAGATTGTGAAATTGCCATGTACCAATTTGCTGTGAATTGTAATTGATGTCAGTAGGAGAAATGGGTGTGAATGGTACTGAGGTGAGACTAACTGTTTGTTGTTGGAGGTGTCTGGTGGTAAAGACTCAGTGAGTACAGACACTGAGACGCCGTTCATCTTCGCCGACGTGACGGACTATTTGCTCGACGTTGGTGACATTCGTGACGTGCACATTGCAGTACAGCGGACAAGCAACAGTCACGCTGATCACAGCAGTGAGTTGGCCGTCGTTACCGACCCACTCACAATGCAGCGTATGTCACAGATCAGTGACGACTGACGACTCATCGTCATCCTGCCCGCTTCCCTGCCCCCACTTAACTCCTATTGTGACTGATTTTTACGTTGTTGTTATATTTTGCACATATTAATGTCTGCATGTGCATCGTGCACGTGTATGGAACAGTCTCCCATACTGCTTGCGTCAGGACATCAGCTACGAACAGTTTAAGTGAATTCTGAAAACATTTGTATTTGTGAGTTACTTGACAACGGCACATCATGCTTATTGTGATTTAGAAATATTCTTACTAACTAACATACATTTGTACATTATCTGTACACGTTTATGTTCTCAGATGCTTTGCTGTCACCAGAGATGTTAAGTGAGGCCAGTCGATTGAGGCTGTGGCCAAACTGTTGAGGCCAAGGCTAGAAGGTTGAGGCCAAGGCCAGTTTTATGGGACTGAGGCCAGAGGCTGACGTATAAAAATTAAATCATTCACCATAAGGGTTATATCACAGTGTATAACATTAGTAAGGGTGACCAACTAATACTATAGAGAATGGCAAAATTGGGGTATCAGAACTCTGAAACACCTGAATTGATTGTCACACACGGGTGATAACGTCGGCAATGTCACCCCACATGCCAAAATTCTAAGCGATCGCCCCAGTGCGGGCGTCCTGGCAAATGGGTGGATCAGTTGAACATCACGCTCGCATGGTTTTTAGTTTTTTGTGTGACCCCAATTTTTGCTTGCAAGCCACATCTCTGCTATTCCCACTTTTCAAAATTTAAAAATCTTGTGACCAGGCTGTATAGACATTTGAAATTGTATCTTAGGTCTCCGCTCCAACAGACAACATCTGAGCTCTGATGCTTGTCTGGGGGATAAGAGGGAAGATAATCAGAACTGCTCTGTGCTGTGTTGTGTACGACAGTTGTGCACAATGATACGCACACACGTGAGCAGTTCTTACATTTTTGCATGTTAGTTAGGTTTAGGTTTCTTTTGTGTTTATTTACGTTTTGTCTTTTGTGTGTTCTTTTATGTTAGCTTAGGTCAGTTTGTTCTTGTATTGCTTGCTTTTGTTGTGCTGGGTTTAGTTTCTTTAGTACTTAGCTAAGAGGCCCCTTGTGGGCCCGGGGCAAACCCCCTTTTCTCACTATCCCTTCACTTCCTCACCATCTACTCTATCTTTTAGTGTGTCTTTTACTTGTTCCTTTTTCCTTTTTTATTTGCTTACTTCATCTATTTTCTTGCTTTTCCATCCTTCCCATTCTACAAGAATACTCCCACTCCGTTTCCAGGCTGGATGTAATACGAGGCGACTAAACCTGGCTTTGTTTTTTGTGTTGATTTTATATTATATGTATTTTTTACTTAAGGATGCATGTTTTTTTGTCATATTTGATTTAGTTTGGTCTTGTGGTGTGATAGTTATCTTTCCCCTTTGTAGGCGCTAGCGTAATAATTTAAATGAGCCTCTCGATCCCTTTTCCTTTTTGGGTGGCTGCTGAACAAAAAGGTGGCCAGGGTTGAGGTTAATATATCGCTGGCCTTCCATCACTGGGTAGGGATAGCTCTTCACCCTTGACCTTTCATCTCTGATATAGCCATATTTGTGCTGAAAAGGGACGTTAAAACTCCCAACTAACTAACTTAGCCAAGAGAATGGCTGGGAAGAACGTCTCCGACTTCATCTATTTTGTGTCGAGTGTCGCGTGTGTTAGTAGTAAAACAGCAAATATAAATGGTAAAAACTGGCAAAACCTGGCCAATTTTCCACAAGGGGAGTGAGGGCGACATAGTTATGGCTCTAAAATGGCAATTTATATCACTTTGGTAGGACTCTATCTAGAACTTTAATGCTGAACGCTGCCCTTACCAGCGAAGTCATGTCAAAAATCATAACTCACTGCAAATGCGACTGCAGTACGGAATAAATGGCCATTGTAGCCATACCAGTAGAGTGCACATTCATCAATTGCCACATGATGTTGCTGGTAAGGCATGCTTAATGGTCTCGATGGAGTCCTACCAAAGTGATATTTGCCATTTCAGAGCTATGACTATGTCACCCTTACACTTGGTTGTAAATTGGCCAGTTTTTGCAATTTATTATTTTTTGACCATGAACTTTTCATTCTGTGCTGCCATCAGTTCACCAGGTTTACAAATTGGTACATTTGAAAACTCCATCCAAAGTTCAGACCGTTTCTTCATTTAAATAATTCTAAAAACGAAAATGGCTTTAGTTTCTCCTCCTTGTAAAAGCCGCCACTTTAAAATGGCCAACATTAAAATTTTATCCAGAAATTCAATGCACAGACGGTAGCCATCACATTTATTTCAGTTGGTGTCGTTTCATAAATCTATACTTAGAATTTGCAGATAGTTTTGATATTTGCTGTTTTAAAGAGAGGAAGAGAAACTGGAGTCAGTTTTTTTATAATTTTTGCGGTTTTATTATGTAAAAAAGTAAGCATAGTGCATCGGCTAGCAGAGTAACGTACGTTGGGTCAGTGTCTTCATCATGCCATATTTCCGGACGATCAGTCTAAGTGTTGCTAAGATGCAGTGATTTAATGGTTTTCAAATGGTAGACGTCTGCCATCCTGGATTTTTAAAAGTTTGACATTTTTAATGGCTATGTGAGTTAGTGTGTATCATGATACAAAATATGGTGATTTATCCCTTTAAAATGGCCGCTGTCTGCCATTTTGGATTTTTAGCAATTCAAATATTCAACCACCGATACGGTTCGGAATAGCAGGATGCATCACTGTGCCAAATTTCACACAGATTGGTCGAACTGTTGCCGAGGTGTGTCTGTGTGTCTGTGTTGGGTACACGGGTGAACAGTGAACTATGCAAAAACAGATGAACCCGATCAAGATGCCATTGGGTTGCTCACTCGTGTTGATCAAAGGAACCATGTATTAGATTGGGGTCAAGATTGGACTAATCCATTTGCAGCTGCAAGGGGTCGGTGATGCGCTCTTTCGCCAAAATACTTTGGACACTTGTTCTCTTTATATTTGCAGTTTCATTTATAAGATATAATTTCAAATGCCTATCATCAAATGTTCAAGATATGTAGAAATTTCAAAAATGGTCACTTCGGTACATTTTGTCTTTTAGTACTGTGCAAAATTTGTCTGTGATAACTTAGATGTCTGCAGGCATTCAATATAGCAGACGTCTGGTATGTTGGACTTTGCCCTAAGTAGTTTGCAAACATAGCTTTGTTTGAAATGAAGTTTTGCATGTCTCTGACAAATTTGGTGCATATATCTCGAAATCATAGCTCAGATGTTGAGTTTTATTCATTTACAAAATCATGTCTGTCCACCATCTTGGATTTTTAAAAATTTGGAACTTTCAACTGCTGATGGGGTTCATAATTGGCCTATATGTCACCGTGCCAAATTTAGTTGCATTGACTGGAACTGTTGCACAGAAACCACAGTTTTCATATTTTTAAAATAACAACCGACCACCATCATCCTGGATTTTAAAAATTGAACTTCCAACTGCTGATAGGATTCATAGTCAGCCTTTGTGTCGTCATGTCATTGCATTAGCTTGAACAGTTGCTGAGATATGGTGATTATTGATTTTTCACATGACGGTCGTCCGCCATCTTGGATTTGTTGTACGCATGCTTGGGACCACCCATTAAGAGTACTTGATAGTCTTTAGCACTGTGCAAAATTTGGTTGGAATTGGCAGTGTAGTTTGAGTTTTAATGTTATGCAACTTTGCCTTGAAAATGCCTATTCCCTCTTGTGTGGTGAAAATGGAAGACAGTGGAAAATTTTTGCAGAAAATTTTTGCAGTCTTATCCCGCTAGGAATGCAGTAGTTGGGCATTAATATTCTGTGAGTCAAAAAGTATAAAAAAGTGTCCGTGGTTTGGTCTCTGGGGTGAGCAAAAATTCTGACATATTAAAAAGCTAAAAACCACATAAAAGTTATATGTCACCTATTTGCCGGGACACCCCAGTGGGGCAACAACTTTGAATTTTAGCTTGTGGAGTGGTTTAGCTAATGCAGTCCCTACGTCAAATTTTGCTCGTGGTTTCGGAGTGCTGACACTCCTCAGTTTTTGCATCTTGCACTGGCTTAGCTGGTCACCCTTACAGCTAGGTCTGGGATTCGTTGGAAAAAAGTGGATTTGAATATTCGGCCACGAAACTATTCGAATATTCGAATACTTACAAGTATGCGACATCATGTTTTATAAAAAAAATAAAACACCCCCTCCGCGTGTGTTATTGACTTGACTATTGAGACCTCTTCCAATGTAAGCGATTTTGACATCAATTTCTGAGAATAGTTGACATCATATTTGCATGGCAGTTTGGTGCTGATGAGTGTTGACTGCCTCAAAAGTCAAAACTGTACATGTTCTGTGTCACGATATTTACTAAAGAAATGCCTGTGTCAAAGGATGAAAGGTTGATAGGGACATGCCCATCCCATCCCATTGCTGGCAACGCCACTGGTTCACCTTGATTAACACACAAAATTGTTTAACATAAAAATAAAACGCATGCAATGACTCGCAAGTTGAGAACTTACATGAGTGATGGCATCTCAAGGCAGAATCTGCTGTAGTCCAAGGAACCCCTTGGGAGTGGAACCCCTTGGGAGTCCTGTCCTTTTTCAGAGCGTCACCCAGCTGTGTGTTTTTCATGAGTTATTTTGTATCTGTGATTATTTGGTGTATAATTTTTGTGATTTATTTCGTGCTATTTGTGTTAAGTCCTAAAACTTACTGAACAACACGTCATTGTTTTTCGTAAATAAACAGTTGCATGGATAAAAAAGTGACAAAATGCGTATTAAGTGGAAAAAATTTACAGGAAGTTGTTACAGAATACAAGTAATGCTCTATTATAATTATGTAAAAATGGTGCAAAGGTGTGCACTTTTTGTAGCAGTTGTTAGGCCCTTTTGACACTGGAAAGTTTCTGTCGAAAGTCGCATTTGAAAGTCAATTTTTGAAAGAAACTTTCCTGTGTGAACAGTCCACTTTTGAAAGTTTATCACTTTCAAAAGTCGTTTTTGCAATATAGAACATGTTCTATTTTGCGAAAGAAACTTTTGCTGATGGAGCACTGTGATTGGTCAATCAGCCAGTGCTTACAAACATTAAAAAACATTATGGAGTGGACTGATGAAAAAGTTATGCATTTGACAGAATTAGTGAGACAGCACAGATGTTTGTATGAAGGTAACAGTGCGAAATTTTTAAAAAACAAGATCTTTGAAAACAGATGCAGCCGACCACATTGAATTGCAGACATCCGGTATGTTTTCAGTCTGTACACCACCACCACGGCCAAATGCTGGCTCAGAGTTTCGTTCGGCCTTTTGCCAAAGTACTTTGGACACATTATTATTATTAGGCCGCATAGCAGTGATAGCATGGTCGGTCAATCTGTGTTTGTCTGTTGTCACGTTCGTGAGCCCTGCAAAAAGGCTGAGCCGATCGATATGCCGTTTTGTTGGTGACTTGGGTGGGCCCTAGGAACCATGTGTTGGATGGGGCCCCGATCCCCAAGGGGAAGGGAAATTTTTTGGAGAAAAGTGGCGGCCCATTCTAATGTATAGGGACACTCTACGGTGAGCTGTGCGAAAATGGCTGAACTGATCGAGATGCCGTTTGGGATGATGACTTGGGTGGGCACAAGGAACCATGTATTAGAAGGGTATCAAGGTCCTCACGGAAAGGGGCAGTTTTGAGGGGGGAGTGGGTCTGTGGGTGCCACAGGAAAGCACAGTAATATTGCGCTGTGGAACAATGGCTCAACGCTTACGTTCGCACAGTAATACAGTATACAGATACAAAGCTATTGGCCTCGGCAGTATACACATGTAGTTCTTAGAAGATCGACATTTGCATTTATGAGAAATAAGCGATATAAATGAACAAATTTTACTGGTCTCTCAGGAAACTGCAGGATGACGTCATTGCGTTCAGTCAAAATGGGTCTGTCATGTGATTCATATTCATGCTGGGTCACTTTATTGTTCGCTAAAACTAACGTCTTAAGCCAAACCTTAATCTGAACGGCTGAAACCTGGTTTTAGACCGAGTTCAGATTAAGCTTAAGATAAACTGATTTCGTTTTTGAGTAAGTCTTAACTCTTAAGAGATTAGTGATAATTGCCTATATCAATACACTAGGACGGATGGCTCAAATTAAGTTTGGTTTAAGACCAAACTTTGGTCTTAAACTTTGGTTTAAGCGGTAAGTTTGGTTTCAGATTTTGGTTTTAGCGAATGATAAGTGACCCGCTGTTGCGTATTATTGATGTTGTTGTTGTTGATGATGCTGCTGTTATCATAATTGGAATATTTTGGAATATTTGTGGACTGTTGTCTAATAATTTATTCTTCATTGTTATAATGATTTGTTAATGAGTGTGGTATACCGGGGTAGACTCAAAGGCTTTGACTACCAGGAGGGGTGAGGGCGATGATGAGGCCCGAAGGGCTGGAGCTTGAGGTGGGGTTTCCGAAGCAGGAGCTGGGGTCCTTGAGGAGAGGGAGCCAGCCCCCTCCCCACCAGCTAGGAGGCCTGTAATCTCCCCCAGTGGGATCTGGGGCAAAGACCCGGCTGCTGTTGATTAAGCCCCGAAATCATGTCTGCTAGCACGTTTTCCTAACTCAGACAAGCCGTCTGGCGGGGGGGGGGAGGCGATCGTCGCCATCTCCTCCCATGGATCCACCACTTGTGGTATATGCCGTTGTAATTCGCTAATGAGGAAATTTCTAAAACACACCATCACAGCTTATTCACTAGTTATTCACTGGTTTATTCATGTGAAAAGTCCAGTGTGGTAACCCTTAACAAGGAGTACCAAATACAGGTAGGGTAGGAACATTTTGCAGTTTTCAACCAGATGCTGATGGGGATGAGTATTTCGCAGACTGTTTATCAGCTGTCAGGTAGAATAGAATTAATAAAATTTTCAAATGTCACACAACGTATCACGGTTCCTCTGACATCCTAGCTTCTGATATGTAATTCGTGGAATTTTTCTGATGTATGTTTTCTGTTTTTTGTTGTATGTATTTGTTATTGTCATTATTTCTTTTGTTGGGTAGTATTAATTACGTCTTTGTGCTGCCTGCTTAATTTTTAGCGAACGTCAACTACGTTACGTTCGCTATATGCTATCACAATTCCGTCTGTCGTCTGTCTGTGACGTTGGTGCACCCTACTCAGTCGGTTGAAATTTTCGGCATTTTTTCTTCGCCATACGATAGCCCAGGGACTCTAGTTTTCTGATGCCAAAATTCGTTGGTGGGGGACGCCCCTTTCCCCCTGAAATTTGCGTTCAAAGTGACCCACCCCCGTTTCAAACAGCGAAATTTCGACCAATATCGGCTCATAGTGCCTCAACCGTGAAAACTAAGAGTCCCTGGGCTATCGTATGG
>Ga0209780_1004446_pt1 | contig 10793 bp, 8 predicted proteins | sample WorMetexBAHAMAS2_FD_187384 | JGI IMG/M metagenome (GOLD analysis project Ga0209780, IMG submission 187384) | Marine gutless worms symbiont microbial communities from Max Planck institute for Marine Microbiology, Germany - Inanidrilus exumae... | ecosystem: Host-associated > Annelida > Digestive...
ATCTTACCCCAAGAATTAATACTTATTAAATTTTAATATTTATAATTTAGTTCTACTCTAAAGGTATGGTATGACCTAAATTGTGTTGAAAGTGCCGTTAAACACCAACCAACCGATCTTTGTTAATATACATTTCACTTTATTCTGTTGTTTTTTACCAGTGCCTTGACTAAATAGCATGCAAACTTATAATGTTGGTGACGTAATATTTGTTTTCTATAAAATATTAATTTCAGTTGGACACGATACAGTTTAGAACACCATAACTATTTGCTACGAGTTTGTACAAAATGATGTTATATATGTACTATTATTGCAGACTTACGCATCATCTGTTTGATCCATTTTGTAGGTTACTTTTGCGGAACTTATCGAGAGATCCTTTTGGACTGATATTAGACAAGGATTATATGATATTCTGCGCAGTCGACTCAGTAAGTTATCCATTTGCCATTGGAAAATTAAAGTTTTGTTAGCCACAAATTATTATATAATATTTCAAAGTTTGTTAGTGACATACATTCAAAAAAGCTAAGTTTTTAAAGTGCATAAAGCAGACGAATTGAAGAGCATGAAGAAGTCAGAATTGATGTGATAGTTTATCAGTTTTTTGCCGCTGGCTGTGTCTAGCACATAGCGGGTATGCAACGGTCTCGTGACGGCAAAAAACTCCACGCACGGAAAAACTGGTGGTTTGTTTGTCTTATATGGTTATTGTCAGCAGCAGCACGGGAACTGATGCCAGCGTGGGCGTGGCTTATGCACGCAACCAGCGGCATTGTTGCGATCTGCAGGGTTCCCACGCATCCTTGAAAGTACTTGAATTTTTTCTTCTAAATTCAAGGCCTTGAAAGTACATGAAAAGAGGACAGGTGCTTGAAGGTCCTTAAGTTTCATTACACAGGTCCTTGAAAGTCTTTGAATTCACCATGACATAAATAGTTTGTAACTGAACATTGTTGTTGTCAAGTTTCTTGTCTACATGGACTTTCAGTTTTCTAGGTGTGTTGCCTGAATCAACATTTGCTAAGTAATATTATGTTTTATTACCTTATTACAGTACCATCGTCACATATATAAATATTAAATATTGCTGTGCTACTGCTCATGCTGTAAACTTCCGTCGAGAATTGGTCCTTGAATATGAAATTTGAGGGTCCTTGAAAGTCCTGGAAAAGTCTTGAATTTCAATATCAAAAGATAGTGGAAACCCTGGATATGACTGAAGACTGACACATACTTGTTGATTGTGTTTCACTAGGTGAAGCGCAGCGTGACTGTGCACTGAAACTGGTGTCACTGATTATAACTGCATATGGCATTGAGTGGTTAAATGCCGGTGTTGATGAGCCTTGCCTGTTTCTGATGCTTGCTGTTCGTCTGTCATGTATTGAAGTCCAAATGATACTTGAAGAGCAGAGCTATGACAGTGTGAGTATCTGAAAACCATTTCTTTGCAGTTAACTTTTTGTAATTAGCCCACACGGTATCGCGACGCCGATGGGCTTATATTTTACTGCTGTGGTTTTTTTCTTCTTCTTTCTTTGTTCTTCTTTTTTTTAATGCCTAATCTCTGAGGTCACTGAACGAATCTCAACCAAACTTGGACACATATTCACTTATGACCCTGCTATTTGAAAAATTTGGTGCAAACTCCCCCAGGCATTTACTGCGCACGGCCTGGGAGCAAAAAATTTCCTTGGGATGACTTTGAACTTTGACTGAACATATCTCTGCAAGGGTACCTGCCCATATGGCCAAGTGGTCAGCGCACTTGGCCACCATGTGCAGTAGAGCATGATGCACTTAGTGGCCGAGGTTCGCGCCTCAGCTCGGGCACGACCGCCTACCAAAGAATTATTTCTAATAATTCCTATGCACATGATGAACAGGGAGTTAATCCCGAGCAGGTAAGAGGGTTCGACGGTGTCTTCTGTAAACTGTGACCAAGTCTGATGCCTTGATTAGCAGCGTCAATGTGTCAGTCGTGCTGACGTGAGAGCCAAAGCAGACAGATGTGGCTAAGCTTCCTGGCTCGGCGCTGAAGAAGTGTCAGTCAGGGCTGGCACTGAATAAGTGCCAGTCCGGGCTTAGCCAGCCAATAGGCCACGCCTAGAGGGGCACGCTTGGAAATGCCTGACAAACTGCTTACGCCTACTGTTCCTTCCTCCACTCTACATAATGTGGACATTCTCCGCAGACACCTGTAAATTCCCCTCCTCCCCTTGGACCACCAGCTCATTGGACCGAGATAAAGGTCTCAGCGCTGGGGTCTAGAGTAGGCTGGACCCCTGCCCGAAAAAGACAAAGGAACGAACGAACAATCTCTGCAACGGAACATCATATCAACAATAGGAAAGAAACTTGTCAATCTATAGGTACTCATGAGGGCAACATGTGCCGGCCAGTTGTAATGTACTTATCTACCCATGAGTGCATTCCGCATTATTTGCCTGCCACTGCTAGCGAATGTCAATGACCAACACTTGTGGCAGACGAATGCATTTGCCGCCGTGAGAGATGACAAGAGAGTGATGTGGCCTTTTGCCAAATTACTTTGGACACATGTTAACATTTTGTAACCATCATCTTTTTAACATTTCTGACATTTTCACTAATTTGCCTCGTGTTAATGTGCCATGATTCACGTGTTGATTTTGACGCTATATAAATTAACTTTCTTCCTTTTTGGTCTTTTTTTCCTTATGCTTTCTTTCTTACTTATTTATTTTCTTACTTGTTTACATCCTGACGTATCTGTCTACTTCTTCCAGAATAGACCCGTTCCGTTTCCAGGCTGGAGGTTGTAGGAGACGACCAAACCTGGCTTTATTATTTTTTTGTTTATTTTATGTTGTAATATATTTTTTATGGATGCAGGTTGTTTGCTATTGTTGTGTTTGTTTCAGTTTTTTAGTACTAAGCCACGAGATTGGCTCCAAAGAAAGTCACCAAAATGACTTATTTTGTGTCTGGTGGGATGTAAAACTTTAACTCAATCAATCAATTTTCACAAATTTTAGCGAAGATTTTTTTGTGTTTAGATAACAGAAGAGAAGCGGCAACTGTTGGTGTCGTGTTTGATAATTATCAAGGCAGCATGTATACATTGTTGCAATGATCACATTGCCCTATTCGAGCAGTTAGATGAAACATTTCACTGTGCTTTTTCTGCAGTTACAAACTTCTTGACATCGTTGCAACCACATATGGTTGGTTATTTTTTGTTGAAATATATATCGTGATTTGTGTTGGGATAGTTCAGTGTGTCATAGTCAGTATATTGGTCATTACTGTTAATTCTTTTGATTGATTTCTGTTCATTTATGGTTTCTTTTAATAGTTACTTGTATTGTAAAATTGTATTATGTGCAAAGTTGGTTTTAGAATGTATGCTTCATGTTGCACCTTGCGTGTTGTAGAATACCAGCAACCGGAATAAGTGATAAATATTATAAACATTACTTATACAGGCAGCATATCATATCTTGTGTGTGTCAATAACAATAATAGCAGCAATTGCAAATATAAGATATTTAAGTCACATTGCATTGGAAATTTTGCTTATTGCTGTAAACTTTGCAACAAATAATACACTGTTTACTCTCTTTTTTTCACAAACTTGTATCTTGTTGGTGCATAGACAAGAAACATTTTAGAAGTACTATTGTTATGTTGAGATAAATGTTGATGCATAATCTCTGTAACTTTGCTGTAGATGATGAGTCCATTAGTTTGTGCACTGTTGCGGTTTATTGGAGCATTAGCATCAGACAGCACACTGGCCGTTGATGAAGACTTCATATCACTGCTGACTTTCATTGCCAAATTCAGGTGCTGTTGCTTGTCATTCGTTGAAAAAGTTACTCACTCACTTGTCATTAGTAAAAAGGTAATGGCTTCCCATACTCGTTGCTGAGCGTTGGGCCCGGAGCTGATACCGGTGTACAGGCAGTCAGAAGAGCACATTATGAGCAGGGAGTTAATCCTGAGCAGGTAAGAGGGTTTGACGGTGTCCTCTATAAAATGTACATGTGTACAGGCAGTCAGTCCGCAGGTGACTATAAGTCGTCCACCTGGCGGTGGGCTGCCATTACTTTCCGCCAGGAGGTTACCTTCCCAGCCGCAGAGCATCACCGCCCCTTGGCCGGTACTGCTTGGTGACAGAGGCACATAGGTGTGAACAACTTGCCCAAGGTTGTTACACAGCTTTTGCCCCGAGTATAGGAAGTGAACCCACGACCTGTCGATCGCAAGTCCAATGCTCTACCCGTTGCACCACCGCGCCACTTATCATCAGTATCTGTGGTCATTTTTCTCCACTGAGTGCCTTGATGTGGTACCTGCTCTTGTGGCCGAGTGGTTAACGCACTCGGCCGCCATGTGCAGTAGAGCGTGACATGCTAAGTGGCCGGGGTTTGACTCGGCCCGGGCGCGTCCGCCTACCAAAGAATTATTTCTAATAATTCCTATGCACAAGATGAACAGGGAGATAATCCCGGGCAGGAAAAAAGAGGGTTCGACGGTGTCCTCTATAAATTGTGACCGTTGCAGGCAACTTAGATCTAGCAGTGTCAAGTTTGCTTGCCTCGCCGTCGTGAGTCGAAGCGAATAGACTTGGCTGGCCGCTGGTTGGCATAATACACAACGCCAGTCAGGGCTAAGCCAGACAGTAGGCCACGTCTAGAAGGGGCGCGCTATAGAAATACCCGACAAGCTGATCACTGCTACTCAATCCCTCCTTCACCCTACACGTAGTTAACATACACCGCACACACCTACCAATTCCCTTACTCTTCCTGGGCAAGCACATCGGACCGCTATATGGTCTCAGCACTGGGGTCCAGAGTAGGCTGGACCCCTGCCCGCAAAGAACGAACGAACGAACGCCTTGATGTGGTCCACAGGCAGGCCATCTGGCCTGTAAGCTGCAGTTATCACAAAGGTTTTCTTTGAGGGGGTCTGGCCCATGCTGGAGTAATTCTGGTAAAGAAGGCTGTTTCCTTTGAGGGGAATGGCCCATACGAAAGTTACTATGAAATGAACGATGTTTTCCTTTGAGGGAGACTTGCCCATGCTGCAGTAACACTGAAAAAGAATGCTGGTTGAACAAATTGTCATATCATATTCTATATATTTTTTGCTCAAAAGTAAATGACATTACGCTCACAATATGGCAAACACCAACATGCAGTAACGGAGCTAGATGGACAAGGCTCTGATGGAGCACTTATGGTCGCCTGCAGATAAAAATGAAAAACAAATTAAAACCCAGTAAATACTGAACAAACGCTGATGGAAGAAGTCTCTATATGAACTATGAACCATCACGTCTTTCTTATATAAATGTTCATTATTTAAAGGCATCGTATTATACCTTTGCCATCCAACAGTGTTGGTCTCTGGCACGAGCTGGGCTTCTTGTCCATATTACTGGTGCTATTCTTGTGTTATGACTGGTGCTAAGGCAGGCACTACATTCTAAATGGAGTCCCTGAGTCCTGACAAACATGATACTTCATGTATTAGCGCTGTAAGTCTACTGATTCTCTCCACGAAAGCGAGGGAGTATGTTTTTACTGGCGTTGGTTTATGTGTCTGTCTGTCTGTGACCACGATAACTAAAAAGATTGTGGACGGATTTGTACCAAATTTTATGGGAAGGTTCCTAGGGGGAAAGGGAAGACCAACTTCGTGTTTCGTTACGATCGGTAGAGGGATGTAGAAGTAACGTTCAAAAAACTCCGTAAACTGGCGATTGTTTACATTTTATACTTCTAGTAGTAGGTGTGGCAAGTGTTGCCAAGTGTTGGCGACAAAAACCCCCAAATTTTGCTTTTGTGGGGAGTTGTACTCTCTAAGAGTACTTTCCGTCTAGTTAACTGGTTTTTCCTTTTTTTGCCTTGCATTATGCTCCTAAGCTTAGAGTGCGCATTGCACTGTTTTATATGACCCATGCGTAGGAATAAATCTTGTTTTGTAGTCTTTTATTTCCAGCAGGTTTATGACTTTCTGTTCTATTTATTGACGCACTTTATCTTGACTTTCGACTTTTTCTTGTGATTTATTATTACTCATCATGTCTAAGCTTGTGCTACCTGTGTACATGCGAGGTTTACATGTCACCATAATGCTGGGAAGCCACAACCATTTGTGTGAATTTTGCTGTATGTTACTGTCTCACTAACATAGTCACATGTGCCACTATAGTGAATTGGTTCAACAGTTATGGAGTTTTGTTACTCTCATGTGTACCGTTTTCCAACGGCTTGGTCTATGGCCCGTATTGCAGTGTATGAACTACTGTCTCAATTTGTGATTTTAAAATGTACTGTCTGAAAGGAAGATCGATGTGATGGATTGATTTCATTCTTTTAAAGCAGTGTGCCTATTGTGGTGATGTATTTGTAGTACTGCAGCCGTGCATGATATTTCTGATGAGAGTTTAGCAGCTCATTTGTCTGCATGTACGATGTCATCTGCTGCGGAATCGGATGACGGTGCATATCAGTGCCGAGATGGTTCATTTGGTTGCTGCTCTCCTGCTGCCGCTGACGATCATGACGTTTTGGACAATCAGACACTGGTCGATGCAGACGCCGATAACATGGCACGGAATACCTCGGTGATAGCCACGTCTGAGAGCTCGGCTGCAGATGGCGTGGCGGGCTGCAGTAGAAGAACAGATATGAACGAAGCTGGTTCATCGCTGCTCTGCGCTAGTGACGAAGGTGTTAAGGCTGTTGACGCAGTCAGTGCTGTACTGTGTTTGCTGCATGGACTGAGTCACTGCAGTTATCATGAGCCGTCACTGCTTTTGCTCGCTGACCATGCTGCCTATCATGCAGCTGTTGATCTGTTTACATGTCTCTGGCGTCGACTGAAGACTTCACAACAACACAACGACAAAACCCAGGCACGAGTTTTTGCATTTGATATTTAACGGACGAAACGAACTGCGTTTGGCATTTGGCCGTTTTCCCGTCACGAGCACTCAGGTTTGCTATTATCACAAACGTGGCTCCGATGTTTTCCATTAATCTTTCGTGAATGATTGCGCTGAATCCCAGTCATGTGATCTTCACTGCATCCAAACCATGTTACCTAACAACTCTTGTACCTTTGAGGAACCCAGCCGAACATGCTGTAATTCCAGAAGGAGAGGCCACTGGATAAAAGCTGTGTATGCTTTCTTAAATTTTTGTTAAGCAAAAATTTTGTGATAGTTTTGGTGGTGTCTCTTTCTATGTGGGCTACTGTGTGTAGCATGCAAGTATGTTGATAATCTGCTTGTATTATTTTTTTTGTATTTGCAGGTACACTTATCATGTCTGACAGAAATTTTAAACAATTTTGCTCAAATACTGCCACAGACGCCGTCAATGAGGCCGACATTTGTGAAACTGTTGGAGTTTCTGTGTTGCCACATGCCAGTGCAGTGTGAGTACTGAATGCACAATGTATTTTGACTATTACACTGCTTAATTGTCTTCTGGCCTGAAGCAATTTACTGATCAGTTTTTATTTAAATTTTAGTGCTTAGAATTACTAATGACTTTGGATTTGAAGTTCTGATGCTGTCTTAGCTCTGTTCTGTTCTTTAGCCGTTTTCTGTCCGAGGGTTGGCCACACCATGGATGTACTTTCTCCATTTATCTCTGCCCTCTGTCATTCTGACTGACTCTTCCATGGGGAGTCCTGTCCACGTATTGATGTCCTCCATACAGGCCGTGTGTGGTCTTCCTCGCCTGCGTGCACCTGGCATTGTTTCTTGCATTATCTCTTTCTCCAGGCAACTCCCTTTTTTCCTCATGGTGTGACCATAGTATGCTAGCTTTCTTGCTTTGACAGTGTCTAACACTTCCCTCTTTACTCCAGCTTTGTTAAGAACCTACTCATTTGTTTTTTTTGTTGTCCATGAAGCCACAGAATCTTTCTCAGCCCTATCATCTCATTGGCGTCAAGACGTGTTTCTTCATTCTTTCTGGGTGTCCAGCTTTCACAGCCGTACGTTGCTACAGGCCACACTACGAGTAGCACTTTCATTAGTCGTATCTTCGTTGACATCGATATGCTGTGATTTTTCCATATTTTCCGCAGTGATGCCCCGATCGTGTGCCCCCTGTTTAGCCTGGTACAGAATTGCGTCGTACACTCACCGTCTTCTGTAATCAGGGACCCAAGGTACAGGAACGTATCCACCAGCTCCAGTTGCTCATTCTGAATGAATATGCGGCACTCTATGCTGTCGCTTGCCATTACCTTGGTCTTGTCGACGTTGATGAGTAGGCTGTATTTATAGCTGACTCGGTATAGGCGATCTACCAGCTCCTGTAGTTCTGCCTCCGAAGTGGCCAACAGGATGATGTCATCAGCATAGCTAAGGTTCGTGACTATTCGCCCTCCAATTTGTAGTCCACTTTGAAATCCATCGGGGGTCTCCCTCATCACCATCTTTGCTAGGATGTTGAACGAGTATGGAGAAAGGACACAATTTTGTCAGACTCATTTCATAACACATCATAACTAACTATCTGAAATGGTCTTATGTTTCACAATGTCATTACGTATGGTCCTAGTGACAGACTTGTTCGTTGATACTGCTTCACATTTTTGGGGTGAAATCCCCCAAAAAACCATATTGTGTGGGTGTGAATAGGCATTTCCAAGCCAAACTTAAACGTTACCTGTAAACGACCATGAGTCATTATCGCAGCCCCGTAAATGGCGTATAGTCGATAGAAAGTGTGGTCGGAGATTCCAAATATGTAGTTTTGTTATTTTTCACGCAATACCACAGTAGCCACCCATGAGTGGATTTGCACCAGTTTGGCATAGCAGTTCGTCTCGCCAACGTAATCAACTGTTAAAAATCTTGGGGGTTCAGTTGAGGGTTGTTGATTCTGTGGGGGTCAGAGTTTGTCACTGACAAGACCAGTCGCCATGTACACTGGGCTGGCACTATCGTGCAGACCATGATACTTGACATCAATGTCTGTTAGTACACCATGCTCTCGCCGGGAGAGCACCCGCGTACATCACCGACCTCCTTCTACCTGTCGCCGCTGTCACATCACGACAAACTGTTCTTCGGTCAGCAACGACAAACACTCTGTTCACTCCACGCACCAGACTACGGTTCAGAGAACAAGCATTCCGCGTCGCCGCTCCCAAGGCGTGGAACCAACTCCCTAACAGTCTCCATTCTCTTCACGATACCAACTCATTCAAGAAGAAACTGAAAACTTTTGTTTACAAAATTTTATTATGTGTAATTTTTATCTAGTTCTAGTTCATTATTCGACACCGATTGTTAACCTGCTAACTTTGTATGCACTGGTCAGCTTTTGTATAGTATCTAACTGTCATTAACTGTAACTGTAACTGCCATGTATCAAAGTAGTAACACATCAGCAACTGATAGATAACTGATGGGGATGCAGCTTATTGTGAACAAGGCATAGAGAGTATGAGAGACTGTATTGAAGTGTAAAGGCTGCAGTACGGTGGTGCTGTGTGTTAGTTGTCGAATGGTTGTCACATGCAGAGTTGTGCACTCTCTGTTTGGATTTGACATCACTGACTCTCAGTTTGCTTCTTACCTTACATCCAGAAACACGTAAGTGCTACTGATAGTTAGTTTACAAGTATGTGAAGTGCTCACTGTCAATTACGTGTCTGTTATTACATGTTTTTGTTGCATGCATATCAGTTTGAGTGATGTCGCTCGGTTCTGTCTAGTAGAACACTGGTGGCTGACTGATATCAGTCATTTCTTGTTATGTATTTTTGAGCACTAGAAGTTGTTACTGGCTCGCCTGCACATAGTGTAGGGGCCAGACTAGTGGTGCTCTTTGACCTCTCATCATCGTCTGTCGTCGTCTGTAACACTCCATGGCGGGCCAGTAGCATTGCGTCCCGTTAGGGCAACACGTTGATGAAAATGGGCAAATCATAGGTAATACATTAAATTACTTAACACTCACTGTTCCAGATAGTGGCCACTGCAACAGCTTGCTTACCGGTACATTGCGTGACACTGGCTGTAACCATTCGGGATTTCTTGCTACTTAAGAGAATGCTGTACAGTAAACAGTGCAAAAATGAAGTACATGAGTAACTGTTCATGTGTTACAGCATAAGTTAACTAAAGTGGTGGAAGCTGTCATGCATGATAGCTTACATGTGACCCACGTGCAACTAAATGCTGAACTGCTGTCTACACAATGATTATAAAATGGAATGTAAATTCTAAAAAATGTAGATTAAAAACCAGAAAATACCCATACCTATTCAATGCTTTCAGTGTGGGCATAAAACACAAAACAGCCAGTGTTCACAAATAGATAAATGCACACATTTATAAATTGTCTTAAGATTAAGAGCATAACCATGCCTCAGATTCAGGCTTTTGTACTCAAATGTTGTGCACGTTGTAAATTTTTGTAAGTAAGTAACTTAGAGGCATTAACAGTCACAGATTATTGAGTACACTGTTGTACCCCTTTTTCTATATGGGAAATTAATTGCAAAGCATGCGTGGTAATAATCCTGGGGCCCGATTCACAAAAAGTCATTGTTTGTGTCAGCAAAGGAAAAATAATAAGTTTATCATAAGTTTTTCCTAAGTTTATCCGCCTACACTCTATCAATGTCGATGATTTTTATTACGGACTTGCTATCATCCCCTCTCATCACGAACCCTACAGAATCTCTCGACTCTCTCCTGCTCTCGTATAACACCACTCTCTCCTCATTACTCGACAAACACGCTCCAGTTATCACCAAATTCT
>Ga0209780_1004447_pt1 | contig 10792 bp, 8 predicted proteins | sample WorMetexBAHAMAS2_FD_187384 | JGI IMG/M metagenome (GOLD analysis project Ga0209780, IMG submission 187384) | Marine gutless worms symbiont microbial communities from Max Planck institute for Marine Microbiology, Germany - Inanidrilus exumae... | ecosystem: Host-associated > Annelida > Digestive...
TTAAGGTATTGCCCCCCTAATTTAAAAATCCGTGGTCATTTGCCAGCCCCCATTATAAATGAGGGAGCCTTTGAAAATGGTCGAATTTCCGACTTTCAATGGCTCATGACCTTGACCTTGAATCGGGTCATACTGCATAACATCATGCATCAGTCGTCGACCTCTACCTACATACCAAATTTTATTGAAATCGAAGAAACTTTTTGTGGACAGACGGATGGACTTTGAGACCGGCTTTATTAGGTTGACTCGGAGGAGTCGACCTAATAAGGAGATGGAGTATAGTGATAAAAAAGGAAGGCTGGTTGGGAGATTAACGTCCCATTTCAGCACAAAAATTGGCTATAATTATTGGTGACAAGGTCTTGGATGGAGATTTAGTTCCACCAGGTTAAGGATAGCCAACGATACAGTAACATCCCGACCTCGTTGCTTTTTTGTTCAGCGATGACCCAACATGGGAAAGGATATTGGAGACTCATTTAAGTTATGACACTAGCACCTACAACAGGGTAGAAACTAACCAATCACTACAAGACCTATTTATCAGTTCAGTGTGATATCTTGTGTAACTGCTGTTCTTCAGTTCCTATAACATATCAGTGCCTAACGACTCGTGCTGGTCTGACTTTGGAAGATAGGGGAAGGTGTGAGCAAAACATGACATGCTGTCATTAACAAAAGTTTAAGTACAACTCTGAGTGACTACCATTTCTTTGAATCCAGAGGTGAGCCAGCGATTCTGCATTACAGAGGACAACGTCGCCGGCGGATTTTCCAAGTCGTCGAAAGCATCGAAGAAAATAAAGTCGATCACGACATCGTAAAATGTAAACATTTTGACCTACAACACACAAACACTGATAGTAGATAAGAACAAAGTGTCCCAAAATCACACATTCATTCATACTGTCGTGCAGTGCTGAGGTCAACCAAATACAAAGATCTCACTAAGCTCGCATGGCCCACAAAGTTTCTGTGTTGATCCACCAACTGTTTGGAAATATCTGCCAAAATACTTGCATACTGACGTTGGTAGTTGTGGACAATTAGTCTGTGAACTGAAGACGTTTTTGTTTGTGGACTGATTGACTGAGTTAAGGTGGATGACTTATAGTCACCTGCGGGCTGACTGCCTGTACTTTGAGATCAGCTAAGGGGGCCAACGCACAGTAACAAGTATGGGAAGCCTTGACCTTTCTACATCATTAAGGATGGCTCGGTAGCCCAGTAGTCAGGGCATTGAACTCGCAACTAGATGGTCACGGTTCAGTTCCCAGCTTCCACTACGCTGTCGGATAACAACCTTAGGCTCACATTCATGTGCCTGTCACCAAGCAATAGTGGTACCACTGGCCTCACATCAGATCACCTCACATAGCAGCCTACTTGTCACCCAACCATCAGTGAAGGAAATCAAAAGTAAAGACACCACTGGACCTCAAACTTTTCCGGATCCACCAGCTTACTGTTATAGGATGTCCCGGCCACCTGTATTGGCTCTTCAATTCATCAATTTGCTGGCTGAACAGATACTGACAGTGCGATCAAGCAAGTCACAACATACGCCACGACTTCGAAGCTCGTCTTCCATTTCTGGCCAGTTGTCGAGGTCCTTAACGTACTCGATTATTTCATCATATGATGTCAGAAAGTCGTCAGCATCCTACAGACAGAGTATCCAACATACGGTATCCAGACTCGTTTTCAGATTCAGTAGCAATGAAAATAGCAGACCGTGAATAGATTTAAGCAAAAGCAGTATAGTTCTCTATCACATCACGATAATACATATTGCTGGGTTTCTACACATTTCAGTCAATTATATACGGTTTGGAGATGATGTAGGTAGGTTGGTTGGGAAATTAGTGACTCCTTTCAGCAAAAAATAGGCTATAACGGGGACAAGGTCTTGGGTGGAGATTTAATTCTCCAAACCACGGTACCAGACCTGCCCCTTCCACCCCTGATGATGTAGGTAACACCACTGAGAACTGCAGAATCTTCTCAGATGCACTGCTGTCAGCAACGGCACAGTCATGTGAACGGGACGTAACACTACTGGCCCGCCGTCGCGTGCTGCCCCCTGTAGACTTACATTGCATATGCGCCGATGTGGAGTGTTACAGACGACAAAGACAGACGATGACGACAGATGCCAGAGCGCAAAACAGTACTGGCCCCCTACACTATGTAAAAAAAGTAAATAGTGTATAGCAGTTAGCAGCAACTTAGCATTCACCGCTATGGGAAACTCACATGCCATATGGGATCACACAGTGTTACCTGCCACCTGGCAAAGGTGTGAATCCCGCCTTTACCCCCAGCCGAAGCAGGTACTCGATTTAGCAACCCCGGAAGAATGCAAGGCTGAATTGACCTATGTCTAGGCGGGCCAGTAACAATCCTAACCGCATGCAATGAAGTGACAATATTTAATTATTGCAAATAAAGCTTACTTTTTCTGCATTGAAAAGTAATCTTGAAATTAAGTCCCGTCCGACTGATATAAAGAATTCACGATTATCTGGATCAGCAAACAACTCCTGCATAATAAACACGACAAACAAACAAACAAACAAACATTAATCACAGCTTCCGAAGCCAGAACAAACCAACTACCTACTCACCTGTCTGTTTTAACGACCACTTTCCAGGTGAAACTGAGTTGACTGTTGAAGAAGTTTAAGTTGAAGACAACATATGTATAGCACTTTTTCGTACAAAATCACCTCTAAAGTGCTCAAAATGGCGCATGTTAACGAGGGATCACACAGTTTTACTAACCAACCACCACAAGACCTATTTATCAGTTCAATGTGATATCTTGTGTAATTGCTGTTCTTCAGTTCCTCTAACATACATCAGTAGCTAACGACTCTTGTTGTATAACACTTGATTATATTTCGCATTAATTTTAATTTTTGCCGTTTTAGAGCTTTGGCTTATACGACAATATATAAAATGTAAAGAGTTTTTTCTATATAGTGTTCTATATCAACTGTAGAAAATGAGCAAACATCTACATCAAATTACATGAAGAAGTTAACCGTAAATGCAAGTCGAATACAATGAAGTTTTGCAAAGAATTCCGTGTCCGACGCACAATTCACCATCTTTGTGCTGTAAACAAAACAAGACTTCCCGCTGCAACATCTGCTTCGCATCATGGCTGCACTTCAACTGCCTTAGACAACATTCTTCATGAGCTATGCTGTATAATTATTACTTGAATATTTTGTTAAGTTATTATAGGCTATACACAGTAGGAAAGCTGATCACAATATTACCTACAGTCAACTATGTGTACTGTCTGACAACTAGCTTGACTGATTCAAAAAAACATACAAAGTCTTCCAAAATTTTAAAAAATGGAGTTATGTAGGGATAATTTGTCATCAGTTGGATAGAACTGTCAACGTCATCGACATACTTATTTCTAAAGATATGAAAGGTTTTCCAAAATTTACTATCAGAGGTCACTCAAGGTCATTAAAAAGGTACCTCCAAGTTGGATTATTTAAGTTTATGTTAGTGTTCTATATCAAATTACTCTCTATCTTGTATAATTTATATGGTATATTTGCATCTTTATATAAAATGATCACTTTTCCATCCCGTTCATTTTACACCCCAATGTCACCATCACATAACGAAAAGCTCACTAAACAAGACAGCATACTACGCGAATTACACGCATGCAAACTTCATGTGACAACATGATGTACTTTCAAAACTCTCAAAGATTTCCACAAATTCAAACCACTGATGAAATTTACCGCAGAGTTCTGCACGGGACACAGCCGTTACTGAGCTCCAGAAGAGCAGCCTCATAAAGTCCCAAGTGCTGGAATGATTCTTTATGATCCTCAAGATCAGACAAATCTGCCATCTGCCAACAACAGCTCACTGAATAATGTAGCCTACATTTTAATTTTGGTTATCATTAAAAGTCAATATCATCTAGTGTGTAAGCTTTGTGTTTCTACTATATCACATTATATGTGACTACCACATGCAGTTTTAGTGACAAAGACGCTTGGGTGATAGACGTTTTGTTGCTGGTCCATGTGTGCGGAATGGTTTACCATCATCCTTGTGATGTCGATCGACTGAGTTAAGGTTGTACATCCAACAACACAAAATAGGTCATTTCGCAGACTTTCTTCCTAGCCAATCTCTTGGCTTTGTACTGAAAATCCTTGTGATGTTACACGGCCTACAACATAATTTGAGTGGCAACTGAAAACATTTCTATTCGGGAGTTTGCTGACCATGGCAGATTGGGACTACTTGCATACTTGTGCCATAGAAAAATTCTTAATAACTTAAACTAACTACCAACACACATTGAAACACAGCTGTTACTGTCTGCATCATGGATGGCATCGTGTCTGGAAGAGCCTTCAGCATCGGTAATTCATCAATCTGTAACTTACTGTCACATTACGATAGTCATCTGGAAAGATTTCCAGCATTTTCAGATGCACTTTGAATACGACAAAAAGATAAAACTCTAATAATGACCACTATGAAGATTTAAATTCACATCATGAGTTCTTAGACAATAATTACAGGCTAACTGGGACTTTTTCTGATGCACAAAACTAACTTCGGGTAGACATTCATCCTGATAAACTGCCAAATTTGGTGCAAGGACGTGCTAACTCGCACTTTTTGTGGTTTTTAAATATATGTAAAAGTTTGCTACAACAATGATATATTTCCTGGCAGCTTGTTGCAAAAAGGTTTTAACTAAAGTTAGCGCGATTTTGCCCTTTGCATTTACATGAAAACAATAAATAAGTTGTGTGTAGCTGTGTGCTAACTACAGTTACCAGGTTACTCATAATTTGTTGACTGTACAACAGTGATTCGACTTCACTTAACATGGTCTACACTTACTACCATTGTCACGTCCACTCACATTAGTACATTCTTGAAAAATGGTACATTTACCCATATTTACAACTATGTGAAACATTTATGCTTCGTTTACTGAGAACTGGGGTTGAGGGCTGCAAAAAAGCAAAACGTGCTAACTTCAGTTGGCACTTTGTGCATCAACGTCTTCGATTACTCATACGGCTGATAATGATTCCATCAGTCCAGAGAACATCATCCTAACCATTGAGTCATTGCTCCTCCTTTAAGTACAGGTGGCACAAAAAATGAGCCGATTGCTGCTGTCAGTCAAAAAGGTACTAAATATTTCATGATGCAGAGTAGCAACATGTATTAAAGGTGTGGTGGGCTCAATAATAATGACGTGACTAAAAAAATTAATGCTAGGTTTGACAGTGGAAGAATTTTAAAATCGGTCAGTAATTAGCTGTTACAGGCGACAGTACAGTAGCTCCTTTATTAGCTCACAGTGGGCTATGGCCGGACTTTTTCTGCAACACCCTGTCCGTGCATAAGAATAGAAATGCTGTGAGCGTACATCAAGTGCTGAGACAAATGAGTCGATGTCACTAGATGAAGCATCATCCAACGAGTAGTTGAGATGGCGTCGTTGTAGCTCGTATTCCTTATCCATCTCATCCAGGGCTGCATCGAGGGCTGCTGATGTGCACACCTGGTTCAGCAGACCTGAACGTGCACCTGTACGACTCTCTGCAGCCATCCTCACACGGTCTACGAGCTCCAGCAACTGGCTCAGATGATCGCGTAGTTCCGAGCTGAAACCGTCTTGACCCTACGTCATACATGAACATCAAACACCCACCACTGGTTTTTATTACGTTCCCTCACTACTCTCAAATGACTCAGAATCCATAAACAACAAATGCTAAAACTAGACGATGGACTACGATGCCGCAGTGTCGACGTGGATGCCTTCTCCACCACAAACTAGAACCAAGGTGTGACTTTGACCTTTGACCTCCAGAATTCAGTCAGGTCATCAGTATGGGCTAGTGAATATTCCCTGTCAGTTTCATCAAAACTGTTCAAGGAATTCATGAGATATCATGGTAATCATATCATAGTTGGCTGTGTTGCACATTGGTAGAACGTCGGTCTGTAACCAGCGAACTTTCATTGTCACATGCTCGACCTGTAGCTGATGGGTGACCACTTGTGTGGGTAAACCAACAGGTCAGCCAACTAGGCCAATTCATCCTTTCAAGATCGATAGATGAGTAGTAAGCTGATCCAGATGTGTACTGCCTTACTTGGGCGGCGCCATCTGGTGAATGCTTACAAAGTGAATGCAGGTACGCTCATTCCATTCGTGAATAAACGTGTGGGTGGCAGATAAAACTGCGTGATCCCTCGTTAATACGTGCCATTCCGGAGAAAGTGTCACGCCACTGGTCACTTTAGGTGTAGGCATTGGACAGACTGCATTTCATTTTTTTCATTTTATCGGACAAATGGACAAACGAACAAATGAATGAACAACCAAATGGGACAGTCTAAAAACATAATGTATTCGCCGACACTGTTGGGTGGTGAAAGCATCATAACACAATATCTTCAGCTCTGAACTAATGAGCCGTGTCGGCCAACACTGTCAGCGACACTTCTCCACTTATCTTTGTTGATCGCCAGCAACACATCCTCGGGCAGTATGCAGCTGCACCAGACTGCAATGTTATCGGATCTACAGGGACTGACAGTCCAGTCATAATGTTCTGTTTGCCAGCCTTCTTCACCATCTTTACTATCCACTGATCTTCCATCCTGTATCTGTTATTTTTGCAGTCCATGTCTCAGCAGCATTACACTGTATCATCTGTGCAAATAGTGACTAAAAACGTGTCTGTTTATATCAAAAAAAATTAGAAGTCAAGTAAAGAGTGTGTAGCAGTTAGCATCAACTTAGCTTTCACCGCTACAGGAAACTAACACGCCATATGAGATCATACAGAGATTTAACCTGCGACCTATCAATCGCAAATCAAACGCCCTACTGCATCATCAACCTACAACATGCCTGTACTGTCATTTTGCCACCCAGCGACCAACCATGCCTTTATACTCAAATGTTGTGTGCATTATAAATGTATGTATCTATGTATGTGTGCAATATAATAAAATTAACTAACACCCTATTGACAAACTCATAATAAATAAACAGTCAACAAAATAAATGCATACAAGACTTCCAGCATCTTCAAGACGTCGGAGAGCAAGTTCCCATCTACCTCGGGCAATATGTATCATCTCCATACCTATAAAACAAACAGTGTGCATCTTCACAAAGCTGGCTAGATACATCTTTGTGCAAACAAGACTTGAAGACAAAATGGGAACCATGAACTTCTGTGGCCTCAGTGCAGATGGCAACGTCTCCAGCAAAAGGAAAGAAATAAAAGCCAATGAAACCTAGACTACAGGCATCATCAGTCCAATCGTAGTGTGAACTTCTTAAATCCACAAAAACATCACAGGAAAATTGAAGGTAGAATAGTGCAATTTAGTGTTCTTACAACCACAGAACTTTCACCGCCATAGCTACCACCGAACCAACACCGCCATCGCGGTGTTTTACATTGTTCTCCGCGGCTTTTCTGAGCGCTGTTTCCTGAAAACTGCCCCTCACTTCCACAGAGCAGCAATAGTCATCTAAATGCCCCGTCATTTGATACTGCATCAAAAAACACCGCCACAGACCAAGTTGCAAATTCCTGCCACCGTAACAACACTAGTGTAATCCTCACATCCATCATCAAAGAACTGTCAACGATCCACTTATTAAAGACATACTAAAGCAGATATGAAGGCTGAGATGGTATGCTCCCAGATGCCACTCTTCTGTGACACTGCTTTCAAGGACCTCAACAGACATGAATGAGGACAATAAGGACAGACCTTCACTACATTGGCCTGAAGCATGCAGAGTAGAACAAAAGGTGGTCGAGGGATTTGCTATCTGCCTTATGTGCAACTGAGCAAGTGAACTAAGAAAAATAGCTATTAAGTGTAAGTCTACGAATGTAACCAATACTTACCAACTTCCAACAGTTGAAGAGGTGACAGATTTGATCCACATGTAACACTGCCAATAACCGTCGACGCACTGTCAGCATCAGACCTTCCACTTAACACAGAAGGAGATCGTCGCAGAGTTGTGGATGGACTTGATACATGGCTTGCTGAATGCACATCTGTCAACAGCAATTCCAACACTTTAAAATGTTTGCGCACTGGGTCAAACAAAAACTGCTTCAGTGCTAGGTAGGTTAGGCTGCCTACCCCAAAGGAGTGTTAAAACGTCAAATCGGAATAAAGTAGCAGACTTTGTATATTGAGCGAGCGCTTTGACACTGTTGGGGACAGGAGGGGCACTGAGCCCATAAAATTCCTGCACAAATTATCCCCAAAGACCCTTTTTGTAGCAAGTACAGGAAGAAAACCAAGCAGCAACTGGCTAAACAAGGTTCATCTAAAAATGCCATTAAAAAGTGTGTCTATTTCGGGAAATGCTCTTGTTTGGCACAAGTAAGGGCACACACTTATCCAGTTTGTAACAAGCCTGACTGCAGACAGCAACTTCACCCCAATGCCGCCACCTGGCATACTCTTTGATTCTGACACAATGCTGAATAAAGACAGTTACAGAACTTGAACTTCAGAGACTGCGTATGTGTGTGTGTGTGGTGAAGATGAAGAGTCAGTCATACACATGCTTCTTCACTGAAGTAAACATTCACAAGACAGGACATTCACAGTTTAATTACATTCTAGATGACTTTCGTACTTCGTCAAGTTACTACAACTACTTCCTCAGCCAACTACAACAATGTTGATTTCACATTTGTTTGTTTGAAATGGGATGATGACAGTATATCATATTGGTGATTCCACAAGTGCTGTTACTACCAGTATGGACCTCTGCTCATGTTGGCAGTACAAGAACACAAGAAGCAGAAAAAGTTAAAGTAAGTTAATAAGTATTACCAAGTCTTATCTATTCTCACAACATTCATGTCAGCTATATTATACCTTGATACCTATATCTTTTCTGTTGAATTACACTGGCGCAACTGTAATCTGTAATGGTACTGATAGTCAGCAATACCTCCATTTGAAGATGTAAGTCTCGCATTCTTCTTGCGCAACCGACCACCATCACTAAGCTCGACTTTTCCGCCACCTGCTGCATCTTTTCCAGTCGATGACTCTAAGTAAATGTTGTGGTAAAGCATAGCTTTTCGTCGTCTTCGTCTTCGAAGTAACAATGCCAGGGCACCAATAAGAGCCAATCCAACAGCAGCACTAATAACAGTCAGACGAACTGAGCCAAACTGTGGCATGCTGGAGTATGTCTCTGTTGGAAGCTCTCAGAAGAAATCAATTAGCAATACTCTGTACAGAAGTAAGTCATCCACAACCTTGTCAACAACGATCATGTCAATCTTTTGCGACAAATCATGGCAGCATCACATAAAACTAACCACCTGCTTCCACATGCTTCATGTCAAACTGTTTCCTACAACTAACACAGACCAAAACAACACTGCAATTAAAATAAACGACGTAGTTATTACACAACTCTTCAATCAAAACAAAGCACGAAAAAGGTCACCTGCTGTCAGACGACAACAGCTCTTTATTATCGCTCAAAAACGAATTGTACGACCTTACCAACTAATGTCACTAGTACATACATATACAGCGAAAAAAAACAACTATTATACAGTTTATGAATATCAACATTTTGCACTTTAAAATGTCACACCTCTAAAAAATCATCTGTAAACAATAAACCATAGAGCAATACATACAAACATAACATAGAGCACTCACAATAAATTTAAAATTCAGTTTTTACCGCGCGACGCATGCAATGCATCACATCACATCACATCACATGGTGAAGACGGATGCAGGCCTCAATGGCCTCTATATCCGAGAAATAACTATTTATATCAGACATGGGTCAATTACAATTGTAATTGTAATTCAATTGTAATTAATTACAGTTCGCCAATGTAATTGTAATTGTAATTGATAAATTTAGAGGCCAATTACAAGTAAGTGTAATTGTAATTGAAAACTTTGTAATTGTAATTGTAATTGACCAGTTGTAATTGCTGTTTAACAATTACAAGGGCTTTTTCTCATTTACTTATTTATTGTGAGGATTATAGCATTTTACCGCTCCAGTCGAACGAATCTTCAGTATGGCCGGCAAAATATTTCGACAAGAGAGAACCAGGCTGTCTGCAGAAAAGTTTGAGCAGCTTGTGTTCATTAAATGCAACAAGTGAAATTGACACTGAGTCACTGGCACAATTGACACTGCACTGTATTGTTTGAGTGAAATTAAGTGATTATCAACTACATAGTTTGTTTGAAACAGACTGTAAGGTTCTGTCATCAAAATACCACAAGCTGACTCTACTAGAAATTGTAACTAAAAATGTTCTATTAGTACTAGTTCAGTTACTTTCATAAAATGCAACAAGTGAAATTGACACTGACACAACTGACACTGCACTGTATTGTTTGAGTGAAATTAAGTGATTATCAACTGCATAGTTTGTGCAATAAATGTATCAGTGTCGGCGGGCAGTAACGCAATAAAAAATTATGTGTTATGAGTTAAGTAGCGACTTTAGCAAGCAACTAAAAGTAATTGTAATTGTAATTGTAATTGGCAATTTTGTAATTGTAATTGTAATTGACCTGACTGTAATTGCTTGTAATTGTAATTGTAATTGTAATTGGTAAAATGAAATGTAATCGTAATTTAATTGTAATTGACAAAAATGTAATTGACCCATGTCTGATTTATATACGACTTTATTATTACATAAATAGCTAGTATATAATACTACGG
>Ga0209780_1004448_pt1 | contig 10791 bp, 5 predicted proteins | sample WorMetexBAHAMAS2_FD_187384 | JGI IMG/M metagenome (GOLD analysis project Ga0209780, IMG submission 187384) | Marine gutless worms symbiont microbial communities from Max Planck institute for Marine Microbiology, Germany - Inanidrilus exumae... | ecosystem: Host-associated > Annelida > Digestive...
AGTCCTCGCACCGCTTGCAAGAATGGAATCATTTCCTGAAGTTGATGATGAGCAAGAACAGGTGAGCATGTTAGATATGTTTGCAATGTAACTGTTGACTTTTCATATCAGTTGCTTCACTGTCACGTTGAATAATGAAACAAGCTGGAAATTCTTCACTGAAGGCCACAGTACACATGTCATGAACGTTTTAGTTGATTTTTTAATTTTCAACTGGCTATTATTTATTTACAGTTTTCCGTTCAGGTCGGGGTTTTCTGCCGCAGTCTTCCTGCACTGTGACTGGTTATTCAGTTTCACATTCACTTTCAGTCGGAAGGGTCAGGTTGAAGCACCAAGCCAAATGTCTGGGTCAGAGGTCATTTCATTCAAACGCGATTGTCTGGACACACACATAGTCCCGACCAAATGGTCTACTTGGACCACTAAAATGGTCAGTAAATGTGAATTAAATTCTCTGTTACCATTGGAAATTGTAATGTAATGGAAGTGCTTAGTTGTTATTAGTTAAAGTGATAAAACTGCTACACAGTACGTTTTTACAGACTTAACTGTAATGTGGTATAATTTTGTATTTTTTTTAAAATTCTACGCGAGTCTTCTTTAGTATACTGTGTATTACTGGTTGCGTAGCAAAGTGGTAGAACGTCTGTCTGTGACTGGTGAACTTTCCCTGTCCTACGCTCGACCTGCAGCTGATGGGTGACCACTTATGTGGGTGAGCCGTCCGCAACAAGGTCAGCCAACTAGACCAACTCAGCCTTTCATCCTTTTGACGTTGACAGATAAGTAATGAGCTGTAATCAGATGTGCGCTACCTTGCTCGGGTGGCGCCATCTGGTGAAGGCTCATGGAGTAAAGGCAGGATGATTCATTTCATCCTTGGATAAATGTGTGGGTGGCAAGTAAAACTGTGTGATCCCTCTAACACGTCCTGAGCGCATTAGAGGTGGTTTATGACGATTGCGCTATACAAATCGACGTTTGCTTTACTTACTTATTTACTATGAAGTATCTTAGTTGAACAATCTACTGCCAGTGCTTTAAAGATGATATGCAACGATTTTTTTACCAAATTGATTAAAAGTAGTTTCTAGCTGCTTACTGCAATATAAACCCGTCTGTGTAACAAATTTTGATAAATTATGCCGTAAAATGCTACAAAAGTACAAGTTTATTGGTCTTTTTGGTATAGTTATTCTTTGGCTGTTTCTGTCATGTATGACGTCATGCCAGGATACGCTTGTTTCGTTTGCATTGTTATGCATTTGAGATTAGATAAGAAGTTATTTATTATACCATTTTATGCTTTAAGAACCTATTTCTATGCCGTTGCGCCTATATGTTGTGTAATGTCTCACTCAACACTCCAATAGCCTGTTCCCTTGTTCGTTCTCCTGGTATGACATCATCACTTGCAGTAGTAAACAAATCACTTTCTTGCGCTTTTTCTAAAATTTCCTAATTTTTTGATGTTCCTTAATATCCAAATAGATTTGCTTATATTAAAGACATACTATGGGCAGTTTACATTAACAACCAAAAAATTATTGCATATCATCTTTAGCACTTTTATCACACCTTGTATCTGGCCTGTAAAAATTTCCCATTGTAGCAGTCTGCAGAATTGTCCTTGGAGAACTCAGTCTCATTCTGTCAGATGTGGTGACGTTGGTTTAAGAATGCCTGAGAGAGACTCTCGTATGATTGAAGAATGAAAGTGCAGTGGAAGTCATTGATGTGTAGGAGTGGCAAGACAGTGGAGTGATTCGACGTATTCTCATAATTGACGAAGAGCCTGCAGTGAAACAGCCTCAGCCTGGTGCAAGACCCGTCGACCGAACACTTGATGACTCAGTGGTGAGCGCTACGTCGAACCGCAGTCCCTTCCAGAGAGTGAAGGAACACGTGAAGCAGATAATCACAGGTGAGAGAACGATCACAGGTGAGATAACGTGACGGAATGACGATGACAGTGACTTGATGCTGATAGCAGTGTGTGCTGTATCCTGTTTAGAACAAATGTTGATGCCACACTGCTTCAGCTGCTTCATCATCACAGATTACAAATCAAACAAATTAGAAGTTACTTCAGTTACTTTGAAACACATGACTTTGTTTTTTGCTTGAACTTGAGTTTTACACTCACGTTTAAACTGAAAGTCGGTTTAAAACCTAAATGTTGGAAAGTAAAGTAAAAGTAAAGTGATGCCACAATTCGGTTTTAAACATAGTTTAAATTAAGACCAAATATTTGAGCTGAGTTTGAAACTGAAGTTGGGTTTTAACTGATGTTATTCTGAACAATCCTGTTTTAAACCAAACTTAGGAATGCATTTAGATAGGCAGCTCCCTAGTTTTCACTTCAGTTTTGAACTGAATGAACTTTTTTTGCTTAGTAGCAATGCTGATTGTTGTTTATGTTTATGATCATAGCAGCCAGATTTTTAACTAATTGCTGAATTTATGTGTCATGTTTTATTCACATTCTATGTCTTACATTATTTTGTATGTTTACAGTGAGTGAAAAGACAGAAATTGCATGTCCTATAAATTTTTTATCATAGCTAATCAATCTGGAAATCAGGTTTTAAACTCGACTCAAACCAGGTTTTAATCACAGCTTAAAACCAAAGTTAGTTTGACTTTGAGCATTGGTTTGAAACTGGACTTTGCATCTAGTTTAAGCTTTGGTTTAAAACTGGTTTAAAACTAAAGTTAAAGCAAGAGATAAAATTGTCATTATGCTAGTTATCTGATAAAAATGCCAGCTATCTGTTAATACTTTAGTACTTTTATTATTTTTTTTGTTTTCGGTTATTGTCTGGAATCCGGATTACAAATAGCTAGCGCAGTCCACAGGCTATGACAGCGGGCCATCTCCCGCATGTAGGTAATACACAAACTGCAGAAATCATGTACTTGTCCATTTCCTAATCTATCCAGAGTAATCGTTTTAATTTCACACTACCTCACAATTTTGGCAATCTTGGCAAAAAACGAAGACACCATGGAGACTCCATGGGATTCCATGGAGTCTCCAATGGGATTCCGTTTGAATGCTCCATGGAAATACTATATGAAATACTATGGGAAATTTCCGCGTGAAATACTGCATGGAGTGTCCATGGAGTATCCAAGGAGTTTGCATGTGTTTTTCTGAGATTGTCAGATTTGTGAAGTAGTATGAAATTAAAATGATTATTGCGGACAGACAAGGAGACGGATGGTTTTCGGCCTAGTTGGTGTGCTGCTTACATGTGGGAGCCTGTGCTAGCTATTTTATAATCGTATTCCAGACAATTACCTTGTTTTTTTCTGGAGTTATTCCAGTTTGAGATGGGTCCCCAATAGAGATTTTTTGAGTGTAATATGGAGCAATTTTTGCAGTGTGGATGCCTTTCTATTTCCCAACCAACCGTTTAGTAAAAAATAAAGCACAAGGAAAGAAGAAAGTAAGGAAGGAAACAAATGAGGAAGGAAGTTAAGTAAACACACAAACCATTTATATAGCACTGAAGTCAACGCATGAATCACGGCACAATTACTGCCCCGGAGCCCATCAAAGCACTGACAGCAATTGATGCTAACAAGGCAGAATTATCCTCTGAACTGCATGCTTTATTAATCCACAAACGGACTGCCCTCTGCTTTATGCTGACTGTCAGCATATCAACTTTGTGATTTCGCCGTATGAGTTTTGCCAAGTGGTGATGCCATTTTATGCCGTGTCTTGAAGTAACTTAGTTTGTATGTGCTAATTATTACAGTATTGAACAAAAATTGGTTGCTAAGCAGATCATCATTTCTTAAAATTGAGTTATGGGTTGCCATTGTAGTAGATTTATGCAAGTGATTAGCTTTGAGCATTGAATTACCAGCAGTTGGATTATGAGGATCATAGTTAGCATGGCAGGCGGCCGTGGCTGGTATTATCTAGTGCCTCTTTGTGCATGTTGCAGCTAAAGAAAGCAGTTATTTGTCACCAGCTGAATCGACAGCAGTGTACGACAACTCGGTCCGGAAGCAGAAGCATCATCACTGGAGGAGCAAGACCGCTAGACAGGCAGTGGTGCCGGACCAGCTCAGTGAGAGTACATCAGGGTTGCAAGGAACTACAGCTAGTTCATGGACTGTGTCCGGCACGTCTCAGTGGCAGTATCCAACGGACGTGATCGTTAGCTCGGCTTCTGATCTCTTACATCTTCAGCAGTTTCTTGTCGGCAAGGTGCGTTGTATTGTTGCAGTCGAGATGTGAAGAGCGGTCTATGTGTTTGTTTATTACATTAGTGCGTACATGTTTAGTGTGTGAACAAGTCAAGCTACAGCTGTTGTGTAAACAACCAAACTGATCATCGCATTGTGTGGTGTCCTTTTCTGCGACTCTTTATTTTCCTTTGTCTTTCCCATTTCTGCCCTTCCTGCCTTAACCTTTTTGTCCTTGTCTTATATGTTTGCCATGGGTGACGCTCAGCTCTTCAACTTTTTCACTTAGATGCAACCAAACTGTTGATAAACTATCGCAAATGGGTATGTAGTTGTGGTCACATGACGCCTTTTGATGTTTTGTGATGCCTGTATTTGTGGACTGGATGACACTAGGCACTACACGTATTGAATGTGGCATGTACTTGCCATATTGACTGTGGCATGTACTCGCCAACAGATATTAAAGGAGTTCAGTGAGTATTATGTCACGTGGTTTGCGATGCCTTTGTTACTAGTCCCTGCTGTATGCTTCTTTTGTGCATCAAAAAGAGACCAAAGTATAGCAGCAAAACAATTGGTAGAGCGAATGAACCCAGGTTTTAAGTCTTGTAGACATTACAGAAAAGAGTAATTTTCGTTTGTCGGAACCAACAAAAAAATTCCTTAATGGGTCAGAATTGACAAATGAAAACTTGTCCTTAATTTCCTTCGAGTCACCAGCAAAGAAATGTCTGTCACGGGCGTTAGGTGACTAGTAGAGTTTTGGGTATAGTGCATTTTACTGCAGAGAGCTTTATTGAAAAGCAGTACAACTGTCAGAATAGTACTGAATGTTACTCATCGAACATAATACTGCTTCATACTTCATAGTGTATTCAAAGGATACAGCGCCCCATATGGGCTCTGATGCTGTAATAGTCCTTTCTTTATTTGTTGATTCTGGCACTGTATAAATCATTAACTTACTTACTCCTTTTCTTCCTTACTTGTTTACTTCCTTAACAAAGACCATTTCCAGGCCGGAGATCGCAAGAAGTGGCCAGACCTAGCTTTAGTTTTTTTGTGTTTATTTTGTGTTGTAGTATATCTTGTTATGGGTGCATGCGACATCTGTAGCATTAGGCCGCATCTTATGTGTATGCACTGACTGCATGTGATGCGGCCTAACAAGAAAACCGATTAAACAGAAGATGAGTTGTTGTGAATGTATGTGTTGTTGTATGCAGTTGGCAACTCTACATAATGATGGCAAAGAAGCAAGTGCTTCGGAGGCGGTGTTGCAGCAAGCTCTCAAAATGACATACGAAAGACTTGTTTCACCATATGACAAGGTATTTTACAGTGTGTATGTGTGTGATTTGTCACATTTTGAGAATTTGTTGATGTATAACTGTAATGTGACGTGCAGTTATGTTAGTATGTCATATAATTAAGTCTGGGTTAGTTATTTATTGAGTTAGTCATTTCTGTATATAGCTAATGGACATAGACTGTAGGCTGTGTCCATCTGGCCCCTTTCATTTGCTGGCCTGTCATGTGGACTTTGTTTTTTTTTGTTACAAGGATGTTGATTTGGCTTATTGAAGAAAGATTGCTGTGCTTCTAAAAAGCACTTCACTCTTATTTCCTGTCCATCTTTGAGTAAACATGAGATGATTGCACAGTTGCACGTATGCTCACAACGTACTTGTAGGACTGCTAACGATTATAATTGTTTTAATCGGTAATTTTCAAAACATGAGTAATTATTTGTTAATTTTGGTCATTGTTATTCAATATAAACCTGCATGGATTACTCCATGAAATGTTACTATTCTCTGTGTGTGTGACCCATTCGCATAATGGATTAATAATATGTTCATTTATTTACCACATCTTTGTTGTGTCTTTGCCGCCTGACATTGTCGGCAAAGGCATTATGTTTTCGGTCTGTCCGTCTGTCCGTTCTTTCGACTGCTTGTTTTTCCAGACAGATCTTGTTACCGCGATATCGCGGTGAATGATTTGAACAATCTTGGTGAAACTTACAGGGAATAACCGCTAGCCCCTACCGATGACCTGGTTAGATTTTGAAGGTCAAAGGTCAAGGTCACAGCCAGCCATTGAGGTGGCAAAGGCATCCACGTTGACGCTGAGGCATCAAAGTCCATCTTTAGTGTTTAAGCTGTGTCAGTTGGTTGTTGTATGCCGTGTGTGACTGGGCGAGTTGTGATGTAGGGCAGTATGCAGTACAAGTACTCTGACCTGATGTCGACGTTTGCATCCATGTTGGACGTATGTGCTGGTGATCGTCATCTTGACGTTTCATTTGCGACCGTCATCTACATCAACGCTTTCCGCGGCTTTCTCGACGAGTTTATCAAGAAGCTGGAAAACAAGGAGCTGCCCGAAGTTAAAGTAAAGAAGCGAACAGTGAAACGCAAGAAAAAGAAACGATTTAAGGAATATGTTATGGTGAGTCTGGTTTATTTTTCAGGAATACAGTATGGTAAATTTGTTATGCTTTGATGATGTCTACTTAAGTAGCTTGCTTTGATTAATTGTTACGCGATTGAGTTGCAGGTTGGTCCAATTTAGCCATATGTAAGTTGTATAGTTGTTTTCCGAGGTAATGTGAAATAAAATGTTGGATGACATAATTTTGACAAGAAAACAGTAGTTGTGCTTATTTTAAGTGGTTATGTGTTGACAGTTGCACTGTGGTCATACATTTGTTCAAGATCAATTCAACATTTACACTGTCTGCGAATACTGTTCGTCTTACATCACGGTGTTGGACAAAGCACAAGTCTGTAAAGGTAAGCAGCAGATTGTACCTGCCTGGACATGTGTTGTGTACCTGTGAATGAAGTCACCTGATTAGTAAAATAAACGTCGATTTGTATAGCGCATTGTCGTAAACCATTTAATGCAGACTCAGGAATGGCACGTGTTAGAGGGATCACACAGGTTTACGAGTACCTGCCACCCATACGTTTATCCACGAATGGAATGAACCATCCTGCCTTTACTCCGTAAGCATTCACCAGATGGCGCTACCCAAGCTAGGTAGTGCACGTCCGATTACAGCTCACTACTCATTTATCGACTTCTAAAGGACGAAAGGCTGAGTTGGCCTAGTTGGCTGACCTTGTAGCAGACGGTTTACCCACATAAGTGGTCACCCATCAGCTGCAGGTCAAACGTAGGACAGGGAAAGGTCGCCGGTCACAGATCGACGTTCTACCACTGTGCCACGCACCCAACTATCGACAGAGATGAACTCAGTACATTGTGCACAGCTGTCCTGTGTGCCACATACATTTTATGTCAACTTACCCACTCTCACCATTTCACCAGCTTTTCACTCACTGCTAAAATCCTCTGTTTCACAGTTCTTCTCAGCATAGACTGCCTGCTTCCCTCAGGACTGCTTTCTTGGTCTAGAACCTGAACCGGATTTTCTGTGTGAAATGGTTTTTTTGTTTTTTTGTTATTTTCTCTTACAGTTCAGCATGATAGACTAACCTGTCAGCATCAGCTTTATAGCACACATTAAGTGTTTTGTTATTATGCCGACCACATCCATAGTTGAAAGCATAATGTAATGGTTTGGCGTCTGTCCGTCTGTCTGTCCTGTCAGCATACCGTGACTCACTAGGGGGCAGCAATCAATGTGGTCGGCGTACTTTTCAGCCCGACAGTAAGGACCGACATACTTGTTGTTATGCATGTCATATTTGATGCACATTTACATTACAGTCACCGTACGTGGTTGATAATTGTGACGTTTTATTGCCGTTCTTGAATTTGTAACTTGACTGCAAACATGGTGATCATGTGAGGTGAAATTAGTTGTGCAATGTGCGCTGTCAGATTGCCGACTGACTGTGCACAAGAAGTGTTGTTTAAAACTGACGACTTCATGTCCAGGCAGTTCAGAGTCACAGTCTGCACAGGTGAGATCGGACTAATGCAAGGGTGATGTTCGTCCACTGTTTGATAGATTTATCGAGAAAGACTTATAATGCAACGTGGTTCATAAAAAAACATGCCACTTTATTTTGAATTATAACGCTAGTGTTTCTTGGTTGATTTTTATACTTCCTGTACCAGTATAAGTGGGAACGAATACTCTACAGACATACTGTAAAATTTACAACTTTATGGGTGACCTTTAACCACCCTAAACAACCTCAATTTCTACATTTTGCATTGCCTTATGCACCTTCGTAATTAGTGATCGCAAAAACTTCAAATTTGATGTACAGGTTGAATGTCCGAGTCACAGCCGACGGACGACAAACCGTCCCTGATAGGGGCGTGGTCAGGTCATGTGGCCCATTAAAAGATTTTGGGGCTCCACTCATATCAATGGAACGGCTGAACCTAAAGTAGTCAAATTTTGTACAAACTTTGTGCGATCTGCAGCATTGCATGTTTATCTTCCAGCAAGACAATGCACCAGCACATCACGCTAGCAACGCAGTCGAGCTTTTGCACCGTGAGAAATCCCAGTTAATCAGTCAAGTCAACAGGTCTGATCTAAATCCGGTAGATTACCGCAGCTGGGGCATGACGCAGGAGCGTGTATCAAGTACCAATCCACGATACTGATGAGTTTCGGCTGCGGCTTGTTGAGACATGGGCTGAATTTTAGCACAGCGTGGTGTACAATGCGATTGATCAGTTCGTTTTATTCTAAGATAACGCATATAATCAGAAGTATGTATTAGTAGTATTGTTGAAAATGACTTTTTGGACTTCAGAAGGTAAAGTGGCATCAGCTGACAGGTGAGGTGGGGAAATTTATAGACTTATCATGTTAAATTTTCACAGGATTTCATGCACCAAAAATTATTAAAATTGGTTAATTTTTGACAGAGTTATTTAAAAATAAAAAGTTGGACAGATTTTTTGGGACACAGTGTAGGCCTATATCAATAACTTGAGATAAGTACTTAGCACTATTCTCATATTTTAATTCCTCTCCAGGTACACATAAATGTTTGGAAGTACTTGTTGACCACAAGACGTCTGCTGGAATTCATGTTTACACATCTTGCACACAGTTTCCATTGTACTAATTGTCACTATGAACGTGTTGTGATGTCAACTGTTGAAGCTTGCACATCTTGTCCTACTGTAAATACACTGCAGTTATTGCACTTGCGTGAAATACACTATAGGCCTGTTTAATTATTTTCACAATGACCATTGTAGTACTGGTATTGAAAATAACGGGAGAACAGCATCAGTTGTACTGCCAACACTGATCTGGATTTATGCATATATATGTAAACTTAGGCCTAACAGTTAATTAGAATTTAGAAATTTTGTTAATGTGGAACGAGAATTAAAACTGAAACGAAAATAGACTTTCAGTCATTGGAACTGAAACTTAAATTACTACTCTGAACTGGAACTGAAAATGGGACTGATATGAAGAACTGGAGCATGACTGGGAACTGAAATTAGCTGATTGGAGTAGGAGTAGGATGCAAATAGGAATAGAGTTGAAATCATGGGACTGGGATATCGCTGGATATGATTGCCATGCTGCAACATGATAGATGGAGATGGGTTAAAAGGCATATGAACTGCTAAATTAAACACAAGCAGACCAGAGGACCAAAGACAAAATGGAAGGAGTTACGAGAAAAATATGTGAAAGGTACCCATTTCAACAAAGGTGATACATACAGTTCATGATGAATTGAGAAGACCAGTAAGTGACATGGTAACCAGACGGATAGCAATTACAGTGAGTGATAGACTTCTTTGATGAATCTGCTGCTAGCTTACCTGCATCATTTTATCATTGAGTTTATTGTTGTGTGATGCGCTTGATCATTTTAAACGACTAAGATGGCAGGATTTTGACAAAAGCTGTCTACATTGCTTTGGTTATGACTGCAGCTTCAGATATGTTGGCACCTCATTTAATGTTATAGCAACATTAAAACACTTGACAAATAATTATACAGTTGGTGGCTTGTATTGCAGAAATCACAGCATGCTGACCATAAGTCGTCGTCCATTGTCGGCACACTGCTTGGTGGTAGATTTCAAGATCTTGCACGTGTTATACTGGTGGTGGAAAGACTTATCAGCGAGATTGAGCGAACTGGACTGTATACTGTTGGGATTTATCGGAAACCAGGACCTGCAGCCAAGATCAAACAACTCACGAAACACATTAACTCTAGTTCAGGTAATTTCAGCATAGGAATGAATTGTTCTGTGTCATTTGGTGCATAAAAGATTTAGTTGTGTCATTACCCTTTACTTTCATATGAAATGAACTACCAGTACCTTCTACCTGCTGATCAATAGAGATGTGCTATCCATTGGGATATTCTGGGATAACGCAGTGGTCCCAGTCGACTATGCGATGACGACGACCACTGGTGTGTTTCTTTAGTTATTAGACTAACTTCCGACATAGCTTTGGTTGCAAAAAGTGTTAGCATTAACGAATTGAATACCAAACTTAACTTCAGTGCATCAGAATAGTAAGCTAGTCTGGTTCTTGCTAAGTTCTTGTGACTGTTTAGGTCTTTAACTCTGGTATAATGTTGAGTAATTAAGTACGTAAGTGGT
>Ga0209780_1004449_pt1 | contig 10790 bp, 7 predicted proteins | sample WorMetexBAHAMAS2_FD_187384 | JGI IMG/M metagenome (GOLD analysis project Ga0209780, IMG submission 187384) | Marine gutless worms symbiont microbial communities from Max Planck institute for Marine Microbiology, Germany - Inanidrilus exumae... | ecosystem: Host-associated > Annelida > Digestive...
ATCACACAGTTTTACCTGCAAATTACATCATGCCTGCCTTTACTCCCCAGCTGCAGAGCATCACCGCCCTTTGGCTGGTACTCATTTTACCGTCCCACGGAGGGTAGAAGGCTGAGTCGACCTGGGTGGTTGGTTACATACCGGAATAAAGTGCCTCCTCCGGGAGTCGAACCCGGACGCGGTCACGTGCTTATATGCATTTGCTGTAGACTCGGTAACAGCTCGGCGACCGGATGTCTTCACTGCGCATGTGACGCGGCCGGGACTGCGCAGAGCATTTCCGGTGCGGCGTGTAACAAGATCACGGGCAACTGCCCGTGCAAGTCGAACGTGGAGGGTCGGACGTGTAACCGCTGTCGTGTCGGCAACTTCAACTTGAGTGGTCTCAGCGAAGATGGCTGCCAGCCGTGCGACTGTGACGTCACTGGAACTGTCTCGGCACCAGGGGTCGCCCCGCAGAACATCGCATGCGATCAGAACACGGGAAATTGCACTTGTAGAAGCAACAGAGTCAGTAGAAGATGCGACCGATGCAGAGGCGGTACGTGTTACATTCTGTTTCCTCTGCCTCGGCTGTTTCATGTCACTCACCGAACATCCCGTCTCAGGAGCCTACTGCATAAAGTCTCCGAACGAAAAGATAGGCTACTTTTCAGCAGTGTCTTATGCACTTTGTGTGGCTCAGTGGTAGAACGTCGGTCTTTGGCCGGCGAACTTTCCCGGTCCTGCGCTCGACCTGTTGTGCACGAGTGACCACTTATGTGGGTCAACCAACCAGGCCAACTCAGCCTTTCATCCCCTCGGGGTCGATAGATGAGTAGTAAGCTGCAATTGGATGTCTCTTACATCAGTTAGAAGTGGCGCCATCTGGTGAACGCGTACGAAGGAAAGGCAGGCATGGTGAGTTTGCAGGTAAAACTGTGTGATCCATGCCTGAGCGCTTTGAGATATACACAGTATATAAAAGGCGCTAAATAAATACTCTTACTTTTTTTTCCTTTTTTAAATTTTCAATAACGCTCGTTTGTATGTTACCTTTGGAATTGTTGGATTTATCGCTATTTTTGTTACGTTTGTTCTATTTTGTAGTTTGTTTTTAATGTAGACTTGTAATCAAGCTATCACTATGGCTTATGAAATATTAAAACTCACCTATTTACTAATTTACTTACTTTACAATCGATATTTTAGGGAAGATTTCCCTGCAAACACAAATGACCGAATTTTATTTCTAAACCTTTTTGGCATCTTGGAATTAGTTAAAAATTCGGGAATTTTTAGAACTTTTAAACTTTGTCGAATTCTCAATCTACGTTCTGTTCGTTTCTAGGGCTCTACAAGTCGTCCGCTGGATGCATTCCATGCAGTTGTGATCGCCACGGAACGATTAGAAACACGACATGCGACCCGGTGAGCGGACAATGCCAGTGCATACAGGCTGGGTCAGGAATCGGAGGCTTACGTTGTGACTCGTGCCTTTCAGGATACTGGGCAAACGTCAGCCGCTCTGGAAAGTTACAGTAGGTTACTTCTGTTATTAGGACGCATAGCATAGATGCAGCCCATTGCGGCAGATGTCACACGTATCGTGGTCTGTCGTGTGTCTGTCTGTATGTTGGTTACATGGATGTGCCCCGCAAAAACGGGCAGAACCGATCTAGATGCCGTTTGGAGACTGACTCATGTGGGACCAAAAACCATTGTATTAGATGGGGTCAAGATTGGACGAATCCATTCGCAGCCGCGAGGGGTAACAAGTTGAAGACTTGTTTAACTTTTAAATTTTTTTTGGTAAATCGCCTGAACTTGATGACCGTGATCAAGGTCAACGACAGTTCTCAGAGTCGGCCGTTGCTGTGTTCAAGTTGGTACTGTCGACGAAGGTTGTAAGTTCGGAAATTTTTCGGAAATTTCCACAGAGGGAAATTTAAACATGACCAGAAAAGCACAGAACTTAAAACTGATCTATGTAGGCTACAAGGAAACGGTTCAAACGGATGACTAGTTGACTCTTGTTTGATTTAGGTATAGTGAACCTATTGGCTTTTATCTTAGCCTGATAGCATTATAGTGTTAAAAGATATAAATAATTCGTCAAACAATCAGTCAACATCTGTTTACCAGGCACTTACACATCGGATAACAAAAAGCCCGCCGTCATATATTTCCGGCAATTTCCGGAAAATTTACAACGCTGGTATTGTCCATATCTATATATCCATATATTCGTATATAAAATTCAAGTTGACATATCGCAACGAGAGTACTACATGCAGCTAAAATAGACAGCAGATAAGGTCACAAAGACACGATAGAAGTCACAATGAAAGTTAATAAGAGTCTCTGTACAGCATTCTGATAATAAGCAAAGAGTCACTGATGTGCGCAGATTTCCGTATTAATTGTCTATCGTGCTGGCGCGGTCGTAGATTGCGGTTGCTAGTCATCTTCTTCTTCACGAGTTGTCTGTGTCGGTAGCTGTCAGCAGTGTTCCTGTGACGTGGCCGGGTCAGTGAGTGACCTGTGTAACGTGACGACTGGTCAGTGTCCGTGCAAGAAACTGACCACATCACTTACCTGTGGTCGGTGTGTTAGCGGCAGCAGTGGCCTCGACCCCGCCAATCAATTCGGCTGCAGTCGAGGTACAGAAACTACAGATAAACTTAACACTTTATTTATTTTTAAAATTTATAATATCACCGAACAGTAGACTTTTAGTTTTTGTATTTCATCGTACTGTGTATAGGTTAGTGTACTGTTTCGAGACTTTCCCGCAGAGTGCACTGTCAGGCCGACAAAGCGCGCGAGCGGATTTCTCGACGAGAATTGCGACAAACTGACCGACATGCAGAGTTTTGCAGACGAAGCTACGGCAGACGCCAGAGTAAAGTAAAGCAAAGTATACGTCTATTTTCTATTTGTATAGCGCATCGTCGTAACTACCTCTAATGCGCTCAGACATGGATCACACAGTTTTACCTGCAAATTACACCATGCCTGCCTTTACTCCCCAGCCGCAGAACATCACCGATCTTTGGCTGGTAGCCTACTCATTTTACCGTCCCACGGAGGGTAGGAGGCTGAGTCGACCTGTGTGGTTGGTTACATACCGAAATAAAGTGCCGCCTGAGACCGAAGGTTGAAGGTAACTGACATCAGTTTCTGTCTGTCGTCCGCAGTAGCCAAGTCTGCTTGTCGGTCAGTAAGCTATGTCGTAATGTCGAGAAATCAAGGGCGCGATCTGTCGGCCTGACAGTGAACTGTTCTGCGGCAGCGTCGAGTAAGCAACCTGTTTCGTCAACGATTCGATACGCTCATACAATTAGAGACGTCGCAGCCATCAGATTTCTCACGTGAAAGTGAATGATTTCATGCTGACGTTATTGCTGACGACGATTTGAATGGACTTGACGTCAATATAATTATCAGTCCACGACAAGCGCAACAACATGCTGCTGCTACATGTTAGTCGAAATTCCACTTGTTCGATTTATTGTGAGTTTTTAGTACCGTTCGTTGTACGATTCTTTCGTATGTTGCGGACTTGATGCGGACTGCAGCTGTGTGTATTTTACGCAACATTTTGATTTCTTGCGGATATGCAATGGATTCGTTGTATACAGCTTGCTGTACTGCAAATCCAAAACATATCGAAGAAGTCGAGCTTGAACTGGCGTCATTAGTAGTTATATTCATACAAACAAGTATCTGGACATGTGTTAAACTGACTGTTTGCAGCTGACTTCGCGACGCGCGTTAGCGATATTTTATGATATTTGGATAGTTTGGGTAGGATTGCCCTCAGGATAAACAGTTGGCATTTCGATAACTCACTGGTTGATTTTGGGGGTTTATTGTCCCCCGCAGAGACGACACTTTGCATCGACAAGGCTGACATTTTCGTGAAGGCGTCAATTAGAACTGTAAATTTTACAAGACTTGGGAATATAAACATAAAAGCGTATCCGTTACGCGATTCTTACGGTGTCACCACATATATTGAACGAATTAAGTAATGGCGACCGACGACAATGATGTATTGTTTTTATGCACCGCGTATACTGGCTGCGAATGTGCCTGCAGCGCCCAGCGAGCAGCCTCCTCCCGTGTACGAGTCGGTCAACTCGTCTGCAATGAGGCTGACGTGGTCGCCACCAGACAAACCCAACGGAGTCATCCAAGTCTATCGCCTCCAACGCAACGCATCTCTTGTTGCTACTCTCCCGGCCAATGGTACGACGTTTACTCGTACCAGTTACAACTGTCGTACGTCTAGACCCTACGAGTTTTTTTGTATGAATAGTACGAGACGGTGTAGCGGTCAGGGGCCACGCCATCCAAATTCACGATACAAAATGTTTTGGCGTTTTTGAAAATTTAGGCACTTTATTTCTTATGATTTTAATATGCTCGACTGTACTGTATTCGTGACATGTTAGTGGCGCAATATCTACCCCGAGACTGAGCTTGATTACATACATACTTTATCTAAGCCAATCAGAGTATACATAGTAAACGAATATAAGAACAGTAGAAGCCACTCTGATGCTATGGCCGAACGAACGGCACTTAAGCCGCTTACACGTAGCCAGATAAAAAATATACAAATAATTATACAGATCTAAATAGAGACCACAAAATTATACAAATCGAACATATCAAAGCACATGAACGTCTAACTTTTACCAATTAAAAACTCACTCAAATTTACACGATTTAAAAGACGAACAAAAACAACGATAGACGATCAGCTGAAACTATATCTTCTGATTACTGTCAGCACGGCGCATGTAACATTGTACAGTTATGCTATACAAATAAAATTACCTCATGAGCGAGTGCAGAGTATTCGGTTATTTTGTTTTAAGTCTCTTTTCGTTATCTTTTACCAACGCCGACGGCAGTCGCTGTGTAGGGTTTTCACCGCCGTGTGTCAATGTGTCTGTTTATTTCCGCACGATATCTCAAAAGCCAATGCAGCTAAGATCACCAAACGTGGCAGAGAAATGTTCCACGATGAGTCTTGGAAAGTCATTTATTTTGGGGTCAAAAGATCATGAGTCACAAAAACGCTGCAGACGTGGATCTTTGCACTCCTGCGAATGCTGGCTTCTTACATTTCTGTTTCGTGGTTACTTGCGGTAGATTAACTTTTCAGCTTTTCAGCTAAACGTTTCCGGTAAAACATATTTCAGTTCGCGGTTGAGACGTCAATCAGCCGACGCCAGAAGCTGTTTACGGCCCACGTTTGAGCAAGGTGAATGCAGGTAACTAATCAACATGAGGAAATAGTTTTCTACGGATGATATGTGTCTGCCAGAAGTCGCCCCTACGGACTTTTGATAATCCGTTTCCGTTCGAAATCAAACGCAAAAAACATGCAATCAAAGACGGCAGACTTCGCTCCCGGTGCCGCCACCTGGCGAATTGAACGAAACACGCGTCGTATTTGATTCGGCCTATTCCCTCCGTGAGAACATGACGTCATGCACAAAACCGGAAGTACAATATATATCGCATTGCCGTCAGAGGAGGATCGAACCACGGCCACGTGTAACATGTGCAGAAAATTTGGTGAAATTTGGCCATGTGGTTTTTGAGATATGCGAGCTGACAGACAAACAGACATGCTGCTCACAATAATTCGTACGCCTATCTGGGGCGTAGTAACTACTTAAACTGAAAAGGAAACGCGTTTCGCATTGAAAATTACGCGTTGCGTTGGTTCTGTTGTTGGTGTTGTGCAGTAACGGAGTTCATCGATACCGATCTGCTGCCGTTCACGTGGTACGAGTATCGAGTATCGAGCGATAACGGGTTCGGCACAGCACTAAGTACGGGGATGCTGTACCGTACGAGCGAAGATGTGCCTGGCGGTAATTTCACTGCCCGTGTTGAGTTGATTGCAGCGACAGCCGTGTCTTTGTCGTGGACAAGGCCAAGCTCACCCAACGGCGTGATTCAGGTTTCGTTGTCCACTATCAGTATTAAGTAATAAGCAACAACTTACGTCAGTGGACTGACATATATCCACACATGCCGATCCTACGTCCACACACCGCGCGATATAATTTGCAAACGTGTTTAAATTTTACGAACGGCGCACCTCTACGGTGATGTTTACATGCGGGCGGGCGTCCGACTTTGGTCTTCTGGTTGAGCAAAGTTCACAAAAATTTGTGATTCCCTCTGCCTTGGACGCCGACGAACCTCCGTGCAAAATGTGACGCCGCTAGTTTTATCCTCGGCGGAGAAATCCGTAACCGTACAAACACACAAACACACAAACAAACAGTAAACACCTTGCCTAGCGGCATGTGTGGATAATAACAGGTTTGAATCTGTTAACTTTTACCGACCGCGCTAGCTGGAAAGGTAACGTAATCGGTCGTGTCCATTTGTTTCCACTCTATCTTTTTTTTAACCGACTGACCTTTTAACATCAGTTTTTTGTGTGGGCCATGACCGTAGCTAACCTGGGATTGAAGGCCAAGGTCATACGTTAAGGCCAAAGGTCAGTCCAGCGCGTATGGGCGTGGTAACGCAGCAACGTAGATTTTTATGAAATTTGGGGAATATGTAGACTTTGGACCAGATAAGAGTTGATTAAATTTAGGAAGGTTAGGGTTAAGGTTGGGGTTAGGGTACTAGGAACTATAGGTATCACTGTAATCGACTGACGTGAAAAGTTAAAGTGAATTTAGGAAAGCACTGCTGAACTTCCACGCCACCACAATACAATAAACAACGTAGTCTGACGTCCGACTGCTACCGCCACCTGGCGAACTGGACGAAACATGTGTCGTCTCCTGTTTCGGGCTATTCCCATCATTATATGAAAACGTGATGTCCTCCGCAAAACCAGAAGTACATAACATGTCGCATTACCGTCAGAGGAAAACTGAGCCACGGCCACATGTAACATGTAGGCTTACAGAAAATTAGGTGAAATTTGGATGTGTGGTTTCTGAGATAATGCGAGTTGACAGCCAGACAAACTGACAGACATACAGACAAGCTGATCACAATACTTGGCATCCCTATCGGGGGCGAAGTAATAAGTAAGAAAGACAACTCAAAACGGAGGCGTACGATTGGGCGTGTGCCTTAGTATGATGAAGTAAGTAAAGTATACGTCGATTTGTATAGCGCATCGTCGTAACTACCTCTAATGTGCTCACACAGTTTTACCTGCAAATTACACCATGCCTGCCTTTACTCCCCAGCCGCAGAGCATCACCGCCCTTTGGCTGGTACTCATTTCACCGTCCCACGGAGGGTAGAAGGCTGAGTCTACCTGGGTGGTTGGTTACATACCAAAATGAAGTGTCGTCTCCGGGAGTCGAACTCGGACACGGTCACCCATCCCAGTACTAACCCGGCTCAGCATAGGTTAACCTCGTTGATCGAGACAAACGACGCTACTACTACGCCAAACCGCCACCATGAAGGTATGCACCCCACCGAATGCCGTCTAATTATTGTTGCTTTGCTGTCATAATACGGTAAATCAATGTTACTACCAACTATTTTATCCCAACACTGGATTCAGGGCTACCTCATCAGCACGGTTGACTCGACCGTTCCGCTCTACGAGGGACTGTCTCTCGGTAGCACTGTATCCGGGCTGACGCCGTACAGTCTCTACGAGTTCGTCGTCAGTGCCTGTACGAAGGTCGGATGTCTCAGCACCGCTGTCACCGCCGTCACGCTGCCAGCGCCCCCTGGTGAACAGCTACCGCCCAACATCACAGCTCGAGGACCGACGGCGCTGGACGTCAGCTGGCAACCACCGACCAGACCCAACGGTAATTATAACGCTGGCCGCGTCCAGCGATGAGCGTAATGTAACGGTCTGGCGTCCGTCCGTCCGTCTGTCACCCGTCTTTTTTCTAAAATTAATAGGGCCCGCGGCGCATATAAATTTTTGGTTAAGTTTGGTGACAATTCTGCATATGCTGATGTTTTACCACAATGGTTATAATTTTTCTCTCTATTTAGTTTGTCTGTCTTTGTGAAGAATAAAATTATATTTAAGGTTAAGGTTTTCACTTCTTCCTACCGGACTGCCTTCAGGGACTTTTGCCCAGACCGTTTCTTCTGAGCTACTCGGTTTTTGTTTTTAGTTTTTGTTTATTTTGTCGTTTCTGTGCCGTGCTGGCCTTATCGTCGGCTTTTGAGCGCACGTAAAAATATCGTATCGTATCGTATCGTATATATTTTGTCGTGACACCGTATAGAACTTTCAGCGCATCTTGGCCAGTGAAGTCCTGTTGAAAATACGCGCGATGACGGAGTCTGACGTAATGTGCGTGCGTGTGTGTGTGTGTGTTTGTGTGCGTGTGTTCTAGGAGTGATTATATTCTACGAGCTATGGCTGAAGACGGCGGGCGACGGCTCCGTAGCAAGACTTGTATTCAACCCGTCAGGACAGTACGACCCGCTCGGTCGACCAACAATCTTACCACCACCACAGACCACATACACCGTCTACGCACTGCAGCCGTTCACTCGCTATCAGCTACAGGTTGTCGCCGAAAACGCGCTTGGCAAAACCGCCAGCGACTTCGCCACAGGTCGCACCGATGAAGCACGTATGTACTGTCTGTATACACGGTGCAGCGTAAATACGTTATTTCTGTTGTGACTTTGCTAGGTTTCGGCTTTCCTTTAGAAATTTAAACGACGCAAACAACTTGAAATAATTGTGCTTCTGTAGCTTTGTGTTAAAATTTAGAGGGGTGAAAATGGATGTAGGTCATACATGCAGCTTTCCATTTCCCGGCATTTATTCCAAAGTCTTTTGACTTTCCCCCTATACTCCACGCCTAGTGGGGAGGGAGACCCCTATACCATTAGACTCCCCTATTTTCGCCCCACTTTTCAGGCCATATCCCATGCAAACAGTGCACAGATGCGGCCTGTATTACTACAGATGTCGCACGTAGCGTGGTCTGTATGTCGGTGTGTCTGTCTGTGTTTGGCACACGGATGAGCTGTTCAAAAACCGCTGAATTGATCGAGATGCCGTTCGGGGGTCCGACGCTTCTGGTCCAAGGAACCATGTATATTAGATGGGATACAGATTCCCCAAGAGAAGGAGTACTTTCAAGGGGATATATGCCGGCCATTGTAACGTACGTATGCATGAGTGCATTGCGTAGTAAATATCGCAATCGACTGCCGCCGCGGGCGAATGTGCATGCTTGCCCAGCGCACGCAGCGGACGAATGCGTCCGCCGCCGCGCGGGGTGTCAATACGGCGATGCGGCCTTTTGCCTGATTACTTTTGACACTTGTCAGATATGGCGACGCCCCCGACTTTCAGTTTTTTTCTACATCGGCGAATGGCTGTGCTGTTGCTGTAGCTCCCATCTTTCAGCCATCACCGACGGTGTCGGCGACATCAAACAGCTCGCTCGACGTGCACTGGGCTAGTGCTGAGCCGAGTAGTCAGTTACGTGGAGTTGCACAAAACTACTCGATTTACGTCAGCAACAACGCGACTTCGTGGCATGTACGTTGCATATACAAGGTGACGCAAATAACCTGCGAACTGGCCACGATGAGTGAAAAATTTGTCACTCTACTCATGTCATATGCTGACCGATTTTTAAAATTCTTTCAGCTTTAGACTGAGTAGTCTGTCGCAACTGAGTTTACTAACTTACTTACTTACTTACTTATTTAGTCAATTCGTAATGAAGTGATCGTTCACCATACATGAACCGTGTCGCTGCACTACCGCTTGATATTTTGCCGCCCTTTTCACTAACGGTGGATAATGGGCATAGGTTTTTGCTATACTCTGTGCAGTTAAGTGCATGGCAGCAACGTGCAGTTTACAAGAGAGTAAGCATTCTGGGTTTATTTCGCAACGCTGAGCAGAGAGTACGGTGATGTAAGCGAAGGAAGCGGCTATACAGTAAGACGTACGACAGAACAAATAAACAACAAACAAACATCCACAGCCACACACACAGAGACATAAATAAGATGGTGGTTATTTTTCGTGATGCTGCGAAATAAACCCATAAACTATGCCGAGTCTGTACATAGTACATAGGAGCACACGGCTAATCTAAGCCTGTCGCGTTCACCAGATGGCGGCACGCACGTCCGTCTGTCTGTTATTCAAGACTCGACGTGAAATCATTAAATAGTCACGATGGTGTAAATTGCACGATTTGAGTTAGTAAGTAAATATGTAAATAAGTAAGAATCGCCGAATCACGGAGTCGCCGTTGTTCTACGGCGTTTGTCGTGATGAGCTATTCGCCCTTTGCTCTTTCTATACAAGACCCACGGGTGTTGAAGTGTGCAAGCTACTGCGTTGCGTAGTTAGCGTAACTTCGCTTACATCACCACATTCTCGGCTCAGTGTTGCTAAATAAACCCAGAATGCTTACTGTCTTCCTGTCATGTACTTTACTGCACAGAGTATAGCAAAAAAGTTTTTTTTAAACTGTGCCCATTATCCACCGAGTAGTGAGCAACTTTATCGGATGTGTGCCGGTCGCACCATCTGGTGAATGCTCACGAGGGTAAGCCGGTGCGGTTGATGCAATCGCTGTGCGCCGTGTGTGGCAGTAATTTAGTCGACTTAAACCTTCTGTATATAGTGCTGCCTTGCGTGGCGGATGTTGTACTGTGTTGATTGCGCGGTTTGACGTCAATCCTAATAAACGAAGATTATTATTATTATTATTTTTTGTTAACCCAGGTAGTAAAGATCCCCGGGGTTAAAAACAAAAAGAATTAAAACCAAAAGCTGGATGGCTATAGATCCG
>Ga0209780_1004450_pt1 | contig 10789 bp, 6 predicted proteins | sample WorMetexBAHAMAS2_FD_187384 | JGI IMG/M metagenome (GOLD analysis project Ga0209780, IMG submission 187384) | Marine gutless worms symbiont microbial communities from Max Planck institute for Marine Microbiology, Germany - Inanidrilus exumae... | ecosystem: Host-associated > Annelida > Digestive...
TGTCTTCAGGTAGTTCGGCACCAGTCTAAAATGACCGTGAGACAGTTCGGCACCAACAAAAAATTGGTGCCGAAGTGTCCGGACACTTCGGCACCAGTTGTTTGGTGCCGAAGTGTCTAGGTGCCGAAATGTCCTGGTGCCGAAGTGTCCTGACACCAAAAAAATTGCCGAAAATTTCAACCGGCTGAGTAGGGTGCACCAACGTTACAGACGACAGACAGACGACAGATGGATCTGCGATAGCATATAGCGAACGTAACGTACTACGTTCGCTAAGAAGTAACTTCCGCGCACCTGCACACCTGCCGCCGGTGTGCTAGTAGGATATACAAAACAAAACACACACTTGGCACAGAGCTGAGTGTTGAGATGTAAACAAACAAAATGGACTACGTGGGCGTTGTCGTGTATTTGCATTGTGTGCCGAGGTAGTTAAAATGTCGGCACAAAATTGTCCCGGAACCGGTAGCGACCTATGCTTGACATTGGTGGAACTTTCTTTGGCACAGCTAAACCCGTCTGTCTACGATTCTGGCCATGGTGATAGTGAAATTACCGGCGGCGGTATCGGTGGCTTTCGTGACGGAAGGCACGGCGATGTTTGCATTAGCGACAGCCAGCTGCTTGGCCTAGAAGTGGCGTCCACGCCGGACAGTTATGGCCGCGGCGGCCACGCGCCGTTAGTCACGCAGTCCGTGCCCTACGTGACGCCGACGGACGCCGTCTCTGCCCCAGACTTCATTCCGACGAGTTCTCTGCTCGACTTTCACTTGGACCGTCTTTCGTCCTTACAGCAGGATCGGACTACATCCGACGCCAGATCAACGGAACAAATAAGCGCGCTTTCGGGTTCCTTTTCTGGTGAACGTATGCTATTAGACTGCGTCGGAGATATGTCATATCCGGTTGTCTGTACAGACCCTTGTGATCCGACGTCTGCAGTGGGTCGTAGAAAGAAGGCTGTACCACGACGCCATGGGCAGCAGCCAGCTGCTAACAAACGAGATGCCCTGTTCCCCTCGCCTGACGCCGGCCCCAAACGACTTATGGACGATTATACACGGCTGGTGGAATATGTTCCTGAGTGCCTGGAGAGGTTTGGTTTTTGTGTGGTGGACAAATTTGCCGGGAAGCCACTTGGGTCGACGGTGCGAAACGAAGTACTGGCAATGTACGAGCGAGGACTGTTCGAGGATGGACTACTCACAAGCCAGGCATTTGCTGTGACCGCCGTCCGTGGAGATCGTGTTTTCTGGCTGGAGCGAGAGGACGTCGAACAGTGTGCTGGAATCTGTCAACTGATTCGTCGCCTAGACGACCTGTTTCTTCGACTGCGAGGCTGTCTTGGATCATGTCATATCTCCAGTCGTTCAAAGGTTAGTTGACATATGCATGCTCATAGGTACACGTGATGGTTTAATAGCTATTTTTAGTGATGGCACAATACATCATATCATATTGAATATAGTGATATTGAAGGCGCATCGCAGCATATCCATATCGCAATAATTCCCGCTCAAACGAATTGATATTTCGCACTACTGTAAAACGGTCGTCGGCAACAGGTCAGGCTCAGCACTGTCGGCATCATCAAGAAGAGAGAGCAATGGGCGGGGAGTAATTAATGTCACGTTGCAAGGCCGGCCGATGCATGCCAGATCATCCATACGTGCAAAGTGCGAGTAATTTCCCGGTATAAGGGGTTGATGTTTGTTTAATCATCTTCTCCTATCCACCTTGAAGGCCATTTCTGGCTCACTTATAGATTTGTTAGGCCTACGCCTGTTAGTATTACTGTTGCTGAATTTCGTTAAATGAAGTTGGCGCTGTGGCTGACTCGCGCCGGACGAACTTCCAGGCACTTATTGTGGGTATACGAAAGTTGTTGGCCAGCCATTATGCGGTCACAGCCATATCTGAACAGTTGCTGGATGCCGTCCATGTATCCATTGTGATGCCAGACTGAAGTCTTAATTGGACTTCTCACTGACACATTCGAACGTGCTAACGCGGGGGATGGTTTAAAATCTGTTGTTGCTAGATGTCAGTATAGCTTTCTCATTCACTTTGTCAACCCTTCGTCGCAAGTCGGGGTTTCTATCAAAATGGCTAAACGTATTAGCACTGAAACAACGCTGCACAATTGCAGAGCGATTCTAGATTCTAGTTTTTCTGATGCCAAAGATGTTGGCAAAATTCCAATGAGGTCACAGCTCACAGCAAACTGAGGTGCGAAATACACATGGGGTAGGTTAAAATGGCGATTTTTGACCAGTGTCTTCCTATTATCGAAACTGAATGACTTCTCAAGGTCAAAGACAGTGACATACTCTTTAAGCGTAGTAGTATCTCAGCAACCATATCTCTGGAACGGCTGATAATCTTAGGTGCTGTCAACTTAGGTGGACGGTTAGTGTGGTTAACTGGTGACGATCATCAGTCACCAGTGTATCACACTGATCGTCAACATCTCTGTACAGCGTGGTGGATGCGAGTCACCGTGTAGCATGGTTCTGTCAGTGACAGTGGAGACTTGTCTTTAAAATGTTATTGTTAAAGCTGTTGATTACTGAAGTTAGATATGGCTGAACTGTCAGAAAACTTGAGCGTTTCAGGTTTTTTTGTGGAGACTTGCATATTCTTGATACCGGTCACAGATTGCTCCTTAATGTGTGTCACCACTGGAGAGCTAGTGTAAAGTAGGGGTGTGACGGATTCTGACTCTGAATCCGACGGAATCCCACACTTTTTCCGAAATCTGAAGTCCGACGGATATTTAAAATCTGATCGTATCGGATTCGAAATTTGAATAACTGTACATTTATTTGATTGACGGAGAGATCTGTTGTTGTATTTTCTTTACTTTTTGAAAAACAATCACAATGATGTTAATGTTAATTATTCACTGCTAGTTTGTTTGTAACTTTAATTTTCAGTAGGCCCTAACTAAGACTGAGTTGAATCGCAGTAGCCATAATAGCTGGTATTAATTTTTATTGTGCGACAAATCTGCATCCGATGGATTTTGCACATGAAATCCACATTTAACGGATGCAGATTTTGGCTGGCTCCGTCACATCCCTAGCATAAAGAGAGCAGTATTTCTTCCATTGAGAGTTTGTTGGTGGAACGTGAAGAAGGGACAAGGCCCGTGAGTGATTTTACCTCATTGAGAATTTGAGATCAGTGTTCTGACTTCCCTTCAGTGCTTTGACACTGTTGTTTGGTATCTGGACTGTATAGACCTCATTCCAGTTATCCCCAAAGATCTTTTGTTTGGTAGCTGACACAGTCTGGCGTTACTTCATGAGAGGAGGCTTGTGAATTAAATATTGTGTATATAATTGTATGAATGGTAAATTGTTCTATTATGACTAAATTTGTATCCTTACAATTGAGTTCTTTTGGCTAATGAAGTGTGTGGAACATCAGTTTTGTAATGAATGTTCTGCTTTAGTTTTAGTTGTATTTTTTGCCGACTGGTGCAATTGTAATGAACTAGATGCTTTGTTGTTTTCTCTTGCAGGCAATGCTGGCCTGTTATCCAGGTCAAGGTCGTTGCTATCGGCGACACGTGGACAACCCCAACCAAGATGGCAGAGCTATTACTGCCATATATTACATCAACCAGGCGTGGAATTCACAGGTGTCAAATTGTCTGTACTTGAACAGCACACTTGTGTTTGTATGGAATTTGAAGTGCCCAGCTTCTGCAGTTCCAGAGATAAGAATTGTTCCAGAATTTAGATGATCTTGACCGCAGTCCCTTTACTTGCCATGATCCGTCTATGTGCCAGCTTGAAAGTGCCTAGCTTTATCTGTTTCAGAGATTTCATGGTTTCAAGTCACTGAAGGTATTATGAAGGGCATGTGAACAAACTTGCTCCAGTCCATTGCACCCTTATAAGTCCAACTCCATAGTCACATTATTAGACGGGGTCAGGGGGTCAGGATGGTTGAATCCATTTGCCACCATGAGGGGTGACAAGACAGCGATGTGGACTTTTGCCAGATTAGTTTGGACATTTGTTGTTATTCACAGTGTTAAGAGAGCAAAGAATGGACTGGCTTCGTCATCGTTGTAAATATTGTCATGTTTCCTTGCATTGCAGAAAGATGGCGGAGTTCTACGCATGTATCCCAGTCAGCTGCCTCACAACTCTGTCGATGTGGAACCAATATTTGATCGCATTGTGTTGTTCTGGTCTGACAGCCGGACACCTCATGAAGTTCAGCCCGCCTACCGCAACCGGTCAGCATACATGTATTTGCAGTTTCCATTCATTTTTGCATCATTATTGAACTCCAGACTTTTCACTTCGTAATTTTCCGATTGCTTGGCGACTTGACGTCAACGTAGGAAAGTTGTTTTTTGTAGTTGTAGCAATGTCACTTCTGTTAAGTGTCAGTCGATGAATGAAGAAAAGATAAGGTTCAGTGAACGTTGGTACCTGGAAGGGCATCCAACCATATAAAAATTTCGTATCAATGACTAAAGAAGCATCTGGCTAACCAAAGGTTTGCCTGGAAATAGTAGAAAGCATAATGTAATAATCTAGCATCTATCTGTCTGTCTGTCATTCACTTCGGCATACTCACTGTGACTCACCAGGGGGCAGCATGCGATGCGGCCAGCGTACATTTGGCCCGACAATAACGAGGACCGACATAACTTGTTTAGATAGTTTAGGTGGTTAATTTCAACGCTGACTGAAAGAAGAGGTCACCGGTGGTTGACTCAAATTGGATCTGTTTACAGCGACATTCATCTAACCATCAGTGTTTTATAAACAGAGATCACTAATATTTTGTGATGCTAATGGATGTGGTAAAATTAATTAATTGTCTTTTAGTATACTTGTAAATCTGAAAGCATTTATTGGCATGAACAAACATTTTCCGTTGCAATAAAGAATAAATTAAGTTGTAGGTCAACAACTGCCAAATATGGAAACTCACAACCATGTCACTTGGAGGCAGATTGTTCAGCAGATATTTGGTAGCAGCCAACAGCTTAGTTGTAACAGCTTTTTTTGTCTGTTTTCATATGCATCCTTCCTAGTGTGTTTCTTCATACTGAACTTTACTTAAATTTGAAACAAATAGAAAATGACCCTATTATAATCCGGTTATTACTGGCCCGCCTACACATAGTGTAGGAGGGCCAGACTAGTAACGGTCGCTGGTGTCTGTTGTCGTCTGTTGGTTTCGTCTGTCATGTGGCACATATGCAACGTAACTCACCAGAGGGCAGCATGCAGCAGGCCAGTCGTTTTACATTTTATTAGGTCGACAACTTATTAGTCTTGTCTAGACCCCGTTGTGTGTAGACTGATGTATGCTGAATGATCTTAATCACACCTGTATGATGGCATGCACAGGTATGGAGTGACTGTGTGGTACTTCAATGACGTGGAACGACAGCAAGCAAGACGGAGATATGCTCTGCAAGGCACGTTAAACTGTCTTTGTACTTTGGCAGTTGTTTTGTTCTTAGGGAGAGTGTAAATCTTTCACTGCTTTGATCCTATTGGTGGCCATTTCAGGATGTTAAGATATTATTATTTTTAGGTCCACCAGCACAGGCATGAAAATTAAGAAAACAGTGGTATATTACTCCATGTCAAATGTGGCATCGTTATTTAGTATATTAAAACCAACATGTTTAGCAAAGTTTCCAGTTCCGATAGTGCAAAAACATTACAACATTGTGGGCTACTTGGCTGGTTAAAGTAAACACTACTGCAATTGCTTTGAGATATGTTTCTCAGGCAGACGAGAGAATTTGATTTCATCCTTCATAATCTGTGACCATCTGATATTGTGACCTTATGTGTTTATTACTGGCGGGCCAGACTGGTAACGGTCGCTGGCATCTGTTGTCATCGTCGTCTGTTGTCGTCGTCTGTAACAGACGCATATGCATCTTAACTCACCAGGGGGCAGCACATGGAGGGCTAGTCGTGTTACGTCCCATCAGGGTGACACCTTGTTTGTATTATTTGTGCAGTTATACTTGTGTATTGTGTAATTGTAGGAAATCATGTGGATAACCCGAGACTTGCCTCCGTTGCACTGTTAACTAACTCGTGAATGTGTACGTCTCAACGAAGATGTTGCTAAATATGATGAAGTGATAACAGTGCAAGTGATCAAAACGCCATGTATGTTTGCCGTAAAACACATGATACTAGTGTATTGTGAAACTTTTATGTGTTCTTGAAAATTTGTTAAGCTTTAGTCGTTGTTCATTGCATGTCGAAAAGGGCATCTGAACTGTACAGTTATTGCAGTTTCCACGATTTTCTTAGCGATGTTCTTGCACTGGTGCAGTTTTTTTGTCAACAACATGATTGTCGACATCTATCCACTTCTTTTCCTTGCTTTCCATCTGTCTTTTGTCACCATTTTTAATCTGATACATATTAAATTGAAAAGATGTTAGAAACATCTATTGATATAAGGCCACTGCAGTATACAACATTGTACTTTCATATTTCTGATACGAGCAATGTACATCACGTCTGGGTGTTTAAAGCAAATCAAAAGAATCCAAATCTTGCCGTATTAACCGATCTGTCACAAAATACATTACAACATAAGTACCAATAATTGGGCATTTTTCAAATACTAAGAAATAGGGCATTTTTTCATAAGCTGAGAACAGTGATTTGGGGTATTCAGATAACAATGTTCACCAGATGTTGACTAGGGCTGCCTCGAGTACTGAGTGCTCACAGTCACTGGACTCCAAAAATACTCTAGTAGGTTTTTATTATTTGTTACTCACCATTTTCCATCTCCAGTCATCACTCATCACAGAGATAACGTATATTCCGTGGCAGTTTTGCAAGGTAAATTATTGAACTGTTGCAGTTTGTCAACATTTATCATTTACATTATAGAGCATGCTACGTAATGATCACAGATATTGATTGCTATGTCTGGGTTTTCTTTTGGTGCCGGCTGTCCATACCTAGAAGCCTAGGAGGAGCTAGGATGACTGCAGTAGATGCCATGCGGCTTACAGTACATCAAAAAACGTGCAGAATTAACGAATACCCATGTACTCATTAAGGTATTTGAACAAGTACTCAACTCCACAAAAATACTTGTTTGCAGCAGCCCTATTGTTAACGTTCTGGTATATCTGGACCTTGCAGGATTAGCACCACTGCATTTTGGATACAAGCAACTCTCCAGTCCATGTGAACCTGAAAATGGCGGTTAAGCTGGTTATATGTGTGTCTTCCGTGTTAGCCATTTAGATGCAGTAGCAATCGTATTGCCGTATCAAGTAATGTAGTGAACTGTGAACACTGCAGCAAGCATTTGTGTTTCCTGTAATAAGATTATATATTCAGATTAGCCGTGTCTACATCTATTTTTGTTATTGTAATAAGCAGATCAGATAATGCAGATAGATACTCGCTGTAAGTATTAATATGTGAAAATGACCTTCTGCATATGACTACCTCATATATCCTATGTATAGTCATATTACTATTATGAATCTGCAGTTTATACATGATGTTAATGGCAACAGAACAAAAACTGCAAAAATTGTAAACAGGTGATTCTACCCACCATCAATCATCTGAATGTCAATGTGTTGCTGAGTAGTATCTTTTTTATGATTTTTGTGCTTTTAATGTGTTGCCATTAACATTATGTAAAACTACAGTTTTTTATATTTATATTTTCAGTTTCATTACCACATTAGAGTATATTGTCATTCTGCAGTACCAGAAAATTTAGAAGGGGTGAAATTTTGATAATTTGACAACATGTCGAGTGATTTTCTCATATTTTCACTGTGCATGCTAGAAATAGTAAATGGATCGAGATACATTTTCAGTGATTTCACCCACCACTTTTTTGTTATATTTCGTCCATTTGTACAGAAACATAAACGGATTTGCACCAAATTTTGCACAGAGAAGAAAAGGGTCGCCATCATATTTACCTGCTACAATTTTTGGCACTCTTTTTAAGGGTGTCTGTTCTGTAGGGGTCAAAATTTGCCGTTTCACATTGTCATGCCCAGTCACCGTTAACACAAGGCTGGTGCTACCGAGCAGCCTGTGGTTCATTGTGACATTTTCTGTCAATTCTTCGGTGTGTGTGACGTGTGTGTGTGTGTGTGTGTGTTTGTTTGTTTGTGGACGTGTATATATTTATAGCATCATCCCAGTGCTGCACGGAATGACGTTTTGTCTCTGCCATATGTCGTCTGAATGTTCAACGTCTTGAGGAAAACATAGTACATAGGGTGTATTAAAACAGAATTTGATGACTATTTTGGAAGACATGCAACTACAACGTTTTGCTTCAAAACTGATTTTCTTTGTGAGTGAACGATGATATAAATTTTCCACAACAAAACCACGAAGCAGTATCTTATAGATATTTCATGTTTAATGGTGGGATATTTTTGTTACACTGTGTTTTGTGCATTATTTAGTTGCATCATAAGATTGTGCATTGATATCTGTAGATTATAGATTGCGGTCTGCGTATTGCGTCGTCTTGTCGGTGATTGTGGTTGTGTGTGATTTTGATTGTAACGAATGATATGACCTTGCTCCAATACTGATATATTCCGGAGTGTTTTATTGTAGTCTGTTGCTTGTTATATATTGTGAAGCTTCAGTATTTGTGCTGCAAACCACCGGTGTTTGTTACATCTTAGCTGACCAGTGACTTGCAGTTCTGTAAACAAATGTAATAAAACTGCCCTTTATGTTTGCGTGTGATAGCGACAACATGTAGCAGTTAACGCATCAAAAACAGCAAAAGTCATAAATGCATAATGCCAGTGTGCTGCTGAGTAATATCATCTTTCATGATTATGCTGTTTTTTTGTGTCACCTGCTATGTGTCGCCGTTAAGATACTTATAAACAGCTGTTATTTTAACATTTCTGTTTCTAGTTTTGGGTCTGATGTTGTCTAATAACTGGTGCATAAAGATAGTGTGGATATCAAAATTTAAAAGGTCACGTGAACCTGACCATGTCCCCCTATTACGGTGATTTATTTTCAGTTGGCTTGTCTTGTTGATATGACTGTGTGCAAAAGTGCAAGTCACTAACCTCGCCAATTCCTAACATTTAGTGGCGGTCCCAAAATTCAGCAAGGGAGTCACATGATACTGACATGAATGCAAGATTCTGTAAAAAAAAGATTCAGATAAAAATGATATACTTTACCCGTTTTTCCAGATGTCACCCGTCAGTGGATTTGCACCAAATTTGGTACAGCATTTTGCTTGAAGCTGTTAGTCAGCTGACAATTTTTTCGGCAGTCGGTTGAGGATTATGGATTAAACACTTTTTGGAAGGTAAGAATTCACCCTTTGCCGTTGAAAGCCCTTGTTGCCACTAACATGCTGGCACTGCTGCTTTGCCTGTGATGTATATTGTTACTTAATTTTTTGAAGTTATTAACTACGTCATAACCATGGCAGTTGCATCTAGTTGGTAATTGTCTCCCTACTGTTGTGATGTGTTTTTGTCAACAATAACAATTTTAAAAAGTTTACTTGCCTCAATGCATAGTTAATGGCAGATTGTCGGTGCTGATTGAAAGTTTATTATTATTACTTCTGTAACGGGTAAAACGTTGGACCTGCTATCAACAGGTCGTAGGTTCAAATACAAATGCCAAAGGTTGTTATGCAAAGCTGCGTAACAACCTTGGGTAAGTTGTTCACACCTATGTGCTTCTGTCACCAAGCAGCATAACTTGGCAAACGGGCGGTGATGCTCTGTGGCTGAGAAGGTAACTAGCAGGCCTGGCAGAAAATAAAGGCAGCCTACCGCCGGGTGGATGACTTATAGTCACCTGCTGGCTGACTGCCCTGGATCAGCTCCGGGCCCAACGCTCGGTAATGAGTATGGGAAGCCGTTACCTTTCTTAGGTGACTCTTTTGAGTCAATCTAATAAAGTGGATCTCAAATGTCTGTCCGTCCGTACGTACGTCTGTCCGTCCACGAGAAGTTTCTTTCTTCAATTTCAGTGAAGCGGCATGTAAGTAGAGGTCGATGAGTGATGCACGACTGTTTGCAGTCTGACCTAATCCAAGGTAAAGGTCAAGGTCACGAGCCCTTGAAATTTGTAAATACGTTTTCACAAGCTATCTCCTCAGGCATTTACAATGGGAGCTGGCAACTGACCTCTGATTCTTAAACTAGTAAAGTAAAGTATACGTCGATTTGTATAGCACATTTTATGCAAAGCGCCTCAAATGCGCTCAGACATGGATCACACAGTTTTACCTGCGAATTACACCATGCATGCCTTTACTCCCCAGCCGCAGAACATCACCGCCCTTTGGCTGGTACTCATTTTACCGTCCAACGGAGGTTAGAAGGCTGATTAGGGCACGATATCTAAGTTTGATTGGCTTTGATGATATTTGAATTAGCTTTCTGCAGGTCTACTAGTAATACTTTCTTTGTGAATATCTCACTATACTCATAAGCCTATTTTTATTGCGTTTCAACAGTTATTCGTTGTTCCTACGTAGTTGGTTTCCAATTTGTTGTTCGTGACGTCTGCATTGCAGGCCTAAGCAGGCCTAAGTTGTAACAGCAGGTCCTATATTTCTGCAGGCGGACAGCGGCACCAGGGTGCCTGTATAGTTCGTTCAATTTTTAGCAAACGTCAACGTATTACGTTACGTTTGCTATATGCGATCGCAATTCCGTCTGTCGTCTGTCTGTCTGTCGTCTGTGACGTTGGTGCACCCTACTCAGACTTAGTAGTAAACGTCTGCAGAGAGACCG
>Ga0209780_1004451_pt1 | contig 10787 bp, 8 predicted proteins | sample WorMetexBAHAMAS2_FD_187384 | JGI IMG/M metagenome (GOLD analysis project Ga0209780, IMG submission 187384) | Marine gutless worms symbiont microbial communities from Max Planck institute for Marine Microbiology, Germany - Inanidrilus exumae... | ecosystem: Host-associated > Annelida > Digestive...
GCACCGTACAGCCGTGCTGCATGCACTGCAGGTCGTGGGCGGAAAGCGGCGACGTGCCGACAAACGACACTCGGTGACCGTTGCCGACAGGTTTGATCGGTTCGTAGTGTTTCATTTCCGCCGCGACGTCGCCAGTCGGACTTGCATCCGCCGGCAACCTGTTACGACGTCACAACGCATCACACACACGCATATTAAAACTAGTTGTAACAACCTTAGTTTGCGTAAAACTGGTAATTAATTTACGGCGATTTGCGCCGTCGGAGAAAAATTATTGCAGGGAGCGACCGGTATATACCGTGAACGGGTATACCCAATCGCAAAAATATAAATAACTTAACTATTTGTATAAACTATAAATAGTACATAATAATTATTTCACAGACCAAGATGCTGTTGCACGCGTTATAAATCAATCTCTAAATCAAGCAATCAATCAAGATAGTTTTGTACGCCGCAAAGTTGCGAGCGAGATAGAGGTGCTCTCGTGGCGATGAGTGTGTGACTTGTTCTTTCTAGGCTACACGAAACAGTTCGTTTTTAGACCGCATCACAGTAAAATAGCTAGATGCGGCCTATTGCTACAGACTGAGTAGCGTGGTCCGTCTGTCTGTCTGTCTGTCTCTGCGTGTCACGTTCTTAAGTACTGTATGAACGGCTGAACGATCGAGATGCTGCTTTGCTGACTCGCGTGGGCCCACAGAACCATGTATTAGATGGGGGTCGATATTCCCCACGGAAAGAGGCAATTTTGGGGATTGTCCGGCCCACTGAAAAGCATTGTGGGTCACTAATGCGTCGTACACAGCAAAAATAAATCAATAACGGCATCAGCGTGATTGCATCAGCCGACAGGACTGCGGCAGCCGGCTCCAATGCTCCAGACTGGTAGGTGTCACGATACACTGTCCCCCGGGAAAAGTCGGCCCCTGCGATGCGGCCTTTCGTCAAAATTCTTCGACCACTTGTTTTAGTCTAGGCCTACTTCTAAAAATACTGACAAGTTGGCCCGTTTACAGTCATCAGAAAGTGACTTCCGGACTGCACGTGTGCTAACGCAGAATTCGTTACCGTTGCTTACTTACACTTCCTGAAAATGGGGTGAATTCTAACCCTAACCCTAGGGGACACACCGAGCGCCCAGCGGTGTCCCTCCCCAGTGGGGTGGGATTTGGAGAGCCTCTCGTCTGAAAATTGTGAAAATTTGCTGGAAATGGTGCATGCTGGTGCATGTTGTTACTACAAAATATTAGTCATTATCATTATTTACGACAAAAACTTATAACAATGTTTATTCGTTTTGGGCGAATTACGCAGCTTCGGGGAGAAATTATCCGTCCCAAGCAGCCCGTATGCAACAAACAGTGATTACTGTGTTCAATGATAATGGATTTGTTACGTGGGTTTCGGTGTTGTAGAGCAGGTGTGAACAGTTCATCATCGAACCGTAAATCGTTTAACATTTCATACTAGCATCATAAACCATGCTTCGGCGGCAATAATTACTAAAATGCCATAAATGCCGGCTTACAGACAGTTGAATGGCTGTCCGTTATTTTGTCGGGCGAACACGTGAATGAATACTGTTCTACAGGCAAGCCATAGTACACTATGCTGGCGAAATATTATCAGCGTGCATGAATAAAAAGCTGGAGACAATATTCGCTTCTAGCCTACAACCATCGTTCGGGTACAGTGTGAAATTACCGTGTCGAAATAGTGCTTGTATCAAACCGACTGATTGTCTGCAGGTACCCTCTAACATACTGGACGATACAACAGCTTACGTCGTATACGCATAGGATGAAGTGACGTCACAGTAATTTATGGTCACGATACGACCTATATAATATGAATAATAATGAGTACATTCATATAGCGCAAAATAAATAGTCCTCAGATGCGCTAACTCGGGCGACGAAACAAGCAAGCTTTCAAATGTCTGGCAAACGTCGCCGCAGACAGTGACGAGACTCGCAGATCTGATCTATAAGTTCCAGATGACAGCGCAGGAGACCGCGAAATCTCTGGCGCCAATAACAGTTCGTGTTTGTTGCAGGGCATGATGTCGTACTGTGCAGAGTTAACTGGTGAAGATATGCCAAGTTATTTCAATAAAATTGAATCAGTACGTTTAAGAAAAGCTTAGTGCTAGCGCCATATTGGCGATCTGACTGTAAGTGCTACTAACTGTTTATATTTCCTTGTCTATACCTCATGGCGGTCAGAATAGCTCGCATAGATAGGAATGAAGAAATTACGTCACTGTTACCTTATGTCTATAGCTATTATTACCGCTCACTTTAGTGGTCCAGGTAAAACTGTCCTACAGAGTTGAAAAAAGGAAGTCGATGCTAACTGTTCGGCGGCAGTTTCCGGCGTGACGTCCTGTGAACAAGGGTCGTCAACGCTGGTTCGTCTGTTGCCGTGTTCATGGGCTGTGGATGTGACAGTTGTGGCGGCAGCGTGTTGATGGAACAGGCGAATGTCGTTGAGAAGTAGCGTGGCCTGGTGGATCCGGTCGAGGTTGATCAATCCACCAACACCTATGCGAGTCATGAACTTGTCCTCGCCGTTGTATTCCGATATCAGCTGCGACAACATACGCACAGCAGAACTCTAATGACCGCTAGTAACATTATACTGGCGATCATAGGTGCAACAAGAAGCTCAGCTATCGCAGAGGGACCGCGCGACGAGCTACGTTAGTAAATTCGTGCTATGTTTCATGTGCTAAAGATTTCAAGTAGCAAAAAAAGACCTTGAAGGTCATCCAAGAGTATTGGTAATGGTGCTGTTCGATAGGACACAAACGATTTCCTATAAGTATTCCTTTGCAACGCAAAATATGTAGATACTACTGTTACGCAGCCTACATGTCCTGCTTAGTTACCAACTTAGATAAGTACATGTCATTTGTTTGTTTGTTTTCTTTGTTTTCTTTTTCTCTTTCCTTAGTTAAGTCATTTTCAATTGTGTATTATACATATTGTTATACCATTTGTGGTGAATAAAGCTTATCAAATATGTCTCTATCTTGAACCGTTTCCGAGGTATTATCATTTATTTCCCAAAATTTAAAGAGGTCACGTGACCCCGAACACATCCCTTTTGGGAGTAATATACCACGTATTCATTCGTACTCCGCTGTATCAATCAGTACATGAAATTTGAAGTGCTTAGTTTCACCAATTACAAAGATATAATTGGGGCAAAATTTAAAAAACGGGTCACGTGACTCTGACCACGCCCATTTTACGGGTGGTCTGTCGCCGTACGCTAGGATTTGGTACAATTTACCTGCATGCAAAATTTAACGATGCTAGATTTAGCCGTTCCAGAGATATCATTAGGTGTTGTGGGTCACGTGACCCTGACCACGCTCCTTTTGAGGGATATTAATTTGTCATCCTTATGCTGGTACTTGACATACCCTATATGCGTGCAAAATTTGACCAATCTAGCTTCCGCCGTTCCGGAGTCGACTACAAACTCTGCGTGACTGTCCACCGTTGTCTGCAGCACAAGGCTCCGCCATACTTGGCGGATCTCTGAACACCGGTCTCCGATATCGCCAGTAGGCAGCATCTACGTTCGGCAAGAAGCAACCAGCTCGATGTTCCACGTCACCGTCGCACGCAGTTCGGCCGTCGGGCCTTCTCTGTTGCGGGTCCTATGGCCTGGAACGCACTGCCAGACAGCATCAGAGATACGGCGCTGTCAACCTACTCTTTCAGACGTTATCTGAAGACTCTTCTCTTCTCCTTGTACTACTGCACCAGCGCATTAGAGGCTTTGCGTTTATGCGCTATATAAATCCACGACTGACATTGACATTGACATTGGTGCCCAACAAAATTTAAGTGGTTTACGTGACCTGAATACGCCCCTTTCATGGATAGTTTGTCATCTGTGGGCTAGCAACTTGCTACATTCAATCTATCTACCAAATTTGAAGTCTCTGTCTCTACCCACTACGAAGATATGAAAGGCGATACAGAATTGCGAAAATGGGTGGTTTGGGAGTAGTTAGGAGTCACTCAAGGTCACTGGAAATAGCGCCATTTGATAGAGCGCATACGAGTTCCTATTAGTGTTCCATAGAAATTATGTTCCTATCTTGCACCGTTTCTGAGATATAGCAAGATGTTGGTCAAAAATGGCCAATTTGAACCTACCCCACCTCTATTTGGCGCCCCCGTAGGAGGTGACGCCGTCGAAATTTCGTCGAGATTTTTGGCGTCAGAAAACTAGAGTCCCTCGATTATTGTTCGGCGCTATTTGCGTGATCCTACGTTTAGCCGTTTTGGTACAGTGCCGGCTTGTGACAGACAGACACAAGGACAGACGGACAGACAGACACATGACGACAGCATATACCGCGCTAGCATAGCGTCGCGCGGTAAAAGCGTTGAAATAAGAATAAACACGTTCACGTTTATTAGTCACCGTTGAATGCAGTGATCACAACTACATAACTGAACAACAAGCTAACGCACAGGACAGCACCTTGTGTAGCGTGCAATGTAACACAAAGAACCAGTAGTAGAAACCAAACATAACAGTTCAGGGATTAAACTCAGTGGGAGCTGGGATCCCACACGACTCGCTTGAGCTCCACTTACAGGCTCCTACACGTCCATCTACAGCTGCATTACGGCCTTAGACCATGTCCAGATTATGATAATTACAATGCTGTTGTCGAAATGATTGACATATATTTCACGCAGTCTGAATGCAAAGTTAACAGCGATGTTTCAGGAACTTCAAAAAGGAGGCAACACTGAAGCATTTAAGGTAATTAACAGTTGCTATTTTTAGTATATGTATATTACATGTACATGTATATTACACGCACACTGTGTCTAAAAAATCGACACTGCTTTGGCTTGCACGTACATCAACCGACTGTACAAATTTTTGGCCTGAATATTACCGAAGAAGCAGGCAATCAAATTATTAGTTATTTTCCCACTTCACCACCTGGCGAAACACAGAAACACGAAAATCGCATCTTTTCACTCAAATGTTGTATTACTGCTTTTCCAGAGTTTAACCAGTCGCTGTTTGATTTCTTCAGTTTTGTTGACTTCGCTGCTGTTGATTACCTAAATCTGGTAATCAACTGCGTTCAGCTCTGGCCTGTTGGGGCCATAGCTCAGAGGTAATATTGAGAGTTTTGCGCAGCAGTTGTTGAACGTTGTTGCGCGCACCATGAGCTGGTGCATGCAAATAATATTGTCGTCGACAACGTGTTTGATAACAGCTAACATTTGTTGAGATAGTAAGATATCTCGCCAATACTGCTCATTGACTTTTCACTTGAGGCTCGACAAAGAACAACTACCACTTTTGACACGTCGACCGACATCATGACAGACTTGGTAAACAATGAGTGTCAGAGTGTGTGGTAACAGACGGTAGCATCCTATAGTCGCTTACTAGATCTTGTTTGGTGCATACGGTCGATTCTTGTGAGAATGAAAGGTGGTTCAGCTGTGTCCAAGTGATAATATGAATGTGTTTTATGTATCTGGTGGCAAATCAACATTCAGCGTTTAAGTGAAAAGACGCAATATTCAGCTTTCTGTTTCTCAGGTAGTGTAGAAGCATTAGTTATGTGAGGTGGGGACTGACTGACTATACTTTCTTAGCAACATTTCTGCCAAAAATTATCAAAATCGTTCAATGTTCGTAAAAACCAAACCAAAGCAATGTAGTTTTTAGATACAGTGATACAAGTGTCCTGTTTACTTTACTTACTTTACTAACCCTGCATCACACACAGAATAGTACTGGCATTAAGCTGCTTTCAAGGGATTGAATATCATAGATACGCTCGTGAAGTGAGACGGACCTCGAGTGAATGTTCGGCGTTAGTCGGGAAGACGACGATGGCGGGAACGTTGGCGAGAATGGCTCGTACGTCGTGCAGGAACGTGCCGAAGAACGGCACCAGCTTGCAGCTGGGCATTGCAAGTGCGCGCGACACGGCGCACCTGTACTCACGGCTGGCCACGTCACGTGACTGCAGGTAGTTGGACATGGCCGCCACGACCGACACGTCCACGTCGGAGATCGACAGCCAAAACGGCTTCAGTTTCTCCGAGCTGCACCGGCAGACATTCACAGTGTCGTGTTGCACGCAATAAATAAGTAAATAAGTGTCGACACTTGTATCGCCGCGCCAAAATCACAGACGCACTACAGAGGCGCCGGAAGGTGTTCGTCACTGTCCCACGGTATAGCCAGAGAGGTGTCCGGCCATTCTTCCCACAGTGGCGTAAATCTGACTGGAATTCCGGGGGAAGCACGGGCTTGTTGGGGGCGAGGATTGAAGTGTAAGGAGGGATACACTTCCCACCGGGGAGAGGTTTGGACCCTCCCCAGAAGAAAAATTAAATTTTTCACTTGAAGCGGCATGTTTTGGTGCATTCGGAGCGGTATGCTGTCCGTGTTCTTGCCAGAAAAATTGTTGAAGTTTCCGTCTGAAGTGGTGATTTGGTGGACGCTAAAGATGTACTTTTGGGAAGTAGTGAATAGTGAATACTCTCGCACAGTCATGAGGTTGGTAAGATTTTTACTGCATTGTTATGCAAGCAATCTGGTGTTTAAAATTTTGAAACATGACAAAATCTGGGGGGCAATTAGCATTAGCGACCCCACTCCAATTCTGAGGCGACTCGTCCCAGCCTCCCATGATTGACGCCTATGCTACCCCGCAAGCCTCCACCGCTGACCTCAGTGCTATGTTGATCAGGTGTGGTCTGTATCCAAAGAGCACAAGTTGTCCTGGAGGGCTGATGTCCTACCTTCGCCCATTCACTCTTGGTTTTCTCACGCTAAAGATTTCGGCAAAATTCCAATTGCATCGCCCCAAACAGGGGCTCACAATACATTGCCCACATCACATTGCTCGTAGCCAGCTGCTGTAACATGTCAGTGATCTACGGGTGATTTGTATTTTTCATCAAATCAGATCAATCAAAAATTCGCGATATTCGATCCGGCATCTCGCCAAAAAATTGTGTCCATCCGCAACATGTGAGCGAAATTCTTTAAATTCACCAAAAGCAACAATATAAATGCAGCGGTTAGTGCGCTGGCATAGCGATACTTCATTATAACCAGTAAGACTAGGTCAAATGTCAATCATTTAGTTCAAAAGTTACTGTCCGTATACACGCGAACAGACGCACACACGTCCCGGACCAATTGCTCTACCGGACCACCAAATCGTTTGATAAACAAAACTCTGATGACTGATGGAGACGTTTTAGGTCGCCGGGCGAGCTTATGTTTCACTGCTGCTGTTTCTTCCTTTTTTCATCTTCTGAACTATAATCTCAAAGACACGCCAACGGAGATCTGCGGAATTGCGGTAGATATTATGTCGCATTGACGCTAGCTTTTAAAGCAGGTCTTATTTTTGCGGAGCCTCCACAATTTTTACAGGGGGGGGGCACACCACAATTTCGGTCGCTGTCCTGCACTTAATGGAGTGTTGCGTCATCGGATCATGAGTATTCGCCAGATGGCGCTACCAGCAGCAGCGGCGACGATGAATGGGTGACCTTACAATGGGAACGCCACCTCCTTGCGTTAGTCGTGTAGCTTTCGTACATCAAGAAACTCAACGGCGTACGGTCTTACTTGAGGCCGTTGATGATCTCGGCGACCGCGTTGAAGTTGCCGACGTTCCAGCAGGTCTGCAGAAGGCGCAGAATGCACGACAGAATCGCTTTACGATCATCGTGACTGCCCTGGTTAACGATCATGTACGTCACCCACGCGCTCACCTACAGCGGGCGGACGCAACAAACATCGTTCACTGCCCCTTCTTCAAACATTTCAAGCCGTGTCGTCGCCTGTACGCAGTGCATAACATGCGGCCTATTGCTACAGATGTCGCACGTAGCGTGGTCGTGGTCTGTATGTTATAATGTTGTTACAGGGATGTAGTGTGCATAAACGGCTGAACCGATCGAGATGCCGTTTTGGGGGCTGACTCATGGGTCCAAGAACCATGCATTAGATGCATTAGATAGGGGCAAAGATCGCACGAATCCATTCTCAGCCGCAAGCGGTAGCAAGTCGGCGATGCGGCCTTTTGCCAAATTACTTTGGACACGTTTTTTCACAATTTCAGAATATCGCATCGTTTATTTGCACAGCTATGCCACAAACATTTGCGGCGTTTGATGGATCCGACAGGATATTCGTCGTTCCACGCGCACGCAGCTAGTTTGGAGTTTAACGTCCCCTTTCAGCACAAATATGGTTATATTAGAGACAAAAAGTCAGGGGTGGAGAGCTATCCTACCCAGTGATATTATTAACCTCAACCCTGGCCGCCTGTTTGTTAAGCAGCCACCCAAAAAGGGCAAGGGATTGAAAGGCTCATTTAAATTATTACGCAAGCGCCTACAACAGGGTAAGACAACTATCACACCGCAAGACTTAAGTTAACCAAACACAACAAAACAGATTTTGGCGACAGTAACTTTGGTTTGCTGTCCGCGAGTCTGGAACGGCGAAAGAATTTTTAAAATCGCTGAGCACCTGGAGAAGCTAAGGTGCGGATAAGAGTGGTGTCGCATTTTTGGTGACTCAAAGTGGTCCTTTTTATGTCACCCTGTACAATACAAACCTGCTGAAAGCGGAGTATGAGATCGGAGACGGTCGGGCGCGCCTTGGCGGCTGCGGAGGTGGCACTGGTCGGTAATATGATCGGCTGTTTAGTGAGCTCGGAAGTCACCAGGCGAACGTAGTCAACGGCCGACACGCGGCTGAACAGGCGGTGTTCCACGTCCGTCAGCTGGAATGCCACTTCCTCGGGAAACTGCATCAACCTGGACAGCTGCTGGAAAGAGTCCGGTAGAGTGATGGACGACTCATATCCACTGCTGTCTGCCACGCCCGGGACACGCATCACAGCGCGACGACCCAGCACTAGAAACAGAACAGCGATCAAATCGAAAATATTGAAGCAACACTAACCGGTTCGGTAGCCTAGTGGATAGGACGTTGGACTTGCGACTCAATGGTCGTGGGTTCGATACCCGGCCGCCGCGCTACCGCTCGGTTGGTACTGAGATGGGTGACCGTCGTAGGGCGGGCATACCATTTCGGAATAACACCAGCCACCTGGGCCAACTCAGCCTCCTACCCTCTGTGGGACGGAATATGAGTAGCGGCCCAAGTGCGGTGATGCGCTGCTGCTGGGAAGTAAAGGCAGGATGGCTCATTCATTCGTAGATAAACGTGTGGGTGGCAGGTAAAACTGTGTGATCCGTCATTAACACGTGTGATTCTGAGCGCTTTGGAGGTGAGTTATCACGACAAGATGTTCTGTCTTCAACTTCTTCTTCTTCAACAGTTACAACATGACAACAAGCGTGAGTGAGTGAGTAATGTCTTAATGGCATATCAGCACATAACACATTCAATGCCACGAAAAAGGACAATCATGAAACAGGACTAGAAAAGCCCACATTCGAGGTTGTACCGACCATTTTTTGGCAACATATTTCCTCCTACGACCTCGTCCTTTGACCTTACTTGTGAACTTAATCTGGATTGCTTCAAGGTGAACGAAGTCTGCGCTGATAGAAAAATCATTATCATTCAGCCAAGCGCATACAGCGATCATATCGAAAACACTGAACAAACACTAAGCATTCATTCACTGATTTGTTATAAGGCCGCATCACTTGCACGCAGTGCATAAGATGCGCCCAACTGCTGCAGATATTGTACGTAGCGTGGTCTGTGTGTTTGTGTGTGTGTATCTGTCTGTCTGTCTGTAAATATCTAGGTGAAGGGTCATTTCGTCGGAAAGTTATTGTCCGAGTACATAAACAGTCTGAGACAGACACACGAACTTACACTGATGTCCGATCGCTCACTCAGAACCACTAAAGTGGAGTGTGGGAAGTCTTATGCAGGGATGTTAGGCCTTGACCTTGAACGAAATGGCTTTACCCTTGAAGACCAAGGCTTTGCGATTCTGGCCTTGACCTTGTGTGGCCTTGCAATGCCAACTCCGTTATGAACGTCAAAGCTATAAGTTCACGTCGTCAATGACTCCTAGAATAAAACTCTAACAACGTCATTGCAAGTTACGGTTGAACGACCGATGTTCACTCGGTGTTTAGTAGCAGTAAAATTTTACGGTGCTCATGACAAAAGTGAGCGTAGTCGGACTGTGGTGTGGCCTTGGCCTTGTTAACATCCCTGTGGTGAGTAGAGAGAGAGGGAGAGAGAGAGTAAGTACTGAAGTCTAGCAGGTCGGCGTTGAAAGGTCGCTGTACAGTGCTGTCTGACGGCTGGTTGCCGACGCCGATCATGTCCCACAGAGCGACGGCGACCGATCTGAACGCGTCGGCCGACTGGGCGGACACGGTCCACGGCGACTTGCTCGTACCGCGGAACTCCAGCGTGAGGCCGTGCTTGTGGCCGCGACGACCGGCGTCCGTCGCCCGCCAACCGTGCAGCTCCGAGGCCGGGTACGACTTGAGCAGCAGCTTCGTCTTGCTGTCGAGTAGCACCAGCTTCTCACTCCCGATTCCGAGCAGCCGAGACACCTGCAGCCCAGCTGTATGATCTTTACTATAATATTTTAGACTTGGTGTTGTGCAACGAGCCGTTACTTATTACGAGTGTCGATGTACAGAGTCCCATAAGGAACAGTGACCACGCATCTGTTACGTTCCACTTTAGTACTGTATGTAGCTCATCCTACGAACCACAGTATGATACGGAATACGACTTACGCCGCATATATA
>Ga0209780_1004452_pt1 | contig 10786 bp, 8 predicted proteins | sample WorMetexBAHAMAS2_FD_187384 | JGI IMG/M metagenome (GOLD analysis project Ga0209780, IMG submission 187384) | Marine gutless worms symbiont microbial communities from Max Planck institute for Marine Microbiology, Germany - Inanidrilus exumae... | ecosystem: Host-associated > Annelida > Digestive...
AAATGAAATGAATTAGAAACTAAGAATGCTTGGAATGAAGCTTAAGGAATGAAGCAACGCAATAGGTTGCCGGTAATTTGGTTTAGTTGGTGTTGTTTGTATAGATAGGCAGGTATGTCTAAGGCGTGGCGGGGCGTCTGGCCGGCTGAATGTACCTACCGCCCGTACGCCGTGATTTCTGACGGAGCCGTAATGTACAAATTCCCACACGTTTGCAGGTCTACAGCATTGGCCGACTCGTTCTAGTTGGTTAAGTCTTGGCTGCAGGCGCGTGAAATTTAAACGTAAATCTTTACACTCCTACTACGCCTGCAAAATTTCAGCCTTTTTAGAAAAATGACATGGTTTTGTGTATTAAAATTGAACTACTAACGTTTTCCACTATATACCTATTAGTAAGCCTATCTCGTTTAAGCCTATACTGGAAATTTTCCAGTAGGTTTAAGCGAGATAGGCCTACTAATAGATATATTAATGTCAGTTCCAAACAGATAAAACTTATTAAGTATTTAGTAGTAACTTGAGAGTGCATTTTTATAACATTTTACGACGAAAATGAAATAGGAATACCCCGAGACTGCACAAAATGAACTCAAAATGTTTTTGCTTGAAATGTTTATAGCTATGACTAACGAGCACATCATCTTTGTAATACAGGCCCCTTTGCATAGGCGTTGCCATATTTCTAATCTTCGACATAAACTTAACCTATTTGTTCTGGATCATATCGCTAGGCTAACTGAAAGGTAAAAATTACCTTCATTCATTTATAAATCAGTTCAATATTTGACGATTTAAACAGTCTCGTCAAAAAACATAAAAATATGTTACCGTTGTCCAAAGCAAACATTATGGGTACGGCTAGGACGAACGTAACATCATTAAAGTTCTCGAAAATGTTTATAGGAATGTCTGTTATTGTCTTCGGTTCGATGCGAGTTATAAAGACAAAATCTCGTTACACCAAAGGCCTAAATATAGGGCCTATTGGAGTATTAGGACCGTAAAACTTTATATTCTAATCTAACAATAATTACATCAATCAGTTTATTAAAAGCTATAAAGGGCCGAAGCTGGCCACTTACATCGGAGAAAAAAACAGCTGGAAAATGTACCTACATATTACATAACAAGTGCGCTTTCGTATAGAACGTTCGCATTAAAATATGAGTTTGAATGAAATATAACATTAGGCCTACACACTGAGCTTAACATAGCCGCAAAACTATACGCAGGTCTAGGGAGGGCTATACATTTGCTGTAGTCTACATATACAGAATTGTCGTCGGCAAGGCGGCAGTTAGTGAAGATAGGGGACAGATAGTGGGAGACAAGCTGGGATACATCGACAGGGTGCCTGCAGGTGAGAGGAGATGGTGATGGGTGGTGTCGCTCCCTGGTGGACGACGGCTGTACTTGTCTGAGATCGGCTCACGAGAAATTCCGTCGTCGATGCCGCTATTCCACGCCGAGTCGTCGCGGGCGACGGCAGGTGCCCCCAGCGATGTCACCATGTGCGCGTGGGCGGTCGTCTGCTGCCGATTCCACTTGTTGCGCCGATTCTGGAACCATATCTTGACCTGTGTCTCGGTGAGCTGCAGCCGGCCGGCCAGGCGACATCGGTCGGCGCTGGACAGGTACTGGCTGACGGCGAACGTCGTCTCCAGTTCGCGCACCTGCCGCCGGCTGAACACCGTCCGCGATTTCTTCTTCCGGTCGCCGATGACGTCAACGGTCGTCGGTCGACTGTCGGCGGCGGCGCGCGTTGCGCTGCCGACCTGTCTCGACGCCGCGTCGTCATCGATGTCGTGGTGAGAAAACTCTGACACCAAACATCATCACCGCATTTGAATTGTCGGCGTAGAAATTAGAGCTTCACAGCTCGGTCACCAGTTTATCACACTAAGCGTTCACCTTTGTGTACAACACAACGGGCGTAACGCAGCGCGTTGCGCGGCTGTTTCACTGCGGCATTTAAGACTTGTTTTGATCAGCAGGCCTATTCCAGTCTCTGATATAATAATCTCACCTTCTGGCCAAAAGCACAGTTGTTCCGTACTCAGTATATGCTGTCGTTGTGTGTCCGTCTGTCTGTCTGTCCGTCTATCACAAGACGGCACTGTACTAAAATGGTCAAATGCAGGATCACGCAACAATGCAGTATGATAGCCCCAGGGACTGTAGTTTTCTGATGCCAACAATCTCGGCAAAATTCCAACGGGGTCACCCCCAATGGGGGCGCCAAATAGAGGTGGGGTAAGTTAAAACGGCGATTTTCGACCAATATCTCGCTATATCTCAGAAACGGTACAAGATAGGGTCAGTTACTAGGGAACGCTAATAGGAACTCGTATGTGCTCTTTCGATTGATCCTGTTTACGGTGACGTTGAGTGACCCTATAGCTACCCCCAAACCACTCCATTTTCGACATTTTGTATCGTCTTTCATATCTTCGTAGTGAGTGGAGTTAGAGACTTCAATTTGGTAGGCATGTTGACGGTAGCAAGTGCTAGCCCACGGATGGCAGACCATCTCTGAAAGGGGCGTGGTTAGTTCACGTGAACCGTTTAAATTTTGGTGGGCACCAACCATATCTCTGGAACGGCTGATCGTCTCAGCTAGGCGCTGTCAACTTAGATCGCCGGTGAGTGTCATAAACTTCTGATGGTCGTCGGGCAACTGTTGATCACACCCACCGTCGAGATCTGTGTTCAGCAGCTAGGCCAAGTAAAAGAAATGGTTTGACTACAATATGACGCGATATATACGGAATATTTAGCATGCGCTGAGCCTTGAGCCTCTGCGTCGCGCGGGTCTGTCAGCGGCAGCAGAAACTCTTGTTATTTTTTATTTGTTGGGGAAAATTCACGATTTTATTTTACCGATTTTTATTGCATCCCTGAACGTATACGGAACAACTGTGGTCAAAGTTATCATCGTACGTTTATGTGGGCCTATATGTATGCGTCGATTACTCATCAGGTGCAGCGATGTTATTCCGCATTCCGTGATTCAGGATGTAACGAATGGTACAGTGTAGAAGAATGAATGTCACAGTCATACTATAGCGACCGTGTGCTCATATATAGCGCGATTGCCAACCATCGTCATCAGCTGACTGAACGCTTTTATCAGCCTTGTTTTTCTGTTACTGGACAACTTGCAGATACGCCAACTCGCGGATCGTCATCTCGCGTACTTGTCAATTCGCGGATGTCGCTCCTTTACCAGTAAGTAAATAAAATTAAAGTAAGTAAACAGTGTATAGCAGTTTCGCATCAACTTAGCTCTTTTCACCGCTACGGGAAACTCACATGCCACATTGGATCACACCCGGCAGAGGTGAGAATCCCGCCTTTACTCCCAGCCAAAGGAGGTACTAGATTTAGCTAACCTGGAGGGATGCAAGGCTGAGTTGACCTATGTTACGTGAAAGCGGACCGGCCGAGAATTGCACTAGGCCTATATTGCAGCCTGCAAATCGCAAGTCCAACGCCCTATACCGCTAATCCACCACGCAACACAGTAGTTATTGTTTGCTTCTGTGGGCATTTTGAAACATCGCGAGCAAATGAATAAGAAAACGCAAATAAGTAGGCGTATAGTCCAAAACCAAAACCTACAAAAGCCTTCAAAACGTTAGTTATTTTCAACATATTTACAGCTACTGTTAGTGGCGGCATCCGCGAGTGGACGAGTTGACAGTCCGCGATTTGTTCAGTTATTGGGACTGTGGAAGCCATTTATAATTGGTGTCTTATCAGATATCTGTGGGTCCATAATGAGCTCTAGGCCTATATTGCAGCTTGTCATCGCTATAAGCAATACTTCCCGGTGGCTGGCCGATTCGTCCGATTTTGGGCTTCTGGGGAAGAAGACTTTCCCAAAATGGGAGATTCCCTGCCCAGGACGCTGACGAACCACCGTGCAAAATTTGAAGCCGCTAGCTATATCCTCGGCGGAGAAATCCGTACAAACAAAAACAAACACACAAACAAACACACAAACAAACAGTAAACGATATATCCACACCTTGCCTATCGGCACGTGTGGTTAATAAGGAGCAGAATGCATTACCGGTATTCGGTTTTTGCAGATAAAGCGGCTGACAACATAAAAACCACTCACTTGAAAATTTATTGCCGCATAATATGATCTGTGGCAGTTACTAATCGAGTGAGCAACTATATACTATTTACTCACGTGAGGAATGCATGGACGCAAGCCCCAGATTCCTGCGACTGTGACAGAAGCCAGCTGCGTTCTTTTATTCTGGGCATCAAAATTGCGATCACAGATTATTTTCACCAGCCTTCACTCCCTCACTTTCAGAGTCACTGCCGGCTTAAAACTCACCTGTTTTACAAATCTTCCCACTTCATACAGTGCCTTCTACCCCAGTGTATATCGCCTTCAAACACCAGGATTCCGACCGGAACTTGTCTGCTCGACGGTTTTTGCTTTTGATTTGTTTTCATTATTTTCCTGCTCCTTGTGGGTCTAAAACATGACGGGACAGACGGAACAGCTATACAGCTATTGGTGGAACAGACGGGACAGACGGACAGCCTATACAGACGGGACAGCTATGCGGTAGATTAAGCTGACTAACCATTAGCCTTTTGGCGCACAGTCTAATGTATCGTATTTTTGTTTTTTTTTTGTTTTTTTTCTTGGCTACCGTTTTTTGACGGTGAAATAAAGTTATATGAACCTTGACAATGATGCTGTGGTTGCGGGTGACGCGGAGGTCGTTCAGCAGAGATCTGTGCGGTGCAGCTGCATGTCGATGTACAAACATCATCAACCACAAATCCCGGAAGCAGCAAGCGACGTTGATGCTCAGAGGAACTTCGACGCTCGAGTTCGGCGTCGCCGGCTGTGACATTCAGTCGTCCTTCACGCCAGACTTGCTCGTTCCCAGGGCGGCGCTCCAGCTCTGTAGATTTCGTCAGCGTTCTACCGCTGCCGCCGCGGCAACAGCGCAGGTCCATCGGCATGGCGCGGACGCGGGATGCGCACCACGGCTGCTGAGCGTCCAACAATCTGGCGATGGAAAAGTCTCGACTGGTACGTCGGGCATCTTGCGTCATCGACGACGGTGATGATGTCGACATCGCGATGAAGCGGTCTCCGGTCGACTCATGTCCCGACCCAGACCTGCCAGCCTTAAACGTGTCCAGTTGGAACTTTATACGACGCACTGGATCTTCGGCTGGCGACACCAATGACGACATATCGGCACCTGCAGACTCTGCAGCTGTTGACACACCGAGCGATGATTTCAGACGTGCAGCATTGTCACGCTCCATCGCTACGACCAGCAAAACACTGGAGTCAGCTCACTTTCGCTATCGCGCCGTATCCTGCTTAACTTGATATCGGTGTTTCTTTCCTACGACGCTACGTTTGCTGATGGACGACACCTCAGTTGCACCTTCGGTTAACGTTGTTTCGGTTATCGTTGATCGTATTATCTCATAGGTAACTTACTTAGCGGCGTCGTCAGGACAACGCAACACGTCGGCCAATAGCGGTGTCAGAAAGTGGGTTAGTTAACCAACGGGTAGAGTTGACCTGACACACGGACGGTGTAAAACGCAAGGTCGGATGCCTACACGTACACGTGCTACAGCATCAAGTGATCATCACAAGCACCTGTCACACGAGTGTCATTGCGTCGCGTGGCGACATGGGTGGTCTACGAGGTCGGATCTTCTCATTGGCCAGTTGATGCGTCTAAACCAAGCGCCGCTGCAGCCAATCGCCGCAACCCATCGCAACGACTATTGCTCCGTGTATTTAATCTCTGCAACCAGTCGCATCGCTGCTGCAACAGTTGCCCGAACTATTCTAGGCTATTCTTATGTGATCTCCGTCACAGGTTGGCGCGCGGGATAATGTTTTCACTCGTGTTTCTCTGTCTGTCAGCAGATTTGTGAGCTATATAGGTTTTGTTTTTAGTTCTTTTCATTATTTTTCATGTTTTTAGTTCCATGCGGCAGATTAAGCTGGCTACCCTACCCGTCCAGCTTTGGGTGCACATTAAATATGATATCGTATCGCATCTTATAGCAGAGAATTTTTTAAAATGTGGCTCAGGGTAGAGTTGACTACATTCTGGAAGATTAGGGTTAGGGTATGCGCACATGCCTAACGGAGGTATACACTCTACCGATTGCCGTTTTGTGAAGCAGGACTGGAAGTAACTCGGTCCAGCGCCGTGAGTGGCTCGATATGTTAAAACTGTCAATTTGAAGGAGATGCGCTCAAGTCAGGGATACGCAGCCAATGAAGGCTGATGAGCGCAGGAGTGATGTGCTCGGAGCGCCGTAAACCGAATATGAGCCGCGCAGTGACATTCTGTACAGACTGAAGACGCCGGATCAGTGATGTGGGCAAAGAATGCAGCTCAGATTAATACTTTAGGATTTTTTAGAACTGCACCTGTTGGTGCGAAGTTATACCTATACATGCGAACTGCACTCTAAACAGAACATAACTGAGAACATATTAAGTACGTTTAGATTGATTTTATGATGATTTACAGGAGCAACGTTTTAACTTTTTAATGTTTTCTTATTTTATGTGTACTTACGTACGATTTTCATAATAAATAAAATAAATTGCAGCACATTTTAGAACTGCGCATATTTTTGAACTGTATACATTTCTACAACTGCGCATTTTGTGTAGAACCGCGCGTTAAAAAAGTCCCCGGTGTAGCATGTCGATTGTCGTGTGGGGTATATGGATGAGTAAGCGGAGTGTTCTAATGGTCGCCGATCGCGATTCAATTATTAATTGCCGAGCGATCAACGACTGGTTTTATCGGCGCCGGTGATTAGAGGAACGAGACCATTAGCACCGTCACGCTGGCGTGCGATCTAATCGGCCTTAGCGATGAGAACAAGACAGGTGCCCGCCCGGGGCTCGGCAGGACGAGCGATGAACCCAGCTGGCCGGGAAACTACAAAGTGCCGTCCAACTTAGCGCTTGCACGCATCGCTTGCCGTCGATTTACGGATTTCCGGACACGATATGGTGTCTAGGGAGATCTTGGTACTTAGCTTTAAAGCAGCGCCCAGGAGGAGGCTTGATGTTAAACGCCGTGATGGCGGAGCGATGAACGTGATTAATAAAAGTTTTATATCCTCGCCCCGTGAGTTATGGCATTATATCTGTCGGGTTTCAGAAATCTTAGCAAAGTGAAGAAGCTCTTTGTCTTTCTATCCGCATCAAGTAAGCAGGACAAGAATTGAAGAAACATTAAGCACTATGGACGTAGGTTGAAGCTGGTTCACTTCACGATGGCGGGCACTTATCGTCTCGGCTATCGATGAAGAACATAAGATGGTTTAGATCATCATGAAATCTCAAGTCCTCACTAAGTATACATCGTCGTTTGGTGTGTGCTATTGTACAGCAGTTTTAATTCAGCAGGTAATGCATATGCAGGTTACGCAAAGCAAGACAGCATTAGTAAATGTCCCCCCAATGCATGCCTATTCTTCTATACGCCACTAAAGTTATCCCCTCATCTCAATGTGATATACGGTCTTTGGACTTTTGTATTGTTCCGTTTTCTCATGAAGTTAATCAAAACAAACAATAAAGACATTACATTATAAATGACTGTTGCTCTTTTTCAGCTTTAAATTGTCAAGTGAACGAATACAAAACCGCAAAACTAGCTTTGATTCGAGATACTGTAATCTTGGAAGCTATAGCGAAATGCTTATGACACTGAACGAGATTCTTCTGATGAAGGCCTGTAATAGAGATCGCAACGTCAAAGTAAAAATAGTGTCAGTTGTGTTTTGATAGAATTGTTGTTAAAATGCTTATGACAGAGACCTAGGTGATTGTGGCTATAGCATGCTGTGTCTATATTGCACCACACTAGTACATTGCTACCGTATTTGGTGAATAAATATGTATATATTAAGCCACGCCAACGTACTGCGCTATCCGCAGCTGACAATGATAGTAAAGAAAAATTTTATATCCTGTTATAAGGTCTAACTTCTTCACATGTGACATTTTGTCTCGTCGTACAGCTATATCCTCAGTCGCATGGAAGTCAATGAAGCATGCATATTGTAAGCTACATGGTAAAGACATCATTCGGTTGTCTGGAGCGGTTGTATGTCTGACTACTGCACCGCGCATCCAAGCGTCCGTTGTCGCTTCCATTAAGCCCCGTCCACACCAGCAACAATGTCGAAGCAACGTTCGACTTTGTAGCATTCGACAATGTTGCTTCGACACTGTTGCTGGTGTGAACGTGGCTTTAGATCGTAAAGCAATCACAACTCAGTGTAAGCATCGCGCTATATCAAGTGTCCCGACCTTTGCCTGTACTTTTTCTGCCTTTGCCAAACCGTCCCAACACGATATCAGAGGAAGGTACCATGGAGTGCCGGTGGTCGAGAGAGTTTGTCGTGTATGGATGAGTGAGCATCTGTCGTGTGTGTGGCTGTGTGCGTCGCATCCTGTCGCGTGGCATCGTCGTTACGTCATCGTGCTCGGTGAAGCGTGACGCAGCGACAGACTGTCATCATCATCACCGCGCATGACGAACACTTCCGACCAACGACGACATCTCAAACTTTGTTAGGATTGTGTCTGCACTCTGCAGCAGTCGCTGACCAGAAGTAATGTGATACTTACCAGTGGTTAGCATACAGGCCATATTCTCTTATGTGCATGTAGTTTAGTTACACGTCAACGATTAGGACGCTTTTTAATGTTTTGCTTACTTACTTCTTACTCAAACTCACCTTTTAACTCACCTTGTGTGGCCCCACTGGCAGAAACTCCAACCAGAGAGGCTTAGTGCTTAGCGGATCAGTCCATGAAGAAGCCCATCTTGGTCTTTCTTAACCGTTTTTAAAAGCATTGAGGCTGGTAGCTCCAACTATCTGCTGGTCCAGCTTGTTCCATCTATTAACCACTCTGTTGGAAAAGAAATGTTTCCAACAGTCCCGAGTGCACCTCACTTTAGTTAGTTTGAGTGAATGGCCTCTTGTACCCTTATTGTTCTTTTCCAATATGCTCCAATGTTCGTCAGAAAACACCTCAAACAAGACTTAACAAGCTATGTATACGCAGTGCACTTAACTCGTGCGCAGTTCGCTCTTCAGTATCACAGTCACGGCCAACTATAACGATATGTTTCCTGTGATAAGTTAAGTTCATAGTCTACGTATGCGACGAATGTAGGCTATTATATATGGTGAGTCGGAAAACATGAGAACATAAACGACCATGCAGGCTGCAGCTTTAAGTAAGGGATTTAGGACTGTCGACTTTGGATCCGAACATTTACACCGGACAGTTGACTGCACGGACATTATTCTCGGATGTATTCCCGGATATTTCCTTCAGATATTTCCCTAATTAATTATGTTTATGTACACATCTTTAATTTGACGGTAGCAAACGAGCAAAAGTGTGAACGAAAATCGACAACGTTTCACGTCCCCAATGAATGTTTAGAGAAAATTGTACTAGGCTGGAATATTGCAAGGGGAATGTCCTAATTAGGACTGTCCAGAATGGGAATACGCGCAGAGGAAATGTTGTAGGGTTAACAACAAATGTAGGTTTAGGTAATTTGGGAGTTCCGGTCCACTAAACCTACAATGTCTTAGCCTGTCCATCTCTTATTCTGTCTTGAATGCACCGTTCCTGCTCTAAATGACATCTCTGCCGACATCTGAACTCGGTGTGATAAAGCGTCATGTTCAATAAATCTGCCATGACGTACTTTAATTGTCATTTTTAGCATATACGTCATTGCATTTTGCACGTTCTCATCTAGTCTACTTACTGTATTGTGGTTTACAGTACGGCACATAAATAGTTAAATGAAACATAGAAAATGATTTTGTTGCAAAACGTTAGTGATTTCTAGTGAAATAGATATCAACATTTAAATTTCTTGCAGTTTAAGAATTTTTGTCTCATATAATTAACTTATAACATTTTCCAGTGCGATACTGTCATACTGTTAGCGAAATAGGTCTACTGGTTAACATCAGCTGAACATATCACACGATAGCTGTTGCAAATTTTGGCAAAAACTGCATATAAACGGCATCTCGGTTGGTTCAACCGTTTTGCACAGCTCACCCGTGCCAAACACACAGACACACACACAGACACAAAGACCATGCTACTTGCGACATTTGTAGCAATAGACCGCATCTACGTATATGTGCAGGCGATGCGGCCTAAAAATGAGTTGAAAATAAAACATTATTTTATGCAAATAATAGAAGTATTCTCAGTCTATAGGCCTAGCCGCAGAAAGATGAAATTGAACGGCGATTAACAACTTGTTCGATTGAGCGTTTTCCGAACAACGTGCATTTGCGTCAGTCAGCTTTGCATGCCATTTCCTTTCGACGGGAATCGTCGAAGGCCGATCGGTACCGTCAGTGAGTTAGGCACGACGGAGGCAGGACGCTGACCGTCAGCTGCGGAAGGATCGCGGTGCCTGCCGCTGAGTCTGAGATAGTGCTCGTACAGGCCGGCCGCCAGCTGAGCGGCGATCAGGTCCGACGAGTTCGACGCGACCAGTCGCAGGACGAAGCACCCGTCACAGAGCAGGTACTTTCGCACGAAGCGGTGGACGTCGGACGCTGACGCGGCCACGGGTGATGGTCTGTCCACGGAGCCGTCTGCCGCTGCAGCCGCGTGCCGACCTTCGACGTCCGGTGTCCGGTCAGCGGCAGCGCCGGCACGGTCGACCGTCATCATCAGCCGGTTGCTGACGTA
>Ga0209780_1004453_pt1 | contig 10785 bp, 7 predicted proteins | sample WorMetexBAHAMAS2_FD_187384 | JGI IMG/M metagenome (GOLD analysis project Ga0209780, IMG submission 187384) | Marine gutless worms symbiont microbial communities from Max Planck institute for Marine Microbiology, Germany - Inanidrilus exumae... | ecosystem: Host-associated > Annelida > Digestive...
AAAATTTGTGTAGTGGGTGGTGTTCTCGATGTGATCACGTATGCCAAGTTTCAAAATGAAATTTTCAGGGGTTACAATTTTACAGGGGGTCGAATTTTCCATTTTTCCTATTGATTCTGAATGGGCCTTACAACAGTGCAGCGCTACTGCGCTGCCTGTGATAGAAAGTAATGTTGGTCGAACGTAAGCCTATCGGCAACACCGTGATGATGAGAGCAGTAGCAGAAGTCTGTTGTGACCTCGGCAATCTGCTCGTCGGCTGTGATCAGCTGCGTCACTGTCATCTCATTCTTCGTCAACGTTCCAGTCTTGTCGGAACAGATCACGTCCACGCAGCCTGCGCCCAGACATCATCACAACCAACGTCTCACGGCGTCTCAACACTAGCAGCCAGTCACAGTGTGACAGTTCAATAAGGTTTGCTAGTTTGCTCAAAGTATTTACTTAGCTTCCCGAAAAAGCTGCTGGGAACGAATGCCCGTGCAGCAGAAATTGCATGAACTGCTACACAATTACTTCTCGACTGTTGTAATGTATCATAATTCTTACACACGGTCATGCTGTTTATTATTATTATTATTATTTCAAGTACTTTATGGTGATTTGTAGGAATATCGTTCGGAGAAGTCGCTGGAAGCTCTTACCAAACTGGTGCCCCCAAGTGTCACTGGTAAGGAAGTAAATTGTTAATTGTCACAGATTCCACTCAGCAATACACGGATACTTTGGTACAGTGATATAGTCAGCAACGGTAACATACACCGAATGGAAACAATTGAACCAGTTAAATGCAATTAACACCTAGAAGAAGCTAGAACTCACAAGGATGCACACTTGGCGTGACCGGAGTCGGTTCGCCGCTGGGCACGTTCTAAAATTGGGGGACTTCTGGTTTTGCCAACCTACTTCCAGTGCAAATCGCTAGACCCCAGATCAAATGCACCTCTACGCACTCCTCCGAGGTGTAAAATTGTGGCCTTCCAACACCATTTACTGACACATTCACGCTATTTTGCATGTTGTAGGTCCAATATAACCGCTAAAACCACTGCTCGTTCTAATTTTGTCCACCCCCCTCATTACGACTTTTGGTCACTGTTTCTAATCACAGTACCTAGAAGAAGCTGGAACTCACAAAACTGCACTAACCCACACAGTCACTGGCGATTGTAGCTGCAGCGGCTTTTGAGAGACAAGCAGACGCCGCTAAAATCCTGACCCCACGACTACCGTCAGCACGGGTAGTTAGACTATGATTACTGCACGAACAAAAATTAGCAGAAACTAAAATGGCTTACCGAACAGAAGAGAAATATAAATGAAAACACGATACACTACTGGAATATGAACAGTATGCATCCGGAGTTCTTATTGGTTGTGAGGCACAGTGGTAGAACATCAGTCTTTGGCCGGCGAACTTTCCCTGTCCTGCGCTCGATCTGCAGCTGACGGGTGACCACTTATGTGGGTAAACCGTCCGCTACAAGGTTAGCCAACTAAGCCAACTCAGCCATTCATCCTTTCGAGGTCGATAAATGAGTAGTAAGCTGTAATCAGGTGGGTGCTACCTCGCTCGGGTGCCGCCATCTGGTGAATGCTTACGTAGTAAAGGCATGATGGTTCATTCCATCCGTGGATGAACGTGTGGGTGGCAGAACAAACTGTGTGATCCCTCTAACACGTGCCATTCCTGAGCGCATTAGAGGTGGTTTACGACGTTGTGCTATATAAATCGACGTTTAATTTACTTTACTTCGAATCAACTTGGTCCAAAAACGTTCAAGTCACGACTGTTCTTCAGAATCACTGCATCCTAACTTCATTGCACTAGATCATCTGTCTAGAATCTACACGTATAGCATTCTTTATCTTTCACTTACATGTATCTATCACTTAACACGTGATCACCTTTGCAAATACTGAGCTGGAACTGATGCTTACCAAGTGTTTCAACAATCGGCAGTTTTTTGACGATAGCTCGTCTCTTTGCCATCCGCATCACTCCGATTGCCAGTGTTACCGTGACGACAATCGGCAGCCCTTCAGGTATTGCAGCCACGGCCAGGCTGTCAATCAAACCAACGTACGGCTAGAGAACTATAGCTGTGAGCAGACCAATCTAACGACTCAAGTACACGGACATTTTCAACACCTTATAGCCGATAAAGTTTAAACTTTAATGACTTCCAATGCCACAGTTTTGTCTCAAACACCTATATATACTTCACAATAATGGCTATTTTGTGGACAAATCTGGTTTAGCCAGTTAAGCCTTAATTTTCTTACTTCACCTACTTCTCTAAAACCGAACCTAAGACAATTTTACTTCGACTCACACTGGCGCGGCAGACAGTCTTGACGCTGCAAGAAACAATAGCCTGCAACGATCACAGTTTATAGAGGACACCGTCAAACCATCTTTTTCCTGCCCGGGATTATCTCCCTGTTCATTTGGTGCGTAGGAATTATCTGAAGTAATTCTTTGTTAGGCAGATGCGCCCAGGCTGAGGTTTGAACCCCGGTTCCTGAGTGTGCCACGCTCCACTGCCCGAGTGCTTAGACCACTGGGCCACATGGGCAGGCCATTTAATATAAAATAGCAGCAACTTTCAAATCGGGAGCATAGTCTGCTGTCTACGATTGCCTGGTCAGGAAATTTTCTTCAACTATTATTCACAACAACGATTTAACTCGACCTCTAATTAACAAGATGCAGTCGGAGATGGCATACTTCACTCCCGGTGCTGCCACCTGGCAAACTCAACCAAACAATGCTGCCCGACGTCCAACTGTCGCCTCCACCTGGCGAACTGGATGAAACATTTGTGCCATCTTGGATTATCGCCTATTTCCTTCCTCCATTATATAAAAACACGATCTCATGCACAAAAAACTGAAAGTACATAACGTATCATTCATTCATTCATTGATTGTACATAAAATTGATGTATAATAGGCTAAAAAAGATAACACATTGTTATCAGAGCAGGAATGTGCCATGGACACAGATAACACATACAAAAAATTTGGTGAAATTTGGACACGCAATTTTTGGGACGTGCAAGCGGATAGACAGACACCAAGAAAACGAGACAGTCAGACAGAGAAACAAACAAACACGCTGATGACAATACTCTGTCCACCTATCAGAGGTGAAGTAATTAACCCAATCACTAGCAAAGCCGCTGATAGACAGACAGACAAACAAGAGAAACAAACACGCCGATGACAATACTAGCAAAGTTGCTGATACCTGACGCCAATGGTGAACATGTCAAGAAGTTGTCGTCCCTGGATCCAGCCGAGAAACATGATAACGCCGATGATGCAGAAGGAGTAGAAAGATAACTGCTTGCCTAGTATGCCCATACTGATCTGTAGCGGCGTCTTGGGTGCCTGCACATACGTACCACAGCCGGTCGACAGAATTACTCGCCAACAATCACACATAAACATACACTGATTCGACAGTGATTTACAGGTCACGAATGCTTTCTTTGCCTTTCGTTCCAACCAGTTGACTGCGTCAGAGTCGGCAAGGTAACGTCTTCGTAGACCACCATCAAAGAGCGTTGTCTTTGGACATTCATTTACTACGTGAGACATTGTTTGGACCACCCCACATTCACCCTACTGGAATATGCTAAGCCCCAGTCGTGTACATTTGCAGCAATGCGGAGGAGATGGTGTTGGTGTCCATGACCGTCTCCTCTGTGTAAGTACCTGCAAGCGAAGCTCGTAGTGAACAATCAACAACGTCACACACAGATCGAGTCCATTCGCATCCCAGTCAGGTCGCTTCAACCAGCATTTCTGGTTGAATTGAAGGGAACTCCAATCAGAATAACTTACCCAATGAGCCTCATACAGGTGTTGACTCGTGATAAAAAGGATGACTAGATTTACGAAATATGAAACCACTTTCTCATAAAATATGAACCAGACGATTCCAAAACCTGACAGGAGAAAAACTACAACACTAGCAATGGCAAAGATTGAGGAGATCCGATAGATCAAAGGCGACAAAGGAAAGAATATATTGTGATTACACAACAAGCATATGAGTAGATAGTATGGAACGACACTTACCTCTTCGGCCTGCATCATTTTGAAAACATCACCAAACTCCGAGTTCTCAGCAGTGCCAATGACAATACCCTGACCACACACAGACATCACAGTTTCAAGTTGAACAAGACTATGAATTCGCTACAAGAAAATAGCAAAGAATACGCACAAAAATGGGTATGTCTTCTGGCAATTAACATGCGTTACAACTTGTCACATGCAGCTTCCTGTGTTTATTATACACGCACACTTGAATCATCTTAAGGAATCAAGTAATTCTAGCCGAGCTTGTGACACGTGCTTATAACAGTGAAGCCGCACCTTGCCACTGCCACAGCGGACGAGCGTGCCCATGAACGCTACGTTGTCACGGTGTACAAGGCCGTTGCGTTTCGCCGGCAACACTTCCGTATGTTTGGTCGCAGGCTCCGTCTCCCCGGTGAAACTCGACTCATCAATGGACAAATCATACGCCTGGTGAACGACACACACCAACACTGAATTACTACAAAAAATAACAGCAGACAATTAGCACTGTATGGGGATATGGTCGACTCTTCACAACTGACGTTTGTACCAACTTCAAAGTAAAGTGACAAAAACTAGGCCGAATATCAAAATAGTTTTAAAATCCGTGGTCAGCTGCCAGCTTCCATTGTAAATGGCACAGGAGATAGCTTTTGAAAACGGCCGGAAATGCTAACCTTGAAGGGCTCGTGACCTTGACCTGGGATCAGGTCATACTGCATACCATCATGCATCACTAGTCGACCTCTACCTACGCGCCAAATTTCATTGGAATCAAAGAAACATTTTTGTGGACGGACGGACGTACGCACATACATACGTACCCACCGATGGACAAATGGACGGACGGACATTTGAGACCAGCTTTATTAGGTCGAAAAAGTCGACCTAATGTCTAGCAGGTGGCCCAGCATCGACGTGGAAGCCTTCAGCATCGCAACTAAGGTTTGACCTTCATCTTTGACCTCCAAAACTCAACTGGATCATCAGCAAGGACTACTGGCTATGCCGTGTAAGTTTCATCGAGATTGCTCAAATAGTCCATGAGATATGGTGTTCGCGGGGGACAATATAACGTGACATCAACTAGTCGCAACATTGCACGTGGCTGCCGCAGTCCCGCTGTCACCACTATTGATTTTTTGGCTGCGTAAAGCTCCATAGCACTGACTCCCAAAGCATTTCAATGGGCCCGGCAGCCCCCAAAATTGTCCCTACCCATGCGGAAATCTCGACCACATCTAATACTTGGTTCCTTGGGCCCACCCAAGTCTACCCTCCAATCGGCATCTCGATGAGTTCAGCCGTTTTTGCAGGGCTCGTGAACGTGACCAACAGACATGGAGACCACGCTACTCTGTCTGTAGGAATAAATGCACATCTTATGCACCGACAGCATGCAGTGCAGCCTAACGGAACAGAAAACAAAGTTGCAAGCACTGGAAATCAAAGACGACATCAAAGCTAACATTCTAGGCTCGCATTAACATCGTTTCAATTTCGTATATAGATGTCAGAATATTTATTAAGTCTTGGTAAAAAAATAGACCCAAAGATAGAAAAATAGTGGTCAACTACTATACCTCAAAAAGTCGGAGATCACCTGGTACTCTGTCACCGGTACTCAAATACACGATGTCACCAGGAACCAGCTCGCGTGCCAAAAATGTCTCCAGCTTCCCATTCCGGATGCTGAAAAGCATCAGAAATAAAAACACATGATGGCAAGACATCGGTAAGATTGGTTGATGTTTATTTCAACGATGTGACAATGTTGACAAAGTAACGAAATGTTTCTCTATGGCAGTAAAATGTCGCCAATGCCGGAACTGTATCAGCATGGACTTGGTTCATTCCTCAGTCTGTTCCGCTAGCTTCTGATATTACTGACATTAATTTCTCAAACATCTCAAGAAGCTCTGTACTACAAGCTGTAACAAAATGTTGTATTTGAAGTCATGACCATGCAGATAAACCAAAAGAAGCCAGCACTCACAAGAGTGCAAAGACCATGCCGGCAGTGTTTTTGTGACTCGTGACCTTTGACCTTTTGACCCCAAAATAAATGAGTTTCCAGGACTTATCATGGAACATTTGTATGTCAAGTTTGGTGAACCTAGCTGCATCAGTTTTTGAGTTATCGTGCGTCAAATCAGACAGACAGAAACGGCAATGAAAACCCAACCCCAGCAACTGCCGTTGGCACCGGCAAAAAGTTTAAATTGTTCTCACTGAAAGCATACACACACAGACAGACACACCACCACATACACTCTCACTCACAAGAGCATTTTGACAGTTAAATACAAACAAAACAAATCACTACTGAATGAAAGTATCAACTAGAATGTACCACAGACAATTTACTTACTTACCAGTGACACTTGGGAGGTACCAGTTTGGTAAGAGCTTCCAACGACTTCTCCGAACGATATTCCTACAAATCACAAAAAAACAGTTAAAATAATAATAGTAAATAGCATGACCGTGTGTAAGAATTATGATGCATTACAACAACAGTCAAGAAGTAATTCTGCATCAGTTTATAAAATTTACGCTGAAGGGGCATTCGTTCCCAGCTGCTTTTATGGCAAAGCTCAGTAAATACTTTTGAGCAAACTAGCAAACCTCATTCAATGGTTGCACTTCTCTTATTAGACCTGTGACTGGCTTGGCTCAGTGAAGACAAACTTGCAAACGATGGTTGGTAAGACTTAGAGTTTAATGGCACTTTCAACATAATTTAGGTTAAATTGCACCCTATATTATGAATATTAAAATTTAATAAGTATTAATTCTTGGTGTAAAAAACTGAAAAAAAAAATATGACAATAACAGTAGATTCAGACTGAATAATAAAATTAAAATTAGGTAAATTATTTAATTAAAAAAGCACAATTTTAGTAAGATTTCTTTTTTAGAAATTACAGTTGATCATATAAGTCAACTTTTGAAATAAAATTTAGTATATTTTGGCTGGGTGTATGACTGAAGATGTTTTTAATGTCTTAGTCTTAATGCCAACAACAAGTCATTTAGTCGGTCGTGGAACAAGTGGCTGGACCAACTTCGAGATGACTCTAACTGATCATCAGAGACCTGGAAGCAAGCTGTGTGCCACGGTTATCATGTAGCAACGACACGACAGCCCTCACAGACTGCATGGCTATGATGATAATGATGATGAAACTCAACTCATTATCTCATAGCCGTGTTGGGTTGGTTAGAGTCACCTCTAAGCTTTTTTCTTTCAATCACAAACTGACTTAACGTTAGTTCAATACCGGCAGTTACTGTGTACGCCGTGTCAGTAAAACTCTTTGAGGCACATTACCTCAGTTTAGCACCTCTAGTCAAATTCATTTCGCGCACAAATTTCAATCACTGTTTGCTAGGCAAAAGCTGCAAGTCTATCGGCAATAAGTGGAACGATTTTCTACCAACCTGAACGAAGGCAACGGTAACAACAATGATGATTGCCTACAACATACACCAATACAATAAATGCAAATTTTAAAATAATAATTTTAAATGACGACAAACAAAAACCTATCATATTGCCAATTTCCCTCTTCTCGCAACCGTCTTTTCAGAAGAATAAAAGGCCCGAAATATCCTGCTAAGAGATTGTATATTTCGTTTAGTCACAAACAAAGCTATACAGGATACACTTCAGTTTATTAAACCTGGTATTAAATGGCGTAAAAGGCAGAAACATGACTTCCATCAAGGATCCCATTTGTGGATGAAGAGACAAGGCCAGACCACTGGTTAGGGTTACAGCTTGACACTTTGATGGTTCGGTGGCAGAAAACACATCCGGCATGTAAAACCCCATTCTACTAATCCCTGCGGGTTCTTTTCCACAACAGGTGGAGGAAGATGACCCGAGGGAAAACCCGCAAAACGTCCATTACACAGAAGCAGTAGTAGAAGTTTAAACAATAGCTGAAAGTTATTTGAACTATTCATAGTTACTGATAACGCCTATTCACGCCCAGAAGGCCAGTCGTTACTAGGGGCGACAGTTTTTGAAGTCGGGTGACTTTAAAACTAGCTGTAAGTTAAACGACCTTAGTTTGCGTAAAACTGGTAACTAATTTATGGCAATTTGCATCCCCAGAGAAATGTCATTGCAAGAAGTGACCGGTATAAGCTGTGGAATGTTATACAAAGTGGCTAAAACGTGCACAAAGTATACAGTCCATTTGCATTTAACTGACCACAGTAATGCTGACAGCATCATCAATCTGTTGCATGAAGATGCTCACACAAGCTGACGCCAACAGCAACATGATTAGCGGGTCTTTGAACTGCAAGCACATAGCACATTCGTTCATTACGTAAACTTCCCATACTCGTTACCGAGCATTGGACCCAGAGATGATCCCAGTGTATAGGTAGTCAGCCCGCAGGTGACTATAAGTCATCCACCCAGCGGTAGGCTGCCATTACTTTCCGCCAGGCCTACGGTTACCTTCCCAGTTCCCAGCCGCAGAGCGCCACCGCCCGTTAACCGGTACCAAGTTATACTGCTTGGTGAGTGGCACATAGGTGTGAACAACTTGCCCAAGGCTGCTATGCAGCTTTGCCTCAAGTAAGATTTTAACCCATGACCTGTTAATCGCAAGTCCAATGCTCGCACCACCATGACACCTGTTCATTACATGCATAATACAATCCAATCACAGGTGTTTCCTGTTATGTAACTCCACTACATCTGTTTTAACAGCTGTTATCCTAGTCTGGGTTAGCCAGTTCCTCCACAATTTGCCTCCTGCACTTGTTACGAAATAATGGGCAATCCAGTAAACGGCGGTCCCAAATTCAGTTACCATGTTTAACAGTATAGTAAGTAAATTTACGTTGCCGAACTGTGCATAAATATTACGGTTACCGTGTCGGTTAGGGTTAGTGTTACGGTTAGGGTCAGTTTGTTAGCGGTAATAATTTGGAATAGTTTGGCAACATGGTATCTGAATTTGGGACCGCCGTTTACAGGATTACCAGAAAATGTTTGCAAACATCAGATTTACAGAAACCTTATAAAACAACTTACAAAAAAACTTATGCAAAGAGTGAATGTTTGTAAATCGGATTGCTGGTAGCAATAGAAAAATGTACATTAAACAAGACACTGTTTGACTGGGAACACAATGAACACTTGCCTGATCTAAGTACTTCTTCCACAGAGGATCGTCACTGGTAATGTCAAACTCATTGTACCCGTGGTTTCTGCGACGCTGGCCGACCTCATACTCCGACAATCCAACGTGAATGTCGACCTCGAGCTTGGAAGCAATGTCATAATAGGACGACTGAGAAGCCTCGCTGGATTTCAGACATCGCATCATCGTGTCTTCCGACTCACAGCTCACATTCTCCGTCTACAGCAATAACATACAAGCAGCCTGTTTACTAATACGACGACGACAACTAGTGTCGACTAGGGCCCACAGTTTTCGGCGGCAAATTTCGCCGAATTCCATGGCGCCGTTTGCCAAATTCCGTGGCTCAACATGGCAAATTCCACGGCAATGGCCGAATTCCGCGGCTCGGCTCAAAATTCCGTGGCTCGCGGAAAACTGTGGGCCCTAGTGATGACACAATACATTGCATCGTATTGACTATCGCATTATTGAAGGTGTATCGCATCGTATTCATATTGCGATAATTCACTCTCAAACAAATCAGTATTCTGCACTACTCTAGTAAAATGTGTCATAGGCTACTGGTGTCAGCAACAAAGAGAGTGCGATGGGCGGACAGTCATTTGTGTCACATTCTGACACTCAGAACTCCAGATCGAGTTTCGAGTGTCGGCACACGAACCACTTCAATGGAATAAATTAGATAGTAATGTGCTCCAAATTCAGTTCAGTTTTAAATTTTCAGTTTTATACAACAACAACAAATACAATTTTAAATTTTGAGGTAAAAATTGACAAATATTTGAAGAGTCTGGGGGTTTATATAAGTGTTTTGTAACGCTTCCTTCTCACATTACCACCCGTTTAATTTCATTTCATTTCTCTCTGCTCAAAATAGGTGGTGTAACGTTAACGCTGAATCATGTTGGGTTTCTATATTTAGGCTGCCGGATGCCAGTAGGCATGACAGTCTCCTTAATAATTAAGTACTCAAGAGGCCCGCTCACTGAAATGTCATTAGAAGGTTTCACCGCGTCTTCGAAGAGATTATCCAGTAAATGAGATATATAAGACACTGCATATTTTAACATGTTTTTTCTAAATCATACTTAATTGTTATCAATTATTTATTATTTACATCCAACGTCACTGCCATAGACCATTTAACTACAGTAACTATTTAACACGTTGCGACTAATAAACGGGCCTATTTGGAAGTTACTTCTGTGCCACGAACACTTCGGCACCAGTCGGGTAGTCGCGCTCACTCGCGCCGTCGCAATCGCTTTCCCTTTTTCATCGAATTCGACGTCTCATGGACACGACTGGCATAAGTAAGCACAGGCGGTTCACGAACCCCCACCTCTAACTGACATTCCCCGTGTCTCATCTATTAAGATATTGGATGTTACCATCTCTAATCGTCTGTCACTTAGTCAACGTGTTCAGAACGTTGTCATGTCGTGTGCTCAGACTGTGCATGCTTTACGAACACTGTGTAGTCACGGTATGAACAATGCCACATTGCAAATTGTTTTCA
>Ga0209780_1004454_pt1 | contig 10785 bp, 5 predicted proteins | sample WorMetexBAHAMAS2_FD_187384 | JGI IMG/M metagenome (GOLD analysis project Ga0209780, IMG submission 187384) | Marine gutless worms symbiont microbial communities from Max Planck institute for Marine Microbiology, Germany - Inanidrilus exumae... | ecosystem: Host-associated > Annelida > Digestive...
CTAGGGGGCGCGTCAGCGGCGGGCAAGCCACAATCGTGACGTCATGCAATGGGCGTGGCTTACGGGGGCGGGCGGGTACACGCCATCCCACTGCAGAGCAGCGTGACGGCTTGTGCTATTTTATTTTGTTTACTGGTGAATGTTGACTGCTGCAAATATTTAATCCATGGATATGAGGGTCATTGCTAGATGCAAGTCTGGATGACCTCAGCAGTTGTCTAGGGGCCTACAAAATCAGGAGGCCTTCATATAGTTCATAAAAAATTTGTACTGGTAAGGTAAAAAAAACTGTAACTAGTAGTCATTAGTGGATCAGGTATTCGTGCAGTCTCATTGTCTAATTTATAGCCATGTAGGATCAGGATCATTATCATATGGATAGTTGTGACAGTTGACGAGCATCTTAGATAAATTAGATGCATATAAAGGTCTAAAAGAGGAAATTCAGTCGACTAGAATTTTATAGATTGATCATTTCGTTTAAAGTTGCACATCTTTACAATAGTCAAGGCCAGAAGAGGCTAGTAGAGGTATAGGGACAGTTCTGCCCCATGTCTGAATTGGGCTGTTGTAGGATGTAATAGATATACAAGACATGGTATACAAAAATATTGCTAAAACATCACTGTTAAATTTAAAAAGTGATTTGTCATCTGTATGCTGGGACTAGATATTAGCCTACCAGTATACAGTATTTGATCACAATAGCTTCAGCCGTTCCAGAGATATGGTTGGTTCCTACCAAAATTTAAATGGTTTATGTGACCTGACCACGCCCCTTTTAGGGATGATTTGTCATCCCTGGGCTAGGACTGGCTACGTTCAGTCTGTGTACCAAATGTGAAGCCGCTATCTCCATCCACTATGAAGATATGAAAAGGGATACAAAATGTGGAAAATGGGGTGGTTTGGGATAGTTAGGGTCACTGAAAATAGCGCCATTTGATAGAGGGCATACCACGTTCCTATTATCCTTCCATAGTAACTGTGTCCCTATCTTGCATCGTTTCTGAGATATAGCAAGATATTGGTCGAAAATCTCCAATTTGAACCTAGCTCACCTGTATTGGCGCGGTGGCGCAACGGATAGAGCATTGGACTTGTGATCAACAGGTCATGGGTTTAAATTCTACTTGTGGCAAAAGCTGCATAACAACCTTGAGCAAGTTGTTCACACCTATGTGCTTCTGTCACCAAGCAGTATAACTTGGTACCGGCCAAGGGGCAGTGATGCTCTGTGACGGAGAAGGTAACTGCCAGTCTGCTGGAAAGTAATGGCAGCCTACCTCTGGGTGGATGACTCTTTGGCATCTCTTGGACTATCGTACGGCATTGTTTGCGTGATCCTAGGTTTAGCCATCTTAGTAGAACGTCAACTTGTGACAGATGGGCAGACGGACGGACAGACACACAATGACGGCAAGTAACGCAGTAGCATAGTGTCGTGCTGGTAAAATCGGTGCCAGATAGGGACATACTTACTATGGAATGCTTATGCCTCTATTGGCATGAATTATGTAATGCGTTTATCGCATGGCGCTATTTTCTGTGACCTTGAGTGACCCCTAACTACCACAAACCACCGTATTTTCGATACTTTGTATCGCCTTTTATATCTTCATAGTAGGTGGAGGCCGGGGGTCATAGGAGGCAACCAAACCTGGCTTTAGTATTTTGTGTGTGTTAATTTTATGTTGTAGTATATTTTGTTACTGTCGTTTGTTTGTCGGGTGGGGCGTAAAACCTTAACTCAATTGATCAATAGTTGTTTTGACAGTATACCCGTTTGTGATGGCAAATGGATAAACAGGGCCATGTCATATACTTCGCTGATGTTAAGACTACAGAATGTATAATAGCCTCTGTTGCTTAGTAACAAACCATGTGCTTGTGGAATTTTCAGGGCAAAATAAAGCTTGTGCATTTGAGTTGATTGATTGATTTATTGATTGTTGGTTGTCTGCAGGTTGATGAGGGAAGCTGTGAAGCTGGTGGATAAGTGCATGTTTCTTAATGTACTTCTGGAGACAAAGAACTCAGATACCCTTTCCACGTATGACTCATTACCTTCAACTTGTTGTCACTGTTTGCTAGCTTTGTGTTGCAACTATTGATATATTCTCCACATACAACATAGTCTGCGTGTGTATTGTATCGTGTTAAAAATGTGTTAAAAATTAACTACAGATATGGTGGTGACAGTATTGCAGATGGGCATTCACTTAATGAAAGTAGTTACATATCTGTGGAATAGGCTTATTGTGCTCGTGTCTGGTCATCAGAGGGATGCCTTAACAGCTTGCATCTAAGTAAAGGATTTGTCAGCAATATTCTGACAAACATTGGCAGTGTATTCAAGGCCCCTGTATGCACTGTAACCCAGTCTAGTTGGCCATGTTGATGGCATTTGTATATTGTTCTGTTTGCATGCAGGCCTCTGTCTGTGTGTTTTAGTATGTTGGACAATGGAGGCTGGACAGTACTTCACAACTGGCTGCTGCATAGCAAAGCTGATGACTCCAGGTCTTTTCTTGTTGAACTGTTGAAACTGTATAAACAGCTTCCAGTAACAGTTGAGCTGTTGCGGCAGAACTCTTGTGCAAAGGACATCAAACAGCTGTCCAAGTGTCCTGATGCAAGTAAGTGTGTACAGTCATAATAATAATAATAATAATAACTAAACAAGGCGACTTACAGCTAGCGCCGACCAGTCCCGTACAAACTAAAATACAAAGTACATCAACAAAATACATCACAGCATCTCAGCTGGTTCTGTAATGCGGGGCAGATGCTGGCAAATTTTTAAAATTATTTCACCACTCAGACCACTGGTATGGTACACTAGTGAATGTGCAGTGAAGTAAGCATTAAAGATCCCGTGACACCATGAACATATTGGTCTGCTCTGCTACCTTGTGAAATATCATTGTTCAAAAGTCGCTAAGCTCAAGAACTGAGTGAAGCAAACTAATAGTGAAAAACAGTGACATTAGCCTTGGTCTTGTTGATAGGCAAGGCAGTGCAGTCCATTGGTGCAGTGTTGCAGTCCAGTTAAGTGAGCGCTAATATAGATCAGATTGTGCATCAGTGGCAATGCATAAGTGCTGTGCACAAGGACCCATGCAGTGCTGTATGTCTGTAATCTTCTCAACTATTACAGAACTATACTAGGTGCAAGATAATGACCTTGAAGGTCTTGTCACTATTTCACTGTAACTCCTTCTCAGATTCATATGCTTATTTTCAAAAATTTAAACAGGTTATGTGACCTGAACACTCCTCTTTTGGCTGTACTCCCTCTTGCATAGGCTAGTACCTGCTATGATTAATCTGTACACCAGATTTAAATTTCATAGCTGCACCTAATCCAAAGATAAGATGGGCCCCAAAGTTTAACGAGTAAAAAAATTTTGATGAAAGGCCACATCGCATGTCGTGCCATTATTGAGCATTGAATGATTGCTTATGCTGCATGCCATTATTGGCAATTAAGTGATCCTTTTTGCTGTGTACAATGCAGCAGAGACGCAGTACTTTTTAGTGGGCTGGACAACCCAAAAATTGCCCTTTTCCATAGGTGATGTTGACCCCATTTAATACATGGTTTTTTGGGCACACGTGAGTCAGCCGTCCAAATCACATTTCAGTCGGTTCAGCGTTTTTGCTGGGATCACGAGTGTGACCAACAGACTGACACAGCAGACCATGGTACTTTGTCGGGGGTAATCTATCATGCATGCACTAGTACTTCATAGCGTCAGTTTACACACCGAATTTGACATGCTGAACTTCACCCATTCCAAAGATATGATTGGGGCCAAAATATTGAAAAATGGGTCATGTGACATTGACCATGCCCATTAGGGGGTAGGTCTTCCCAAGGTTAACACTTGAGGTAGTATACATGTACAGCAGATTTGACGAATTTAGCTTCAGGCACTGCAGAGATATGATTGGAGCCCCCAAAATTTAAATGGATCATATGACCCTGACCACGCCCCTTTCAGGGTTGATTTGTCATCTGTGGGCTTGGACTTGCTATGATAAGTTATCCTACCAAAGTGGACATTTCTCTCCACCTGTTACGAAGATATGAAAGTCCATTCAAAATGTGTAAAATGGGGTCGTTTGGGTTACTTAGGGGCCACCCAAAGTCAGTGTCAGTGGCACCATTCAATACAGTGCAATACAGTAACAATACAGAGTTCCTATTAGCCTTCCACATGTCCCTGTCTTGCACCATTTCTGCGATAGTGAGATATTGGTCGAAAATCACAGATTTCAACCCACCCTACCTACAATTGGCACCACTGTTGGCGGTAACCCCATGGGATTTTTGCCAAGGTCTATGGCATTGATTGTGTGATCCTACATTTAGCCATTTTGATACAGTACCGGCTTGTGACAGATGGTATGACAGACGAAGACAACGATAGATGCCAGTGACTGTTATTAGTCTGGCCCCCTACACTGTGTAGACGAGCCAGTACTAATAGTGACTGTTGCTGTTATGGTGTTATTGTAACTGTTGCATGCATGATGCTTGCTAGTACAAAGTAAGTGAGCAACATTTGTAATTATACTTAGGCAAAAAGTGGTTTTGGTGTGTGCTTGGCCTTGTTAATATCACCACAACTTGCTAACCAGGTTTACCTGGAAATATGTTAAAATGATATTTTGTAGCTTTAAGTAAACTGCTGAGCTGATCCTCTTTGCTTTTGAAATGTACAGAAATTGCTGGTCTGTCAAAAAGCATAATATCTTGTTGGATGGACAAAGTCAAAGAGAAAAGTACCAGCAGCAGCAGCAGCAGCACTGGTTCGTTAGATGCTACAAAACTCTCAGGTTTTTTATCCTATATCTTAATGTGTGTATTGTGTTTGATTTCAGGTTTGTGTTATGCATGCACTTGTACAGAATTGTTTTGTTTGTTATTCTGTGCCACTAATCCATCAAAGGTTCCCTTTTGAAAGAAGTGGACGAAAAAAGCCGACGGGAAACCAGCTCATCGGGACAATGTGAAAAACGGCCGTTAAAATAGAAATGCATTTGGTTATTTTGTTTATTGTGCATTTAAGTTGTTACCAGTGCGTGTGTGTGTGTGTGTGTGTGTGTGTTGTATATCCTTTGTTGTTCTCAGTGTGTGTGTGCATGTATCCTTTTGTACATGCATTATTAGTTGATATATTGCTTTGAGCATTTGCACTGTAACGTACGTGTGAAATTCAGGAGTTTCAAAACTTTTCTGTCAGTAAAACTGACAAGAATAGAATGCTTAATGAAGAAAACCATGAAGATATATTAATTTGATGCTGTTATACTGTACATGAGAAAAGGTATTTAAGGAGTACATGTATGTGACTGGTACTAACGGTCAGTGGTAAGTTAGAAAGTGTTAAAATTGTATGTTGCAGATAAGTCATCTAGTCATTCAGACAGCATGCAGAATCACCGCAAGTCTTCTAGTAAATTATTATTGTCGTCGAGCAAGACTTCATCAGAGCTGAAAGATAAAGAATCAGAGGACACTGATCCATCGCGCGTGAAGACTCTTTGCGATTCGCCGGATCACATCAGTGCCAAACTGAACCAATGCATGTGGTCGGCAGATCACACTAGCAGTATAGCGTCAAGTATGGCACACGATGACAGCAGTAATAGCAATGATGCAGAAAGTGCACCATTGAAAACTGCTAGTCACCGGCCAAAGACTGTCAAGACATTAGGCTCAAAGATGCGTTCAACAGGTAAATGGCAAGCGAGCTGCCAAGCATTTCCAAATGGTGTAACATTTTGCTGTAGTTCTCCGGTGACGTTTTTGTTTGTTTTGCGGAATATGTGTCAGCTGAGTGATGGGACATGTAATCTTTACTTGCCGCCATTGATTGCATTAGTCCATGTGTATTAGTTTATTACGGCAATTTTATGCAGCGTCCAGAATAATTTGATGATGTTGTTGTCTCAATCTATGTCTTCGTAATTAATTTTTTGTTCTTGATCTGTTTTCTTTAGTCAGAAGTTTTTGCACAGCATTGTGAACTTGGATTAATGAAGTAGTGGAGTTTGTGGCTGCTAGAAACTGCTTTTCATTTCTGTTTCCAGTTCTCACAGCAGTTGCCTCTGCATCTCTGATTCGTTGACACTGTCACAAAGTCTAAATTATCCCGAGAATTGTTTATGGGAAAAAGTAGATACAAGAAAGTGTCATTAATAACTTGGACAAATTATTTTCCATCTTAGCCATAACTTAAACCGTGACATTGAGTGAATGCATTGATCCACAGTCCAACACCACTTTTCTCTACTGCTTCCAAGGTGAGTTTCTTCTTTTAAACATTTTGCTGGATCGAGCTTCTCCAGTTTGTTCTTGGTTGGTCTGGTCCTGCTTGTACCCTGAAACCTACCACTATAATGCTTGGAATGGTCTGCTTCGATTATCTATCAATAGCGCATGTCCTTTCAGGTTACAACCTTAGGCAAGTTGATCACACATGCGCCTCTGTCACCAAGCAGTATAAATTGGTACCAGCCAAAGGGCGGTGACCCACGTACAACTGGAAAGGTAACCATAGGTTTGGTATGTCACAGCCTTTAAAGGAAGGAGAGGAAAAGAATAGTATTTATATAGTACCATTTATATTATGCATAGTCTCAAAGCACTCAGACATGGATCACACAGTTTTACCTGCAAATTACACCATGCCTGCCTTTCCTTCGTAAGTATTCACCAGATGGCGCCACCCTTAATTGAGGTAGCAGACATCCAATTGCAGCTTACTACTCATCTATCGACCCCAAAGGGATGAAAGGCTCAGTTGGTCTGGTTGGCTGACCTGTATCGGGCGCTTTACCCATATAAGAATAAGTGGTCACCCATCAGCTAAAGGTCGAGCGCAGGACAGGGAACGTTTGACGGCCAAAGACCAACGTTCTGCTGTTGTTCCACGCAACCAGCCAATAGGTGGTTTATCCACCTGTATGCTCAACTGAGATGAGCACGCACGTACACTCCTAAGGAGTATGGCCTTTACTTTTAGTGCATGTCGTAGCAAATTCTTCCTTTGAGCATATGCTCCACAACTTTTTGACCTATTTGTGTCCTGACATATTGTTACGGTGTCCTTCCACCAGTTGTTTGGTGTGATTCTTTACCATCTATCATGTTCTCCTATCAGTACAGACACTGGAGATCTCAGACCCAGTCATGCAGAAGAGTTGATAAGATTGTCACTTCATACAACTTTTGTCTTTTTTCAACCCCTGTTGTTGTTTCACTGGATATGTTTCAAACACTATTGTCACTTTTCCATGGCTTCAGATCTGTTTCAAACTTTCATTGTATGACTATAGCTGTTGAGACAATCAGTTTGAGATTGAATGATCCTATAGTGTCACTATCTTATCTGTCACTCCATGCACTGATAGTGGTTACTTTGCAAGTGTCTTTTGTAATATTTTACAACACTAAATGTCAAGCTATTTTTAGCAGCCCTGAAGCTCCTAAAATAGACAGTGGTTTTACTTATATGATGTGTTGCTTTGAGAAAATTAATGGAAGTATATGGTGTAATATATTTTATAACAAAATATATTTTACAGCAATATACACAATCATTTCTATAAGTTATTAACGATTATTCAGTATATTCTGCCTGCAAAATGTTATAAACATAACGTCAGTGATTCCTGGGACAGAAGAAGAATGAGAAAATTCTTATACAACACTTTGTCCAAAAAAGGATCCCCAAGGTTTTGGACTTGTTAGATGAGGTGGGGGTGACGCAACGGGCAGTGTTGGACTTGGCGATCAACAGGTCGTGGGGTTCAAATCGTACTCGGGGAAAAAGCTGTTTAACGACTTTGGGCAAGTTGTTCACATCTATGTGGCCCTCTGTCACCAAGCAATATAACTCGGTACCGGCCAAGGGCGGTGATGCTCTGCAGCTGGAAGGGTAACCGCAGGCCTGGCGGAAAGTAATGGTAGCCTATTGCCGAGTGGATAACTTATACATACCTGCAGGCTGACTGCTGGTACACCGGGATTAGCTCCGGGCCCAACGCTCGGTAATGAATATGGGAAGCCTTTACCTTTGTTTGGATGAGGTGGGAAACATAAATGCCGTTTGGTAACTTTCGAGAAAACTTACCAAGACTGAACAAAAATGTTGGGCATTATTTAAGACACTGTATTATTCTACGCAAAACAAGGTGTTGCCTTAACGGGACGTAACCATACTGGCCCGCTGTGCAGTGTCAGCCACCCACGTGCCTGGTTGCCCGCCCACTCGCTGGCAGGGCGGCAGCGTTACAGACGACGACCACAGACGCCAGCAAGCCAAGCAATACTGGCCCATTAGGTTGGCCAGTACAAATTTACAAAAAGTTATTAGATAATAAGCAACGTAGCAGTCAACAACCTTCACATTAACTTAATGACAGTTTGTACGTATGAGTTTAGTGGTGAGCATGGTTGCAAAACTGATAGTGAATACAGTTCATTTTACAGCGTGTAATTGTTGTGCATTTGCTGTTGGCATTAGGGCTAGAGGTGGAAGACCCTTTACCTCCGTCAAAGAAGAAATCACTAGTACAGTCTTTTGATAAAATACCCTCTAAGCTTCCCAGGTGAGTTGAGCAGGAGAATTACCTGCCCACTTTGATCATAAGTCATATCTGTTTATTGCATTTTATCACCGAAGCATGTGTGTGTGTTTGTTGGAACGTCTCGGGTTTTGATGATAATTTCATCTCTGATGAAAACTAATGATGATTTGCGGTTTAAGAGATGATTAATAGACATTTGTATAATCTTGTACAAGTGGTTGTTTACTTCATTACTGCATACATTACAGCCACACAAGCGTGATCATAGTGTGCAACAACTTAACTGGTTTCTGACACGGTACTGAATTTTTCAGGCACTGTCAGTCTCACTAATGACATGAAGCTGTCATATGATAAAATTTCTTAATATCTTTCCTCAGTCTTGAGAGCATATAGTTATGCTTACTGTATTCCAAGAAACTAACTAAAATTGAATCAAACTACCAGCAGCAGAATTACACGTTAGTGGGACTTGGGTTTGTAGTAGTAGACTGCTTGAAATAGTGCAATGCCATTGAGAAATTTGGCCAGTTATTATCACATGAAGTATGATGCAAGACGAGAAATAAGGAATGAAAAGAATAGTAACGGAGCACATGTTAATTATCTGTATATCTAAGTACTGAGCATAGGTACAGTAGACGTGTAAGATGCACAGTTTAGTAGTGGTCCTAGACAAAGCGGTTCTGTCAAGTGACAGATTTGTCACCACATCATAAAACTAAAGTAGATGGCAGTATACTTGGAAAGTTTAATTGCTTTTAAATTGTAATGGGTGTAATGGCCGGAAGATAACACTTGTACAAGTAGTAGGTGGTCAATATCGACCTGACTAAATGAATACGAATCAAGTCTATACTAGACAGATGTTTAACTGAACCAGGGTTACCTGGTTAACGGCCCCTTGTTCATATGGTGACTGTTGTAAAATTTTTGTACTGGATGCCTGTTCTGGTGACAACAGTAAGAATCAATGAATATTAAGTTGTGATTTTTTAACCACTAACTTCTGTGGGAGTCATGTCACTTCTGTACATTGGCTCTACAGTTTTATAACCCAAGTTTATGCTAAACAGATACTCATCAAGCTTTTTAAGTAGAATGGTGAAAGAAATAGATGAATGCTTAAATAGGCAGATATTTTTCTGTAACAAAAACTAATCTAAAATTCAGACTTTGAACATTAAACATATCAATTTGCTGAATGGTTTTTAAGTATATAATTTATTATACATTTGCTTATCTTTAATGAATTATATTGTAGTTCTCCAGAATTGCTTTGATAGTGTTAAGGCATTTTATGTACTAGCATTGCAGAGTCATAAAAGGAACAACAGCCCTTCCCTTAGGAGTTGGTAGATCAAGAAAGCATGAAGTCAGTGTCTGGTTTCCCTCGTTAGAGTGCGCGTCGACGCTCTCTTCATTGCTTTGACATTGTTGGTTGAGGAAGTGGAAGGACGTCTGGTCTGTGATAAACCTGCTTCATTTATCCACAAAACTTCTCCCTGAGGGACCCAGCCCAGCCCAGAGTGACTTGAGAAGAGAAGGCCGATAAAACAAAACTGAGTAGAAAGTATGTTGAGGCTTGTCTTATAGTTATATTTTAGCAGCTTTTTAATGCAACTTCTTTTTAATGCAACAAATTGATGTGTAGACAGAATGTTGTAACATTTTGAGTTAATTTTGATAAAATAATTTATGCTAATTGCAGTAACAAGAAATCTGTTCCAGAAAAGAAATCCACTATAACTACGACTGCATCCGTGACAACCAGCAGCACATCACCATCAGTTGCTTCAAAGGCTAAACTGAAAATGATTACTCCACGACCACGTGGTATGCATTTCAATTTTTGTTTTTTTTCTTCATGTTGTGAATGTTCATGTTTTGAAATCTTGATTTTTGCCTTTATTTATTGTTCAATATATATTTTGCTAGTGCTTTTACCTTGCACCTACGGCGCTCAATTCTTGCACCTACAGTTACAGCTCGTCACGTCAGCACATGATGGAGTGCTAGACCACTGGCTCGAGCGGTGCTCGCTAATCCCCTGTGACCATCAGGAGGGTATAAGGATGCCACATGCCAAATTTGGTCCAGATCTGCTCAAAACTGTGGCCATGCATAATGAACAAAGAAATCGACATGCAGATACACACATAACGGTTATATATATTATAT
>Ga0209780_1004455_pt1 | contig 10785 bp, 10 predicted proteins | sample WorMetexBAHAMAS2_FD_187384 | JGI IMG/M metagenome (GOLD analysis project Ga0209780, IMG submission 187384) | Marine gutless worms symbiont microbial communities from Max Planck institute for Marine Microbiology, Germany - Inanidrilus exumae... | ecosystem: Host-associated > Annelida > Digestive...
CCAAGGGAAAAGGGTGAACCGAGATATACATGGTGCAAGAAATATTTTGATTCGTTTTTTGACAAAGGTGATAGAGGTTTTATCACCCCAGGGAGCTTACCCCTTAAACATAACCGGACCACTATTTTGTGGTTTTGGCGTTTTAAAGTAAGAGGAGTCTAAACATTGTCGGCAACGAGGATACTACTGCCGGGTGGAATTCGGCTAATTTTCTCGATAATGTACACGTGATCGACGAAGGCAGCCTGCCCCCTGAAAACTGTGCAGCCGGGCCGTAGTATGGCCCATGCCCTCGCTCCCAAACTTTTATTTGCTGTTTCGGGAATGAGGTGCGATTTCCCGAAACTCTGATAATTGTTTGTTGTTTCGGGAATGAGGTGCGATTTCCCGAAACTATGATAATTGTTTGTTGTTTCGGGAATGGGGTGCGGTTTCCCGAAACTCTGATAATAGATGACATGGTGTCGGATAGTCTTGTTTTAACTTAGAAGGAAAGAATCAATGTACAATATTCAATTTTCCAAAAATGCCTTGATGGATTTAGAGTATTTTAGGAAATTTGACCATAAAATAATTTTGGCTGGCATTGAACAAAATTTAAGTCACCAACCTTCAAGCAAAACGAAAAACCGGAAACCCTTACGTCCTAACGAGTTAGCGAAGTGGGAACTCCGAATTGAACAGAATCGTGTTTTTTATGACGTTTTGGAAGTGGAACAAATTGTGGACGTTGTGGCAATTGGATGGAAAGAACATAACAAATTATTCATTCGGGGCGAAGAGGTCAAATTATGAGAGTAATTGATTGTCGTACTGAAAACTTGCCAATAACTGAACTGTTAAGACTGGCAATAAAAGACCATTTATTCTTGCAAGATTCAAACGGGCAAAAATTTGTTTTAGCCCCAGTAGATGATTTTCAGCAAGAAGTTGAATTACTGGGAAATAGTGAACTATTTATGGCTTTTTTAGAAGAACGTTCAAAAGAAAATGCTAGATATTCACTTGAAGAAGTCAAAAGAAGATTAGATTTATAGCCGGGTAGGTGGGCAAGCGTCTTTTTGTTGCCCGCCATCGTTTTGCAGGAGCAGGTTTGCAACCTTTCGACCTTAGGAGAAATCTTGTAACGTTTTTGATCAGCCCAGAAAACGTTTCGGACGGGGTTGCGCCGGGTTTCTCGGTCCGGCAGCGGGAAAAATAATCCGCAAAACCACGTCAAAATTAACACCCAGTCCCAAGCGTTTATTCCGGAGTCGTTAGGAGTCCAAAATTTATTTTGGACGAGACTTGTCATCGGTTATTATTATCATTTGCTGGGGCGACCATGACAAGATTGTTTGTTGTTTCGGGAATGAGGTGCGATTTCCTCCCGTATGGAACTTTCTGAGATTATTTACGTTTCGGGAAATCCGCTTTGCTTCAGTCACTAAACAATTAACTCAGTCTTTGAGTTATCAACGGAGGGTGAATTGTTTGACCAAAAAATTTGTTCTGTTCGACTTAAATGATCAACAATGAGCAGGTTTTTTGAAGCTGGTTACAAGCCGATTTAACTTAAAAAACAGTTTTTGGCTGGTAATAGTTATTTTTATGGTCGTTTATGGACTTTGATTGTCTTGCATCAATTTTTAATGAAACATGAATCTACGACAAGAATGCGAGCATTTTGATTGGGAAAAGCTGACTTAAACTGATAAAATTAATAAAATACGATAGTTTCACAGTCTTTCAATTTAAAAATGTCATCAAACACAAGGTAATAACTAATGACAGGGATTATACGCTATCTTAAAATAGCTAATTATCGCAGTATTGATGTGTTAGAACTACGTGAGATTAAACCGTTTTCTGTTTTTGCTGGACCAAATGGTGCTGGAAAAACTAATTTTTTTCAAGCCCTGGATTTTGTTAATTTGGTTATTCGCTTTGGCGCAGAGGAGGCTATCAAAAAACATGGAGGGTTTAGGAATATTCATTGTCTAAAACGAGATTTTGATGCAGCGTGTGTTTTTGAGTTTAAGTTGATTTTTGAATTTGAAACAGAAACGCTTACCTACTACCTTAAAATTTGCCAGTTAGATACGTCTCCCACCTTAGAAGAATATATTTTTGATGGTGGGAAAAAATGGACAGTGAATGATTTTTTTAAAGATAATGAAGAAGGTAATCAAGCTAAGGAAGAATTTGTACGTCGAGGTAAATCATTTTTACCCATTTTTCCGCATGGCTTTTCAAGAATTCATTTTTTCAACAATTTTCGTTTATATCAGATTAATCCTAACGAATCAAAATCGCCAGTTAAAAACAACTATGATGACTCTGAATTGGGTTACAATGGGCGTAATTTAGCGGCTGTCTTAAATCGTTTAGAAAAAAACGAAGAGATACGTGAAACCATCCTAGAATGGATGGAACTAATTGTCCCCGGTTTAAAACATGTACGTACCCAAAATGAAAGATTAACTGGCAGCACTGTATTAGTTTTCCAAGAAGAAAGTGTAGCAGAAGCTTTCCCAGCCCATTTAATTTCTGATGGTACAATTTATTTATTAAGTGTATTGGTTGCCATACTTGATCGCCCTTCCCTTGGAATGACTTTAATTGAAGAACCAGAACGTGGCTTACATCCCCAAGCGATAATGGAATTAGTTAACGGTTTTCGAGAACAAGCCACATTTGAACATCCGATTTGGGTGACCACTCATAATGAAGCTTTAGTCAGGTGTTTAAAGAATGATGAGCTATGGTTAGTTGAGAAAAAACAAGGTATTACGCAACTGAAGCAAGTACAAGTGGTTGATAAGTTAGTATCTTCTTTAGATCAGGCTTGGTTAACTAATGCATTGGGTGGGGGATTGCCATGGTAAGAGTTGGTTTTGTGGTTGAAGGTTATTGTGAAAAAATATTATTAGAATCCAGCAACTTTCGTCAGTGGGCAATACAACATGGCATTTCAATTTGTGATCCAATAATTAATGCCTGTGGTGGTGGCAATTTATGCCCTAAAAATATTCAGGCTTCTATTACAGAATGTCGCATTCTAGCCAAGCCAGATAAAATTATGGTCCTTACAGATTTGGAATGTGATCCTTGCGTGACAGCAACTAAAGCGCGTATTGGTAATGGAACTCTTGATCAGATTATAGTTGCACAAAAAGCCTTAGAAGCATGGTTTATGGCTGACACGGAAGCGATGCGTCGTTGGCTCAAAAATGATGATTTTCAGGGAGAACCTAAGCCAGAAAACACAGCCGATATGCCTTGGTACCGTTTAAAAGAAATTGCAAGGGAGCATCACAAAGATAAACGTGGTCCTGGAACGAAAAAAATACGCTTTGCCAAATCAATGATAAATCAATTTGGTTTTTCAATAGAACGCGCTGCCAATCACCCTAATTGCCCTAGCGCAAAATACTTTTTAGAAAAGTTACAAAGTTTGTGGATACCTTAAAACCAGCGTTTTTAGGCGAAAAAATAAGTAAATTTGTTGGCGTTTGCAATATTTTTATTGTTGTTTCGGGAATGGGGTGCGATTTTTTTGCCGGACGGGGTTTGCAACCCCGTCCGTAACGTTTTATGGCTTGTGGTTTGCTGGTGGGCGTGAATACTGAAATTGTCGAGCCTGGCAAAGATGGCTATTTGGCTTCAAACATAGAAGAATGGGTCAATGCTTTGGCTCACTGAAGCACAAATTTTCTGGTAGCCGGACGGGGTTTGTTTGCAAAGTGGGAAACGAACGTTTTATAAGCGGATATAAGAATGAAACTTTGTAGGAATTTTTGTTGTTTCGGGAATGAGGTACGATTTCCCGAAACTATGATATTATTATTTGTTTGTTGTTTCGGGAATGGGGTGCGATTTCCCGAAACTCCGATAAGTTAAGCCAAAATCCATAGATGTAGGGTTGTTAAGCTCCGCGATGGACCTGATTAATCTATAAGTTTTTGTGGATACGCTATCGCTTAATCCGCCCTACATGGTCTTTGTTTGTTGTTTCGGGAATGGGGTGCGATTTCCCGAAACTCTGATATTATTATTTGCTGTTTCGGGAATGAGGTGTCCCGTAGGGATCTTCCCGAAACCCCGATAACGTTTTTTGTTGTTTCGGGAAATCCGCTTCGCTCCATTCCCGAAACAATTAAACAAAAACGTGCGCCCATCGCAGGCGCCGAGCGGTCGCAAGGTGTTGCCTTCCAATTGATACCTTAAACATCCTGTAAAAAAAAAATCCTATTTCTTAAAGAAATAGGATTTTTCACACGGCATTTTTCACACGACGAGCAATCCCTATGAAATATTTCAGTTTACTAATATTTTTAGCTATTATGACCTATTTGGCATGGCCTTATGTACATTTGTATCGGCTCAGTAACGCTGTAGCGAATAATGACCAAGTCGCGTTTGGGCAACTGCTTGATATTGAAACGATACGTCGAAATCACAAAAAAAGCCTTGAGTGGAAAATAAACCATCTGGCGCCTCAAGAAAACGCTTTATCTGGTATGATGCGTGAAGGGGCAAAAATTGTTGGCAATACTGCGGTGGACACGATGATAGATGCGAATTGGATATTTGAGCGTTTGCGTAAAATTGGATCAGACCAGGTGACATTTGCCTTTTTTGAATCGCCGAATCGTTTCACGATTAGAGTTGGGGAATTGTGGCAGGCTCCGGTTCATGTTGAAATGACTATGCAAGATTGGGACTGGCGTGTGACCGCGATTTATGAGTGATAGCTTAGAAAATTTACGCCGGCGCCTAGCCGAATTTGCCGCCGTGCGCGATTGGGATCAGTTTCATTCGCCTAAAAATCTTGCCATGGCTTTAATTGCGGAGGCTGCTGAGTTAGTTGAACACTTTCAATGGCTTACTGAAGAACAAAGCCAGTTGTTATCTACAGAAAAAAGACAGGCGGTTAGTTATGAGTTGGCTGATGTGTTAATTTATCTTGTTCGTATCGCTGATAAACTCGATATTGATCTAATTGCTGCTGCCAAAAGTAAAACCGAAATAAATGAAACTCGTTATCCAGCGGAGCGGGTAAAAGGTGATGCTCGCCGCGCTAATGAATATATATGATACCTTCAAATTCTTCCCGCGTTCATACGCTTAATGTTTATTTAATTTTTACCGCCTCGGGCGCAGCCGCACTTATTTATCAAATAATTTGGGCACGCTGGCTGGCTCTCGTGTTTGGCAACACGGCTACTTCAGTTTCTATCGTCTTAGCCAGTTTTATGTTGGGATTGGCTTTGGGTAGCTATATTGTCGGACGGCGGCTGCATAGAATCGCTAACCCTATGTTGGCTTATGCTTATTTGGAGTTAGGGATCGGCTTATTTGCGGTTGGTTTTCCCTGGTTTTCAATGTTGACTGATTGGATATTCTCCTCAATAGTCAACGCTGATACTTCAGTCGCTTTGAGTATGACAGTCAGAGCCGTGCTTGCGTTTGCATTGTTGGCGGTGCCAACCACATTGATGGGTGCTACTTTGCCCTTATTGACTGATTTTTTCCGGCGCCATCCTCGCCATACTCGTAGCTGGAAAGTCGGTTTGTTGTACGCGGCAAATACTTTTGGTGCCGCACTTGGCACGATTGTAGCCAGTTTTGTCTTGATCGAACTCGTTGGAGTACGCTCAACGACTTTGCTGGCTGCCGGACTCAACTTTTTGGTTGCTTATCTTGGTCTTAAATATGCCCATTCTACACATTTGCGCCCGGTAGACTCTGCACAGCCTAGCAAGCTTTCGTTGGATACTATGGGTAGGCTGGCTTTGGTCGTACTCGCCGCCAGCGGTGCCATTGCCCTGGCGTCAGAAGTTTTATGGACTCGTGCGCTAGAAATCCTGATAGGCAATTCAACTTATGCCTTCGCTATGATTGTGGTTTTATACTTGCTCGGTATAGCGGCAGGCAGTTGGGCTATGTCGCTTTTGGTCAATCGCCTGAAGTCTCTACCGTTATGGTTGGCGGCACTTCAGATGGCTATGGGCATTTGGACTGTTATCGCTATTATTCTGTTTAATTTAATCAGTCAAAATTTTTCTCAATATTCGTTTACACCGGTTTCCGTCATCACACTGTTTTGGCACTATTTGCAAGCTGTCAGCCTTTTATTCCCCCTGGCATTTTTATCAGGTGCGACTTTTCCAGTTGCGACGAGAATCTTGGATCCAAATTCGCAAGAGGCAGAGGGTGTTCTCATCGCCAGAGCATATGCGTGGAATACAATGGGTGCATTGCTTGGAGCCTTGTCCGCTGGTTTTGGAATCGCCGCGTTTTTTGATTATTTTCAAGCTATTTATCTTTTAGCCGTATTTTATGGTTTGACGGCGCTCATGGTTGTGGTAGTCATTTTATATCAAATGCCACTAAAACAATATGTTACAAATGGTATGGGGATTTTCTCCCTAGTATTGATAGGCTTTAGTTTTGTCCAGACTACGGAAAAAAATCGTTTTGTAAGCCGTTTGAACGCCAACAATCAAATCTGGGAAGTGGTTTACCACCAACCTGGGTTGCAAGGTGTGACTAGCGCATTAAAAAGGCGTGATCAAGCCTTGGCTGATATGTTATTCGTCAATGGTACGGGTATGACTGTCAAAGTCACCGATACTAAGATGATGGCTCATCTGCCAATGTTGATTCATCCTGCGCCAGAAAATACGCTGGTTATTTGCTTTGGCATGGGGACTACTTACCGTTCTGCTATTTCTCACGGACATCGGGTAACGGTGGTGGAATTGGTTGATGAAGTTTTTGAGGCATTCGATTATTTTTATGCAGATGCTGAGCGTGTGCGTGCGTATCCCAAAGGGCGGATGATCACTAATGATGGTCGTAACTTTCTTAAGCTCACACAGGAGCGTTTTGATGTTATTACTATTGATCCGCCTCCGCCTATTGATGCTGCTGGGGTGAATCATCTTTATTCTAAAGAATTGTTGGAATTGGCACGGGCGCGTCTCAATAAAGGAGGGATTATGGCGCATTGGATTCCCTTTCCAACAGCAAAAGCCGGCGTGAACGATTGGACTACTTTTAACGGTTTACTCGCCACCTTTGCCTCTGTTTATCCACATGCTGCCATGATACCAGGTTGGAATAAAGTGGGTATGCACGTTTTAGGCTCTATGGAGCCCATTACGGTTTCTATGGATCATATTGGGCAGGGTTTGTCGATGAAAGCGGTAGCACAAGATGTAAACGAGTGGAGTAGCGTTCCGCTAACTTATTATCAGAATATTATTCCTATAAAAACATCTCAGTTGGCAGCCCTTCCTTTGCTCACTGATGATCGTCCTTATCTTGAATTCAATTTGATTAGATATTGGCAGACTGGTACTCAAGCATTTCATCCCGGGGTTGTTTGGTAATACAAAATCTTAATTCAGAAAACGTTTCGGACGGGGGGTTGCAAACTCCGCCCTGCAAAAAATCGGATTTCTTTAGTTGCTAGAAATCCGAGTAAAGTCCAAAAAATAGGTTCAAATATCGAGTTACGGTGATATTTACAACTGAACAAAAGTAACTTAACACCCCAGATTGCAGCCCCTTAGTAACGTTTACAAGTGATTTAGGATGTATATATATAGGCATCCTAAATCATTTGTGGATGCCAATACCTCAGAGGACTGAACAGTGATGCAAGAAGAGCAACCAAGTTTTTTCAAAAAACTTGGTTTCTAAAAAAGTCCAATTTGTTCCCATGTTGAGTATACATTTATTTGTTTGCTCGCCAGAATACCAGAATGAAGTATTTTGATTTTGGCTGATAGTTTTGCGCTTCGACAAACCATTTGTAAATCGTATCCTGATGCGAAGGTGCTATGTCGGCCACCCCCGCCAAACGGTACGGATGTCGGGTGACGTAATCATTTAACCAATCAAATAGATAAGTGGGAGACTGCGGTCGTCTCAGCCAGGAAGTGGGCACATTGACTACCACTAAAAAACGGGGCTTGGCGGCACCAATTTCTCGTGCCATTTGTTTTTGCATTACTAGGCTGTATGGGTGTTTTTCCATTAACGGGTAGGTATAAATATAGCCCGTAGCGGAATGGCGACGGCTGTAAAAGTAAATTTGCGGCTCCGAACCCAACACTGCGATTGTTTCACCAGGTACGCTGTGCTGTTTGATAAATTCAGCTATAACGATGGATTCTATGAAAGGATTTTGGCCATAAATTATACGGGACAAGGCTATGGGATGGGCTCTGAAAAAATACTCAGCGTGGTATTTTAAGGCGGTGGCACTCAAGGCGGCAAATAATATCAGGCTTAAAACACGCATGTTCTTTGGTCTGGACACCTCCGCCAGGGCATTAAAAAACGCGCCGATCAAAAGAGCAACGGCGGGCAACAGCGTCACAAAATAATGCGGCCGGAAATAAAAACCCGGGGTAATGCTGAGAAAAGCGCACAAGGTAAAGAATAACAATACAACCGCCCGCTCTTGTTTGATAGCCAGAGCCTGCCAAGCCTGCCAACCAAGCCCCAATAGGGCAATTACCCAGAAACTGGTGAAACCTTGGCTTACAGCGATAAATTGCTGTTTGAAATGTGTGAAAATTTCGCTGGAAGTGGGAGAAATCTGTTGAGTGTAATGCCATGCATAGTCAAACGTCCAGAACAAAAATTTTTCAAGTGCGCCTGTTTGAGACAGCCACAACAAGACGAGTGTGAAAGGCACCACCATACCAGCAATTAGCCTGAACAAAGAGCCTAGCGTGGTCATATAGCGTTGGTGCCTATAAGAATACAGTACGGCCAAAATGGCAAACGCACTGAAAAATATTCCAGGTTGTTTCATCAGCACCGCTGTGCCAAAACAAAAACCGGCACTCCAGTAAGCCGCGGACGAGTGTTGCTCCAGCGCGTAAAGCAACAACAACAAGCCACCAACCGCCGCTGCCACCACAAAATGCGTGGCATGGCCAGCAAACCCCAGAACTGTCGGACTATAGGACAATAGGGCGTAAGCGACAGCCGTGATTAACCCTGCGTAAGGACTGAACAAGCGGCGGCCAACTTGAAACAACAGAAAAAGGGTTAGTAAATTTAAGCACAACAAACCGAAGTGAATACCGATTGTGGTTTCTCCAAACACTTTTAAAAACAAAGCATAGGCAAGATAAGTGCCTGGAAATTTCATATTATAAGCAAGTTCATAGGGGGGAATGCCTTGTAGAATAAGTTGGCCAAAATAAGCATATTCCCCCTCATCACGCTCTAGCGGGAAATCTAGCAGACGGCTGCGAATTAAAATTACAAAAACGGTCAGCAGCACTAAACCAAGAGAAATTTTCCATGAAATGGAGTGATAGTGGGCTTTTTCCCGTTCCTGCGTTGTGGTTGTCAACATCGATATCTGATATTCCTGTAACTTTTATGGAGTTGTGTATTATAATAAATCTCAACAACTGACTTCTATAAATTAAATCAGTTAATCTTCATTATTTTTGGTTTAGTAGAAATCTTGTAGGGTGCCACCCTATAAAAGAACTGTGAAGAGAGATGAGTGAAATTAACGAACCAATGCCATTAAGTTAAGAAATATTGTAGGGTGAGCAAGGTGTTTTCGAGGCAAAAGTTTTTGCGGAGCAAAAACTTTTACCTCGAAAGTTGCCCGCCAGCCCCGACAGGCGGGCTCCGCAAGTTTAAATTTGAGCTTAGTTTCTACTTATGCACAATGGAAAAAAAATTGTTATTGTCATGCCCGCCTATAATGCGGAACGCACTCTGCGGCGCACCTATGAAGAAATTCCTCACGATATTGTTGATGAAGTCATACTGGTAGATGATAAAAGTAGCGATGCCACCGCCCAACTTTCAAAATCACTTGGAATATCAACGATTTTGCATCAGCACAATTTGGGGTATGGCGGCAATCAAAAAACCTGTTATCAAGCCGCTTTACAACAAGGGGCTGACATCATCATTATGTTGCATCCCGATTATCAGTACACTCCGAAATTGATTACTGCGATGGCATCGTTAATTTCGGAAGGATTATTTGATTGCGTGCTAGGCTCTCGAATTTTAGGAGAGGGAGCATTAAAGGGCGGTATGCCTCTCTATAAATATATATCAAACCGCTTTTTAACCTTTTATCAGAATCTGTTGATACACCATAAATTGTCTGAATATCACACCGGCTATAGGGCATTTTCCAGAGAAATTTTGGAAACGCTACCTTTGGAGAGAAATTCTAATGACTTTATTTTTGATAATCAAATGTTGTTACAGATTCTTTATGCCGGCTTTTCGATTGGTGAAATCACTTGTCCAACGCGGTATTTTAAAGAGGCTTCTTCTATCAATTTTGTGAGAGCCGTCAAATATGGGTTAAGCGTTCTCACGACTACTTTAGAATATGTACTGCATCGGTGGAAAATTTTCAAAAGTCTTCGTTTTAGTCCGCTTGATGAGACAAAACGTGCAAGCCAAGCCTTGCACTCCAAACAATGAACTCTATGCACAATTCAAAAAATGCTTACTCATCCCTGTCCAATTTGCCAACAAAATACTCTTTCTCAAACATCGCATAAATGCACTGATTATCTAAGCAAACATACATTTACTTTGCTTAACTGTCATGCCTGTGGTTGTTATATCACACAGGGGATTTGTCCAACGACGGATTACTATGGCACGTGCGACTCGTTTGGCCGTGTTGCTAATACTTATCTAGTGAAAACAAAGCCTTATTTACAAAACTTTAGATATGGTGTGAGATGCTAGACGCCTATCTCACCTGGCATAGCAGTTGGCCAGAAAACA
>Ga0209780_1004456_pt1 | contig 10783 bp, 6 predicted proteins | sample WorMetexBAHAMAS2_FD_187384 | JGI IMG/M metagenome (GOLD analysis project Ga0209780, IMG submission 187384) | Marine gutless worms symbiont microbial communities from Max Planck institute for Marine Microbiology, Germany - Inanidrilus exumae... | ecosystem: Host-associated > Annelida > Digestive...
AAGTTGAATTGTACTGGCACAAACAGCGATATCGCGTTTTTGTGCCACCCTATGGGGGACTTAGGGGTAACGTACACGGTTCATCTATGGCTCGTTGAAAAGCGCGTGGTCGACTTCCTAATTTCCTATAAGTGCTAATTCAACTTTTTTCGCTAGCTATCACGGTTGAGGCGCTATGAGCCGATATTGGTCGAAATTTCGCTGTTTGAAAGGGGGTTGGTCACTTTGAACGCAAATTTCAGGGGGAAAAAGGCGTCCCCCACCAACGATTTTTGGCACCAGAAAAGTATAGTCCCTGGGCTATCGTATGGTGAAAAAATTTCCGAAAAGTTCAACCGCCTGAGTAGGGTGCACCAACGTCACATACAGACAGACAGACGACAGACGGAATTGCGACGGCAATTAGTGAACGTAACGTAGTCACGTTCGCTAAAAAACAATGAGGCCATCGAACAGTCTTACACCTAACGCTGCAAAAACGTTAGATAAAATTTTATCTAAGTATGGGGCTCGGTCAGATGCTGTTGCTCTTCAAGACTTAGGCCTAGTAGTGAGAAAAGCTTAATGGTTCGGAGTTAAAACAAAATAACCTATGTGTGGGATTGTATAAAAACGCTAAAGTATCAGCGCCGAGTCATCTCTTAAAGTAGGGTTAACAGCTAACAGGAAATGGTGGTGCATACGGAAACGGCAGAACTAACAGGACGCAGCATTATGGCAAGTGAGGAGTGGTTGGTCACACCAAATAGTATCAATATTATTGATACTATTTGGTTACACCGTTACATCCCGGACGACCGACGACTAAGGCCCCGTCCACACCAGCAACAATGTCGATGCAACAGGCAACATTGTCGAAATACGTTCGACTTTGTCGAAGCAACATTCGACACTGTCGAAAGAATCGTTCAACTTGTAGCGTTCGACAATGTTGCTTCGACATTGTTGCTAGTATGGACGGGGCTTAACATCGCGTTGCTGTCGGTTTACTGCAGTGAATGATAACGTTGTCCTGACAACAGTTGTTTAATTGCGTGCGACTAAATTATCTGATTGCACGACCGATCAGTCACAACCACAGGAAGTTGTCACAAACCAGACAGTTCGGTCACAGCCAGACAGTTTTGTCACATTACTTCCAGCTTGACGAGTGTTCGGGTGAGGGTCGGCTGCTATCTGCCTAAAACGACTAAACTACTACACACGAAAAGGTAAATAATCTCTATGTTTTTGAGCGAAAACGTAAACTAGATGGCTCTATTGTGTGGAATGCCACAATACTGTATTCGACTCGAAGCGGTCCGCTATCTGTCATAATCTGTGCACAAGCTGTTTACTTCCTATATTCGACGATGCCTAGTTTCACGTGTCACGTTCCTGCGACTGAGTGATGTCAGCGTTATCTGCCGTGTTACTTATTTTCATTTTCCAATTCAGGTCTATTTTTCTCCATGCTGGTCCGCCAGGCCGCACAGCGGCGTATATTGGTTTACGCAATATCGGACATCGGACGTTGCCGAAAATTTGAGTAGGCACCTTTCTTGTACGGAGCGTACATCTCATGGAAATGATTTTGAATTGATTCTAACAGTAAAATGGAAACTAGACATCCCTTAGAGGATCAGTTTGGTAGTGAATTTCCGGCGATCTGTACTCATTGCGGAGTTATGGCGGCCCGTAGTCGCAAGAAATTAAAATTTTCTTGGCACGTGAATAGGCCTACACTCGACTGCAGAACCCGTTGAAGACAGTACATCTATAGCGCCTATTCGTGAGAACTCGCCTAGGCTATAAAGCGTTCAGAATGGCACGTGCTAACACAGTTTTACCTGCCCCCCCCCACGTTTACCCACGAATGGAATGAGCCATGACCTCTGACCTTTTCCATGCGCCTTTACTCCCCAGCGGCTCAGAGCATCACCGCACTTTGGCTGATACTCATTCCCCGTCCCACAGAGGGCAGGAGGCTGAGTTTGCCTGGGTGGCTAGCTACATACCGAGATGTTATGACCGTCCAAAGACGGTCACCCATCTCAGTACCAACCGACCGATAGTGCGGCGGCCGACGACTGAACTCATAACCATTGTGTCACAAGTCCAACACGTACCCTAACCACTAGAGTACCGAGCCTACCATCGGTGTATAGCGGTAACGACGTTGAGCGCATTAACGACGTTACTGTAGTATACGTCGATTTGTATAGCACATTTTTACGCAAAGCGCCTCAAATGCGCTCAGACATGGATCACACAGTTTTACTAGCTGCAAATTACACCATGCCTGCCTTTACTCTCCAGCCGCAGAACATCACCGCCCTTTGGCTGGTACTCATTTTACCGTCCCACGGAGGGTAGAAGGCTGAGTCGACCTGGGTGGTTGGTTACATACTGAAATAAAGTGCCGCCGGGCTTAGCGTAGGTTAACTTCGTTGATCTAGACCAACGACGCTACCACTACGCCACGCCACCACCACTCTACGTCGGTCCCGGTTAGTGTTGATGTGGGTGACCGTCTTATGCGGGCAAATCACCTCGGTATGTAACCAGCCACCAAGGCCAACTCGGCCTCCTACTCTGGGCTGGACAGGAAATGAGTACCGGCCAAAGTGCGATGATGCTCTGTGCCTGGGCAGTATAAGCTGGATAGCTGATGTCACCTGTGGATACAAGTTTGAATGACAGGTAAATTGAGTGATCCCTCGTTAACACGTGCCATACCTGAGCGTCTCAGTGGTGGGTCGAACTCATTATAAAGCGTTATAAGTATATAACGTACGTACACAAGTTAAAAGTGAGTAATAATTTTTACTTGCGCAAAACTTTGCTAGCACGGTATGTGATGTAGCACTGTGTCGGTGTGTCTATCCGCCACGAGCCGGTGAGATAGTGGTCGAAATCGCAGAAGCATACGTCGCGCGGTAAAAATGGGTCACGTGACCCTGACCACGCCCATTTGGGATTGTTTCATAGCAATGCGAATGAATTGATATGACCTACCTGTGTGCAAAATTTGAAGACTCCGATACAATACGATATGATACAATACGAAATGTTTATATGGCGCTAAAAGCAGACCGCGCTGAACCAAAAAAAACAAAAATAAAAAAAGAACTAAAAACAAAAACTGATATGTAGCTCAGAAGAAACGGTCTGGGTGATAGTTAGTGGAGTCACTTTTGAGAAACGAAGAAAGTCTATACGATGGGAAAGATTTTGTGAAACAGGTTTGTTTTAGACAGGGAATGAAAGAGTGGGGGAGTTGTGGATGACGAGAGTGATATGAAACAAAAAAGAAAGATATGACAAGCGTAGGAAGTGGTGACTCAGAGATATACGAGGACTGATATGAGATTGATGGAGTGAAACGAGGAGCTGGATTCAGAGAGAACGTGAATGTGAAGCACCTTATCAAAAGGAACGATCAGTTATTCATAACGTTCCAGAGATACCTCGCTTATATTTGGCCTGCGTTGCCGATGATCCCGTTGGAATTTCATCAAGGCGTTTGGCACCAGAAAACCAGAGTCCTGGATCTATCATTTTCGGCCCCGTCACCAGACTGAAATTGTCAGTGGGGCCCACTCGGGGGCCGGGGCCCGTATATCCTATACCCGCGCCATGTCCGAGCATCGATGCTTCCCCAAAAAAGAGACTTAAGTACTCATACAATGCATTTCGGGCGCGTGACAGGCGGGATAAGAGTGAGTGTGACTCATCCGTCTACTCCAGCCTCCATGGAATACAGGGTTGCCATTTGGTCTTTTTCGATTTTTAATACCACAAATGCCCCAAAATTTTTATCTGGCGACCCAGATGGAACATGATCTGTCCAGTTATTTTTGCTGGGGCCCTGACGATTTTTGCTGGAAGGAAAATAGAAAATCGAAAACAGCAATGTTCGTCAGTGATTATTATGTTCACCTATATGTTGACGGGGCCTGTCCATTTGGCAATGTTCGAGTGATGATATCTTTATCCACTTTGACAGAATACCGGCTAGTGACGGATAAACGGACATAACACAGGGCAATTGCATATACCACGCTAGCATAGCGTCGCGAGGTAATAAACTGTAAATAGCACAGTCGGTAATCAATATACACACTGTAATTGTAGGCTCTTCTGTCGGTTTATTACAGAGATGGAGGCCGAGAACAAGGTAGACGCTGATATGCATGGCGACGGACAAGGCCAACCCGCGCCAGATCCGCCGAAGTATACACCGACACCAGGAACAAGGCCAGTTCCAGGGATTACCGCCGTACGTTCCGTCTACCATGGCGGCACAACCCTACTACGCTCCGCCGCCAGGTGCCGGGTACGGCGGTGGGTACGGAGTTACGCCGCCGCCGCCGCAGCAACAGCAGCAGCAGGTGACGTTCGTCAATGGCAACCGGTCGCCTGTCATCCACAAGTCGTACTCCTGTGCCATTCTCTTCTCCTGTTTCGTTTGCTGGTGCTGCAGTCCTCTTTTCGGCTTCATCGCTTTTTTGCTGGCTTGTGAGTATATATAAAATTATGTTAGCAACAGTAGTCGAACGTCGTTAATGTGTGTTCTATTAATTCGTCATACAATAATGTCGTCAATATTTTGGGCTTATTTTTATGCTTTCGTCGGCGAACGCATTATGTTTTCCGGCTGTCCGTCAGTCGCGCTCGTCTGTTACTTCGTTCTTAATTCGTCCGGACAGATTTTGTTACCGCGATATCTCACGAACGGCTTGAGCGACCTCGATGCAACGTAGAGGGAATATTCATAAGCCCCTACTAATGACCTGATTAGATTCTGGAGGTCATAGGTCAAGGTCACAGCAGGCCATCGAGGTGGCGAGCTTGCGAAGGCAATCACGTCGAAGTCCATGTTCTAGTTTATTTCTTTATTATGTGGCTCAAAGAGCATATCATGCAAATACTCTATGAGGCAAAAGAACGGTCTTCACGAGTTCGGCTACAACTCCGCTGAACGTGAACCGATTTGGATGAAATCTGGAACACTCTGAGAACATTGTTTGGGGCTGGCCCTGGCAGATTTAGGGCACGATGCGAGCAGTAGCGACAGCTTCAGAGGCATGCAAAATTTTGTAATTTTTGGTCAGGTAAGCAACGCACGATTTTAGCAATTACGATTTCACCGATTTCTCGTCGGCCAAATTTCACGAAATTTGGATACAAAAAGTCGATTTGTGTCGCCATGAAAACTTTCGGAACATAATTTCGAAAATTTTACCGTAAGGGGTCCTTTGTCCAAATCACGCAAAAATTTCTGGAAAATGTTTTACGTCTTGCGACTTCAGGCCGCCATAACTCCGCAATGATTGCAGATTGCCGGAAATTCACTACCAAACTGACTTTCTAACGGATGTTTAGTTTAGAATCAATCCAAAATTATTTATTTGAAACGTACGCTGCGTACAAGAAAAGTACCTACCTAAATTTTCGGCAACGTTCTATGTCCGATATTGCGTAAACCAATACGCCGCTGCGCGGCCTGGCAAACCGACATGGAAGAAAAGCAGACCTAAGTTGGATGAACCGATTTCGATGAAATCTGGAACAGCGTGAGCCATATGTTGGGAGGCTGGCCCTGGCAGATTTTGGGCGCGATCCGAGCAGTAGCGACAGTTTGAGAGGCAGCCGAATTTTTTTTGTTAGGTAAATAACGCACGATTTCACGGATTTCCCGTCGGACAAGTTTTACGCATTTAAACACAACAATGTCGATCGGTGAGGCGGTGAAAACTTTGGAAACAAAATTTTGAAATTTTTAAAATTTTACCATAAAGGGTCGTTTTAATAAAAATAACGCAAAAATTGCTCACAAAATTTCCAGGTCTTGCGACTTCAGGCCGTCATAACTCCGCAATGATTACAGATGCTGAAAATTCACTACCAGAATGATCTCTCTACAGGATGTCCAGTTTCCACTTTTACTGTTAGAATCAACTCAAACTTTTTCCCTCTGGGATGTACGTTTCGTACAAAAAGTCAAAAAGATACCTACCAAATTTTCGGCAACGCCCGATTTCCATTGCGTATTAAAACCGATAGTACGCTGCAGTGCTGATGCGGCCTAGCGAGTGATATATTGAAGAAAAGCCGACTAAATTGGTAACTGAAAATAAGTAGCACGGTAGATAACGCTAGCATCACTCAGTCGCAGGCACGTTACACTGGGTATCGTCGAATGCAGGAATAAAACAGGCTGTGCGTCAGTAAATAAGTAAACAGTTGTGTCACCAGTCGAGTACGCCGGTGGAAAATGCTCTCTTCAAGCCTATATTGGAGTGTTAAGGAAAACGCTACATAACAGTTCTATATCTGCACGCGAGTCTCACAGCAAGGACTCAATAAACAAGTTTTGAGTAGTGAGAGTAAGTTCGCCCACACGTGATGATACGTTTCGTGTGCAGTGATGGCGAATGAGAAGGCGGTGACGGACCCGCAAGGTGCGCGCAGTCTTGGACAGGCATCGTACAGCATCGCATGGGTTGGAATCGTCGTCTCTGTCGTCGTCGCTGTCATCTATTTCAGTATGTTAACGCCGAGTGGAAGCGCGGGAAGCGGACGTAGCTGCACCTATACGTATAAGGGCCGCTGCTATCGCTACTTCTCATCTTACATGACATCTTCAGAATGTGCATTAAAAAATGGCGTCTACGACGACTACTACTTGCACTGCTACTACAATTAAACAGGAAGAGGATCGACGAAGCAGCCTGGTGTATTGCGACCGTATAGGCCTAGTATAGCTATTGTGTAATCAAGAGTTGAGTGAAATTGCATTCATGCAATGCAGTGAACTGCTGTAACTTTGTAACTTTCTGTATTCGGATTTCTTATCCCGTATACGTCCATCCCCGTACGGGCTCCGGGGCGGTAATGCACCCTGATTCATTTGTTGATTTTGGCGCTATATAAATTGTTTGTTTACTTAACGTTCTTACTGTCTTGCTTCCTTAGTTTCTTCCTGATACTTTTTCCTTACTTATTTACTTTCTTATTCATTTACATCCTAAGTTTATCTTAAGTTTATCCTAAGTTATAAAGTTAAGATTTTCATAGATTTTTACACCACTCGGCGCCACAACAGTACTATGCCGCCATCTGTGATTCCTTCTCTTCTTGCTCTCGGTCACTTACGAAACTCGGCGCCTGTGTTTACGGCAGAACTTTATCATAATATGATAAAGTTCTGCCGAGTATTATTCGTATTCAGTAATCTAATATAGTACGTGTTAATATGAAACTATCACACGATTTTGACATATAGGCCCATAGATGACATTAGGTTAGTGGGTCATGGGTCAGATTGGTAATGAAAACTGGACATGGATCGTATCAAATTTTAGCCGACTAAGTATGTACGTGACAAAATATGACACCATATATTCCATTTTCTTCTATCTTCAAAGAGACTTAATTCGCGTGGAATTTTAAGTATAGCGTTCGATATCAACAGTAACCGCTGTGGACTGTACGATTATAAAGAATGATTGATATGCAGCAACAGCTATACATTTATCCGGTCACAGGTCAAAATTATTAAGCCAAACGTTCGTATTAACGTTGGGTCGTGGTTTACTTTAATTGTGACAACCGTTAACTATTATAAGCATGTATGGGTGTATTGTCAAAAGTGAAATTTGTTTGTGATTACTATAAGTTTTGTGTCATTATTGTTTGTAACCTACGTATTATATACGTAGCCTATACGCAAGGTGTTGTTTCTTACATGACGGTAATGGATTGGTAGGCCTACTGGAGTCGGAGAGCAGGTGCAAAAGGAGCGACGCCCTTTGCGTTAGGAGTTCGGTTGTGGGTGAAGAAAGTAAAAGGCCAGGCCACTCGTGGTTAAGGTTAGTGCTGTATGTGTTCCCTTCAGTGCACTGTGACTGACAGTTTGGTGACATACGACATACGGGTACATAAGGACATACGACCTGCTAAAAGCCCGTTCCACTAATTAATCAATGAGATAAAACCAACATTCTACTGTTTTAATAATGTTATTAGTCTAACTTACGTAGGCCTATTTTATCTCATTTTGCATTTGGTTTATAAATTTTTATACTTATACCATATATTTAGTTAGTTGTTTCAGACTGTATTAGTTGCGTTCTGTCAACTATTATATTAAATGAATATGTTATGTTATGTTATGTTATACACTAATCGCTATAGACGTTCTCTTGCGGAATAGGTGGAGGAGAAGGGACGGGGGGGGGAGAACCGGGAGCATGGTATACAAGCGTGTGCGGGTCGACCATTTCAACTACCCGACCCGTACTCGTAGCCGATGATGCTAGCCGTACCCGTACCCGACCCACGCCGAAAATTTCTACGCTTTCCCGTACGATTACCGTACAGTAAGCGTTAAGCCTATGGCTAGGGGTAGGACGGCGCGAGTCACCAATCCTAATGTAATCTGACTCCACTTCGACTGTGAATGTCGTCAGGGCGACATAAGTCGACTACTTGGAGGAAAGTTGACTTCATCCGACGTGGAAAAAAACGAGTTAAGTCGACTTTAAAGCAACTTGGACATAAGACTGGCGGCAGTGATAGGCCTACATATAAAGTTATTCTCTTATTTCCAGTTCAGTTAGTGGTGTTTGTTTTAAAACAAATGTTCTTTTAAAAACTTGTTTTTTTTCTGTTTTAAAGCAGCAGACTAACACGTTACTTTAAAAAATAATCTTCATTATATTGGTATTTTGTCTGTACCTCATGCATGTTTTTATTGTCTTGTTTTATGTTCCTATGGGCCTAGTTGCCTGATTCAAATAAATGAATGAATTAATATTGGAGATGTAAAATAAACGTGATGATGATGATTTCGTACAGGCCAGTGTAACATCATGTCAGTAATTAATTAATTAATTAGTTAAGTAATTAATTAATTAATTCATTTATTCATTTATAGTGCTTTTGTTGCTATTTGTTAATTTCTCTGTTTAGCTCTGTTCTGATTGTTTCTATATATGTTGTGACTGTGCTTTGGTGTAGTTTGCATTCAGTTTAGCAACGTAGATTGTGGTTATGCAGATTTGTTTTTTTTATATATTTTTCCGTCTGTCACTGTAGTTCAGTCTGTCTGTCACTACAGCTCTTGTAGTTTCCTTATGTTTACGCTTGTATGTGTGTATGTTTTATGGGCCTAGTTGCCTGAAATAAAACTGATTGATTGATTGATTGATTGATTGATTGACTGATTTTGTTTTATCCATTTGTTCTGTTTGTTAAAATATATAGTTTAAAACTGCATTTACTGATGCTGAGAGTGACATTTCTGTTTTTTCTAAAAATACAGTTATACACTTCATGGTTGTTGTATTGCATCTAGGTATCTTTGATGTACGAACGAAAAACAACACACAAAGAACGTTTATAAACAACAAATCTGAACGTTTTTCTTTGCAATTAATTGCCAGTAGGCCTAATTGAAGACATATATTGCTGGATCCAGACAGCAGCGCATCTGGAAAAACTGTTGCTCAACTGAATCTGAAATCTAAATACGTTGAAGACTTTTGACCTATACATTTGTAATATTTGTATAACCTTTTGAAGACAATGTGCCTTGTATTATTAGCTAGGACTGGCCTAGTAAGTTCCAAAAAGTCGTACAAAAATTACAAACGTATAGGACAAAGTATTCAGTGTATTCAGATTCAGTTTGCTTAGGCCTATTGGCCTAGTCAGTTAGTCACACTGCAACTATTTCAACTTTTAACGAAAGTAATATTTTTAAAAGGAAGAAATTAAAAAACATGCACATTTAGGCGGGGGGTGATATGTCGTTTTGGCAACATTAGATAGCCTACCTGTGTAAGAAATTTGACGATTCTAGCTTCAGTAATTCCTGAGGTATGTTTAGGGCCTTGAAAGTTTTAAGTGCATCACGTGACGTGACCATGCCCATTTCGGGACAGATTGTCGTCCGTATAGGCTGGGACTTACTATGATGCATCGGCATACAAAATTTGAAATGTCTACGATTACCCGCAACGAAGATATGAAAGACAACGCAAACGTATGTAAAAATTCTCGCTTTGTGCCACCTTTCGGGAGACTTAGGAGTAACGTACGTCGTATACACGGTTCACATATGGCTCGTTGGAAAGCGCGTGTTCGACTTCGTATTAGTGCTAATATTGGACATTTTTCGCCAGCTGTCACGGTTGAGGCACTATGTGTGCATGTATATTGGTCGAAATCGTTGTGTTCGAAGGGGGTGGGTCACTTAAGAGTGCAAATTTCAGGGGGAATGGGGCGTCGTCCACTAACGACTGTTGGTGTCAGAACAATCCTTACGTAATCGTCGTCGCCCTGGACTTCAGCACGGAGTTTGACAGTGACACGGTGCGGCATTCGACTCTCCTGGAGAAATTTAATTGCCAAGCTCGATATGCCAGACGAGGTCTACAACTGGTTGGTCGACTTCTTCAGTGGCCACACGCACTGCACCGTGATCAGACGTCGACGCCGAAGTCCATCAACGCCAGCATGCCATCATCCAGGGGTCAGCGATTAGACCGGCAGCCTACGTGGTGAATGCAGGCGATATACAGGCGATCTATATACCGGTACGTTGACCCTCAACAACCAGCTCTTCAAATTCGCCGACGACACCTACCTCATCATACCTGCCAGCTAAACGAATATTGTATTGAAATATTGTAGAAAACGATTCCTTGGGCTATCACGTAACGTTGTTTGCGTGATCCTATGTTTAGCCGTTTTTTGACAGACCGACGGACAGACAGACACACGAGGACGGTTT